>JAEEGL013052679.1_pt1 | contig 21329 bp, 25 predicted proteins | sample 9134231 | NCBI WGS metagenome assembly JAEEGL01 (sample SAMN16246548, study PRJNA631951) | gut metagenome | biome: gut microbiome; feature: rumen; material: fiber-attached | host: Bos | place: Iran: Karaj | collected 2018-10
ACCGGCGATAAACACTACGCTTGGCAGGAATACTTTACGTAGGGCGGAATGCCTCTTGTGATGCTGCAAAAGAGACATGAAGACAAGGCTGCGTATCTCCGCGATCTTTTCGATAAGATATACCTTGATGACATCATCACGAGAAAAAGCATAGGTCATGCCAAAAGCGTTCTTGAAGACCTTTTGGACGTGATCTCATCGTCTGTCGGTTCTCTTACCAATCCTTTAAAGTTGTCAAACACCTTTGCGAGCGTAAAAAAGATGAGTATCACCGACGATACCATTGCAAAATATCTCGATTACTTCATAGATGCTTTTCTACTATATAAGGCACAGAGGTTTGACGTAAAGGGCAGAAAGTATATCGGTTCACCGCTCAAATACTACTTCTCCGACATCGGACTGCGTAATGCAAGACTCAACTTCCGACAGCAGGAAGAAAACCACATAATGGAGAATATTATTTACAACGAGCTTCGTTATCGTGATTATAGTGTAGATGTCGGAATTGTTGAGTATAATCACAAGAATGCAGAACGAAAAAGTGTCCGTTCACAGCTTGAAATAGACTTTGTTGCAAACAACGGAAGTGACAGGCTTTATATCCAGTCGGCACTCAATGTATCAGACGAGGAAAAACGTAGGCAGGAGGTCAATTCCCTAAAGCGCATCAATGACTCCTTTCGCAAGATAGTTGTCATTAAGGATAATATCATACCATGGCACGATGATGATGGGATATACTATATCGGCATTGAAAAGTTCCTGCTTGGAGAAGAAACAGGTCGATGAGTGTTCATCGGCTGCAGTGGTGCCATTTGCAGGAAAGATTTTATGAAATATTAAACAAATCTTAAATTGCATGACAACGGAAAGGCGTTATAATGATTTTAGTAGAATGACAACGAAACTCTTTAATAAACTACCATAAGGATTAACCATGAAACACGTAAGTCAAAAAGTACTGGCGGGATTTCTGCTTGCCGTTACTACAATCATAATTATTATATTAGCGCTGTTTCTCGGAAAGGGAACGGAGGAAACGCAGGGAAGTGCGGATGCTGGCGAAAGCGGAAGTAAACCGTTGCAGGGTGAGAGCATCGCGAGCGAAGGCTTGGAAGAGGAAAAGCCTGTCGCGACTTCGCTTGGAATCGACGTGTCAAAGTGGCAGGGCATCATAGATTATGAAAAGGTGCGGGAGAGCGGCATAGAGTTCGTCATGGTCCGTGTTGGATACCGAACGGCGAAGGACGGAAAGATCACGGCGGATGAAAATGCGGCATATAATCTGCAGAAGGCTGGGGAAGCTGGCCTTTTCCTGGGGGCATATTTTTATTCCAGCGCCATCACGGAGGAGGAAGCGAAGGAGGAAGCGGATTTTGTCGCGGATTTCGTGGCGCGCTACTCCATTACGTATCCGATCGCATATGACTGCGAAGGGTATATGGATGCGGACAGTAGGAATTTTTTGATGCCTGCGGAGGAAAGAACGCAGATTGCCATCGCCTTCCTGGATGAGATCCGGGCGAGGGGGTATGACCCGATGTTTTATGCGTCCAAAGGTGAAATGGAAGGCGCTGACGCCTGGAACGTGAGCCAGATGGAAGAGCATGGGAAGGTCTGGGTTGCGCAATATCCTGAAAAACCTTATCCACAGACGAAAAAGAGTTCTTATGGCGGAACGCATGCCATGTGGCAGTATAGTGACAATGGACACGTGGAAGGAATGAAAACAGGGGCGGACGTGAATCTTGCATATCTGAGATTTGACGCGGCCAAGGCACCGAAGGATCCAACGCCGCCAGAGAAAGCATGGCCCGGTACGGATTCGGAAATGCAATTTGCGGAGTGCCATGAGAGCGTGACGGCCAAAATCCAGACAAATCTTAGAACCTGGCCGGGGACGGACATAGGCGAGATTGTTCACGTACTTGAGAATGGCGAGGAAGCCATCAGAACGGGCACGTCCGATAAAGGTTGGTCACGCGTGGAATGGCAAGGGCAGGTGCTTTACGCAGTGACTTCTTACTTGACGACGGATTTCTCCGTAAAGAAGGGGGAGGAAGGAAAGACCGTAAACATAGATGGCATTGAAGTAAAGACGGTCTTTGAGGAAGTGAATGACTACGTGACGGCAAAAGAGATCGTGAATCTAAGGTCTCTGCCCAGCACGACGCATGAGTCTTCCAGGATACTTGGCACGCTGAGCGCTGGGGAAAAGCTTAGGCGCACCGGGATCAACAAAGATCTCGGATGGTCCAGGATGGAATATAACGGAATGACGGTTTATGCCATTACCAGTTACTTAGTAAACGTGGAGTGAGGGAAAAAACAGGAAGGGGGGATGGACGTGTCATACGTGATTGGTGGGTTATGTGCTGTTTTGGCAGGAATTTTTCTTTACGCGGAGAGGAAAAAGAAATACAATTGTTGATAGCGTTCAGCCTGCAGTGGCTGTGAAGGCGTTGCGCATAAACGGTAAGTAACCAAGGAATGCTTTTGGATAGAAAAAAACGGCATGGCCGCAATTGCGGCTATGCCGTTTTACCGTTATTCAATTAATTATGGCGATTATGCCAGGCCGTTTACGCGGTTGTAAGCTGCACAGATGATGTTGGTGTTCTTGATCAGGATGTGCATTGCAACGAAAGGTCCAATACCGCAGACAAACATACCAACGATGCACCACAGGAGAATGGTGGTACCGTTTTCCTGGAATGCCAGGCCGTAACGAGGTGCGTTAGCGCAGAGTCTGTTGCCCAGCTTGTAATACCAGTAATAAGCATAGAAGCCGCAGGTGATCATGGAAAGCAAGATGAATGCGATCAGGCCGGCAGTCTGCTCACCGTCACCTTCACAAGCCGTGTTGACGTCTCTTGCCATGGTGTATACAAAGTAATAACCATAAATACCACAGGTGATGATGGTCAGTACAATGTAAGCAACCAGGGAACGATCCGTCTTCAGCGCGCTGCCGGAAGAGTAATTGCCACCGTTGCTGAAATCATTGCGGATGTCGTTGATTGCACTGCCAAGGGACTGCTCAGCGGAATTAAAGAAATTCTTGGCTGCGTCCTGGGCGTTATTCATTGCATTGTTCAGGTTGTTTGCACCGTTATTAACGGGTGCGCCGCAATTGGGGCAATTGTTGCTGCCGTCAGGAATTTGAGAACCACAATTACTACAGAACATTTTTTTATCCTCCTTTTCTCACGTGAAAAAGTATTTTATCGTTCGAAAGATAAAACCCTGTTCCGGATGAAATTCCACAATATCATTTGTAGGATCGCACATTCGAACTAGGTATATAGTAACAAATAATATGATAAATGTAAATATTAAAATTTGATAAAGTCGCCTCGGAATATGACGTTTTATGAGAAAAATCAGCACGATAAGAGGCATAACGTACACAAGGGGATGATAATGGAAGGCATCTGCGAAATGAAACCGTGCCAAAGCAAAGGCTGCACGCGTCATGCCGCAACCCGGACAGGAGACGCCAGTCAGAAAATGAATGGGGCAGCCGATGCCGGAAAAGTGGAAAAACGCGTACAGCAAAATAACCGCGAGGATGGCTTCGATCGCGGACAAGATTTCCTTTTTCTTAGACTTAATTTGATTCCATGTTCGTTGAAGCATTTTGCACTCTCAATACCTGTCTCAGGAATTTATTTTCCGGAAGGCGATTGATAGAAGAGTTCCAGAATGGAAGTGAGTTCTTCCAGTTCGATCCCGCTCATCTTTGCAATCTCGGTTGCCTGGGAAAGGTGTTCCTCAATTTGTTTCAAATGTGTTTCGCGGAGAAGCTCGGCGTTCTGGCCTTTGACAAAACTTCCCTTGCCCGTATAGGACTCGATGAAGCCCTCGCGCTCGAGTTCTTCATAGGCGCGCTTGGTCGTGATCACGCTGATGCGCATCTGCATTGCCAGATTACGCATGGAAGGGAGAGCCTCCCCTTCGGCAAGCTCTCCGCTTAAGATCATGGCCTTGATTTGGTTGACGATCTGAAGATAAATCGGATCGTTCGATGAATTCGAGAGGATAATGTCCATGTTTCCTCCTGTAGGATAAGCGCGCTTCCAGCATCGGCTCCGATGCAAATCTTTGCAAAGAAACGATGCCTTCAGCACATTTTATCATATTAATTTATGTTTGTGTAGCACGTTTCAAGATTATGATCATGCTTCGTTTGTGGTCTGGCCGGGAGTGGCGGCAGTTGGCGTTTGCATCTTGCGTTTGCCAAGGCGGAACAGGTAGATCCAAGAGGGGATTCCAACGATGACGCTGGGAAGGACAAAGCCATAAATTCCAACTTGGAGCGCGTGGCTTGCGGCCACCTCCTGGGTGAGAAACAAAGTCAGGAAGCCGTTAAAAACACTGTCGATAACGCCGTGGAGCAAGCAGGCGGGGATCACAGAGCCGCTCATTTTCCGGACAAGCCACAGCGGAGCGCCTAGAAATACGGTGGCGACGCACATGAGGAGAATGCCAAGGTAAGGAAAGCCTGGATAGTCCTTGCCGAAATTGATCCCTAAGTAATAAAGAACCGGAAAATGCCATACGCCCCAAAGGATCCCGCCGAGGATCACTGCTCCATTCGTACCCAAAAGAATCTCCAGTTTGTCATAGAGAAGGGCGCGCCATCCCAGCTCTTCGCCTGCCGTAATGAAGGCCACATAGTAGAGCTGTGCAAAGCAAAGAAGGATCGTTAGGATGGCCATGCGAGGACCGCCGTCAAGCTTGACGTCTAGGCCATCTCCGAGAAAAAGGGCGCTGAGAATGGCACCTAAGAATCCCGAAAAAGTCGGGATCAGGAGGGCAAGAAGATATGCTTTCCCGTTTCCAAGGAATCTCGGCCAAAGGATGCCGTCGCGAAAGCCTTCGCGAGTGATGAGCCGTGCAAGAACGCAGCCCGTCAGCGGACTGAACAGAAAGGCAAAATACGTCACGTAGGAGAGTACTTCGTTTTCCTGCCAGTGCGCGTAGGAGTAGCATTGCAAAAGCACGAAGACAAGGCAGGTTGCAAGAAGGATGAGGATGGAACGGAGGGCCTTCTTTTTATCAAGCTTCATAGGTCATCGCCCCCCTTCTAAATAATGCGCAGGAGATACGGAAGGATACGTAGATCAATAAAATCATCAGATGCGGCGCCAGAAGAACGCAGATCAGCACCGGATATGCTGCGCCAAGGATCCACGCAAGGATGGATGCGTTGTCGGTATTCTCCATCATATCCCGAAGCATGCTCATGACACCGCCCTCTTTCATAAAAGGGGAAATGTCACCGAACAATCCATAAATGGCACCGCAGATGAAAAGGATCAAAAGGATCGCCGTTTTGATATGTTGCCCATGCTTGCCAAAACCAACGATAAATGGCAGGGTGATGCTTTGCAACGTCATGACCATGAAAAGGAGTGCCACGTGGAGCAGGCTGTTATTCAAAAGCTTGCCATGAATGACGGAAAGCATAAGGTCATATAGTTCGCAGTACAGAAATACCAAGAAACCAATTAGGAAGGATTCGTAATACTTGCTGGCGATAAAGCCCTTAATGCTTGCGGGGCTTGCGCAGAAATAGTACCGCGTCCTCTTTCCCAGGTCTGACTGTACCATAATGCTTTGGACGCTCATCGTGCATAAAAAGGACATCGCGGTGTTTATTATGGAGAAGAATTGAATGTCTATGGGACTATCAGCGCCCAAGGTGCGAATGAAAATGGCAGCAAAGACCATGATCGCGGCATAAGTGAGGCACATTACAAGAAAAGCCAAGATCATCTTTCGATTGAGATAAAAATCCTTGCGGATCAAACCGATCATGATTTGCCTCCTTTCTTCTTAGAAAGACTAAAGCTGCCGCCCTTTACTAGTCGCCTTTTGCCTAAAATTCTAACAGACAGGAAAAAACTGCCGATGATCACGAGCAGGGCGATAAACGGTGCAAGGATCTTTATGGCATGGAATAGAGGTGTCCCAGAGAATTTCGTCAGCTTTTCCGTAACGTATTGCGCGTAATCCGAAACCTCCGCATCTTCGTTGCGCACGAAAAAAGACAGGACGCTGATCGTATATGCCAAGGTTCCCAAAGCGAAGAGGATGGTGATCAGCATGTTGATAAAGCCTATGTTCTGTACATAATAGGCGATGGGAAGAAGGATGGAACTGACCGCCATCACGGCCAGGGCACACGCCAAAAAGAGGAGTAGAGTGCCGTCTGGAATTCTTTGCCCGGAAAGGGCGCAGGCGATCATAACGTGAATCCAGCCAAGAACAAAGGCGAAGACCGTCATGAACAGGAACGCGAGATACTTTGCTCCCAAGTGCTCCCGAATGGTTCTGGGGGAAGACAGGGCATATTTCAGCCAAGGGGTTTTAAAGTCATTGTCCATGATCTGGCAGATGGCTTCCGGTGCGGTGACAAGAAGAATGACATATCCAAAGATGGCCGCCATGGGAACCAAGCGAAACCCCTCGGACAATTGCTCAGGAGAGCAGTATTTCGCCAGATTGCCGATCTGCATGCTCAAGGCCGCAAGGTCGGTCCAAAGAGCAAAGAGAAAATATACAAACAGGCACGTGATCAGTGTTTTTCTAGTAAGATGAAGTTCCCTGTAAATGAGACTTAGCATATTCCATACTCCTTTAAAGACTCGGGGTTGTTGCAAGCTTATGTGTTCATCGTTTAGGAAATAGCTTGGAATACTTTGGGGGAGTCAGTCACGCTACGGCCGGCACTGACGTAGAAGAGCATGATCTCTTCCAGGGTTGTCTTATCGAGGACCAGACCGCCGTAATTCTTAGCTGCCAGTTGGCGGTCGGAAACCATGACCTCGGCGCCAAAGTCCGTGAGGCGGGCAGCCACGTAATCCTTGGGATCGATCTGCCCAAAGTCCGCCTTGGAACACTTGATGACGCCGTGATTGTCCAGAATTTCGTCTTTCATGCCCGTGATCAGGATTTTCCCACGGTCGATAAAGGTCACGTAATCAGCAACCTTTTCGAGATCGGAGGTAATGTGGGAGCTCATGAGGATGCTGTGGTTTTCCTCTTGAATGAATTCCAGGAAGAGATCCAGAAATTCATTGCGTACCACGGGATCAAGGCCTGTCGTGGCCTCATCCATGATCAAAAGCTTCGCGTGATGGGAGAGGGCGGAAGCAATCTGAAGCTTCATCTTCATGCCCTTGGAAAACTGGCTAAATTTCTTTTTGGAGGGAAGCTGAAAACGATCCAGATAGCTTTGGAAAAGCGCGCCGTCCCAGGCAGGGAAAACGCCCCGCAGGATCTTATCCAGCTGCCTTGCATTTAGGTCTTCCGCGAAGGGAAGCTCATCAAAGACGGCGGAGATCTGGTTCTTGATCTCCGTTTCCTGCTTCTCGAGGTCTAAGCCCAGCACTTTAATGGATCCCTCGTCCTTTTTAATGATGCCAAGGATGGAATTGATGGTCGTGGTCTTGCCGGCGCCGTTTTGGCCGATAAAGCCCATGATGCTGCCGCTTGGAACGTTGAAGCTCACGTGATCCAGGGTAAAGCCGTCATAGCGTTTGGTGAGGCCGTCGATCTCTATGGCGTTAGATTCAATAGTATTCATGGCATTTTCCTCCGTGGAAGGTGAAAATAAGAAATATATAATGTGTATATCGGATATATACAATATATAACATTTAAATCTGACAACGTCAAGCGGATTTGAAAAAGAAATTTGGATGGAAGAAAATACTGAATTTGTTGCCAGCGGAGGCTTTTCGTGTCATAATATAAAACATGCAGTAGAAAAACAAGCGGCTGCGAAGCAGACATTTGTTTTTCAAGCATGTTTTAACGAGAAAGCAGATTTGCGAAGCAAATCAAGAAAACTGCGAAGCAGCGAGCTTTCGAGTATATGAAATAAAAAACGCAGTAGAAAAACAAGCGGCTGCGAAGCAGACATTTGTTTTTCAAGCATGTTTTAACGAGAAAGCAGATTTGCGAAGCAAATCAAGAAAGCTGCGACGTCAGCGGCACGGCGGAGGGGCATAAAATGAAAGAGATACTGCCAAGTGGATATGCGAAAGGACATATGGGACTTGTGGTGGCCGTTTTGTTTGGCGGCTGGGGAGGTTTCCTTTGTTATATGGCATGGAAGGCAGATGCTGAGCCTCTGGTGGTGCTGCCGCTTGCAATTATTCTTGGCATAATTGTCATCGGGGCGATCCTTTCGGACGTTACCAAGAATATGAAAGCGGACAAGCTTATGAAGCATAGGGAAGAGATGATGAAATATACCCATGCCAAGGGCGAGATCCTGGAGCAGCAGCTGATCTTTTGCGTCGGCGAGAAGGAATTCCCGAAGGCGCCTGCGGAGGGGCTGCATCTCAGGGCAAAGAATAAGAATTATCGCTTCCGCGTAAGATTTGAGGATCCCCGCACGGCGAAGGAGCGGGAGGTCGTCTCGGAACGGTATTCCTGGTTCAGCCTGTATGGGTATGAGCGCGTGGACGGGAAGCAGGAACAGGTATCGAAGTTTCGTGAAAAGGAAGCATACGTCTACGTTGATTTAGAGGGGAATGCGTGGGTGGAGCTCATTCCCACAAGGTAAATGACAGAAGGAAAATAAAGATGTTTGATGAACGAGAGGAATGGCGCGAGGCGCGGGACGGGCTCGTGTCGGAGGTGACGCGGCTTGGGTTCGATGAGGCGTTGGGAAATGAGATCGCAAAGAATTTGGGCAGTCCCAAGGCCATGAACCGGATGGCGGCGTATCTTCGATATGAGAAGCCGAAGAAGGTCGAGGTCGTGGTGGACGAGATGCTCGCCATTAAGAGCGAGATCGAGGCGTGGCGCGAGAAGAAGGAGAGCGAGGACGCCAGTGCGCGATATTATATGATGAGGCGCAGGGGGTTATTTGATGAAGAATGACGGCGAGGCTTAATGAACCCTAACGTAAGATTAGTGTGGAAGCTTTGGCGTTGGAAACGTTCTTGAATGCAGGGAGAGAAATAGGAAAATGAAAAAGGAAGAAAAGACGAACGTACTTAGGGTACTGGATGCAAAGAAGATTGAATATAAAAGTCATGCCTATGAGGCAGACCCAACGCTGACGGGAGAGGACATTGCGGCAATTCTCGGCGAGGAGGCCCAAAAGGTGTTTAAAACCTTGGTGACGCAAGGAAAATCGGGACAGTATTTCGTGTTTGTCGTGCCGGTAAATGCGGGATTGGATTTGAAAAAAGCGGCGAAGGCGGCAGGAGAAAAGTCCATTGCGATGATCAAGCAAAAGGATCTTTTGCCTCTCACGGGTTACGTACACGGCGGCTGTTCTCCGATCGGAATGAAGAAACAGTTCCCGACCTTTATTCACGAGACGGCAGCGGGCTTTGAACACGTATACGTCAGTGCCGGGAAAGTGGGAATGCAGGTGGAACTGGCGCCACGGGACTTGATCAAAACGGCTAATTGCAAGCTGGCGGATATTGCAGAATAAATGGGACACGTTATGATAGGAGGAAAAGAACATGGTAAGGCACGTAATTCTGTGGCAACTGAAGGAAGAGTATGATGAGGCGCAGAAGGCGCAGATCAAGAAGGGCATCAAGGAAGGCCTGGAAGGATTGCAGGGAAAGATTCCCGGACTTTTGGAGATCAAGGTTTATACGGATCCCTTAAAGACCGCGAACAGTGACGTGATGCTGGATTCGAAGTTTGAGAGTGAGGCATCGCTGAATGGTTATACCGTGCATCCGGATCACGTGGAGGTTGCAACGACCAAGGTCCGGCCCTTTGTCTCCAGCAGGGTCGTGATGGACTGCGAAGCATAAAATACATATGTAGGCTTGGGTCAGAGGGAAGCTTCCCCCTGACCTAATTTATTTTAAATTAAAATTTCTCTTGACATATTATCAAATAGATATTAACATATGCATATAACAGATATATTCAAATTGATAATAACTAAAGCGAGGCGAAAGGAGGACGCGGTATGATCAACTACAAGAAATTTGAACCTACGGAGTACGTGATGAAGGTGAGGAAGGGCGTGACGGTTGCCAAGGGGAAAGGTCTGGCATTTTTATACAATACCAAGACGACCAGCATAGTGGTGGTGCCGGCAACCTCCATGGAGGCGAGCTTTGCGTTTGATGACGTGATGACCAGCGATTATCAAAGAGTTTGCGTGCAGGGAGACGTTTCGTTTGCCATCCAGAATTATGAACTTGCGGCGAAGATGATCGACTTTTCTTACCGCGACAAGGAAGCGCAGTACAAAGCAGTGCTTGCGGAGGCGAAGAACCGCATGAACCGGCGCGTGATCAATCTGGTCAGGGTATACGTTACCAAGTTTGTGAATGCATGGGACGTGCGAAGCGCCATGAAGAATCAGAACGTGCTGGCCAACGAGCTGCTGGAAGCCATGAAGGGCGACACCAGTCTTGCGGAGTTCGGCATGGAGATCCTGGCGATTTCCATCTTGGGAATTTTGCCGCAGCCTGACACGCGGAATGCGTTGGAGGCGGCCACCAGGGAGGAAATCCTGCGGCAGCAGGACGACGCCCTCTACAAGAGAAGAAACGCAGCAATCGAACAGGAGCGTGCCATCAGGGAGAATGAGCTAAATACCGAGATCCGCGTGGCGGAAAAAGAAAAGGAAAAGCGCGAACGTGAGATGGAGACGAAGAAGATGCTGGCAGAGCGCGAGGCGCAGCTTCGTGAGGCGAAGATCGCCGCGGACATCCAGATCGAGGAACAGAACCGGAAGCTGGTGGAGCTTCAGGCTGAGAACGAGAGGCGCAGGTCGGATGCCAAAGCCTATGACAGCGAAGCGTTGCTCCGCACCTTCACCGGCGTAAATCCTGAAGTGCTGAAGGCCCTTGCCATGAGTGGCATGGACAGCAGCGCGCTGATCGCGAAAGCCTTTGTGGAGATTGGAGAGAAAGCGGACAGGATTGGAACGCTGAACGTATCGCCGGAATTACTTGAAACGTTGAGCGCGCGATAGCTACCCGGATCAGAACGGAGGGACAAGCATGGAACGAGGCATGAATAAGGTCGTGATCATAAAGAAGCGGACCCGCCTTGAGGAGATGGTCCGGAAGTATAATACCGTTCAGCAGGCGAGATTTTTTGTGGAGCACATGGGAATGGATTTTGACGATTTCCTTTTGGAGGATGCAAACTACCGCCTGGCGATCGATGCCGTGAAGGAGGCAGCTGAAAAGCTTGCCAGGGTGCAGCTGATCGACCGCGAATACCTTCCCAACATGATCTTCGGGGGAAACGACGTCTGCGTTGCCGTAGGGCAGGACGGACTCGTTGCAAATTCCATGAAATATCTTGACGGACAGCCGCTGATCGGCATCAATCCGGATCCCGCAAGGTTTGACGGCATTTTACTTCCCTATGAGGCGGGGGATGCGGAGACCGTTTTGAAAAAGGTTTTGGCGGGCAGACACGGCGACAGGGAAATCACCATGGCTGAGGCCTCCACCAAGGACGGCCAAAGGCTTCTCGCAGTCAATGACTTGTTTATTGGCTGCAGGAGTCATGCTTCCGCCAGATACAAGATCCAGTGGAACGGGGAGGCAGAGAACCAGTCCTCCAGCGGGATCATTGTTTCGACGGGCCTTGGCGCGACGGGCTGGTATAAATCCGTGATCGAGCAGGCAAAGGCCATTGCCGCCTATTTTGGGTGTGGACAAATTCCATACGAGCCTATAAAATGGAATGAGAGAAAGCTCTCCTTTGTGGTGCGGGAACCGTTTCCGAGCGTGTCGACGCAGGCAGGGATCGTATTCGGCTGCATTGAAAGGGAAGAGAGCATCAGGATTGTGTCCAACATGCCGGCGGGCGGCGTCATCTTTTCGGACGGCATGGAGGAAGACCGCTTGGAATTCCATGCGGGAAATGAGGCAGTGATCGGAATTGCCGGAAAGACGGGACGATTGGTTTATGGCTAAGTACGTGGCATCAAAGGAAGAAAAGGAATACCTGAAAAAATATGACGTTACGAAATTTGACAGACCTTCCGTGACGGCAGACATTACGGTGTTTGCCGTCAGGGATGAGATGTCGGATGAGGAACTGGCGCAGAGGGATAAGAGTAATTACCGTAAGGATCCCCTCAGGGAATTGCAGATATTGCTTGTGAAGCGCGCAAGCTATCCCTATCGCAATCAGTGGGCTCTGCCCGGAGGCTTTTCGAAACCGGGAGAGAGCTGTGATGAGACGGCGAGGCGCGAATTGGAAGAAGAGACGGGAGTCGCGGACGCGTACCTCCGTCCTTTTGGCGTGTTCAGCAATCCCGGCAGGGATCCGAGAGGGTGGATCATCTCTCACGGGTATCTGGCGCTGATCGACGGCAGAAAATACCGCCTCCACGCCGGAACGGATGCCTGGGAGGCCGCGTGGTTCCGCATTGAGGCGACGAGCACGGAGACATCCCGGAAGAAAGACAAGAAGAATGGCGTCGTGATAGAAATCCAACATGATCTTCTCCTGTATCAGAGGGAAAGGGACTTAAAACTGAAGGTCAGTCTGTTGGAGAAAAAATGGTTTTCCGAATTACACGGGTATCATGAGTATGAGATCCTGGACGCGGGAGGACTTGCGTTTGACCACGCCAAGATTATCCTGAATGCCTTTTTGCACCTGCGCCGTGAGGCGGAAGGGCTGGGGAACGTAATCTTTGACCTCATGCCGGAAAAGTTTACGCTGAACCGCCTGCAGAAGGCGTATGAATTGGTGCTGGGAAAAGAGCTCCTGACGGCAAATTTCCGAAGAAAGATCGCCCCGTTGGTTTTGGAGACGGAGGAGGAGATCGCGGGCGTTGGTCATCGCCCCGCAAAGCTGTTCCGGAGAAATCCGGAGGAATTCTATTCCTAAACGTGCAGGTGGCACGGGAGAACGCGAAATATGGGCCCGGCGCGCCGGAAGCGGCGACGTGACGGGCTTTTCTTGAAGGTGCAGGGACAAAAATTATGAAGATTGTTTTAGACGATGGAATGTTTTTTGAAGCGGAGCGCCTTGAAAAAGAGGCATGGCTTTCCTACTTATATTATACGGAACATCACGGCGTCAGCATGGAACGCGTGGAAAGTGTTGAGCAGGTTAGCGGGCGTGAAACCTTAAGCTACGTGCTGCGGACGCTCGCGATTTTGGAGGCAGATTACGAGGCGGGTAAGATCACGGCCGAAGAACGTGAGATTGTTAAGGTTGCCTTGGAATGGGCTGAGGTTTCCAAGGGCGGCAGCGTGAAGGAGCGGGCGCAGTGGAGAAAAAAGGGATATGCCCTCGATATTCACAATCTGGCTTCCGCCGATATTTTCTTGGAGCATTGCGCGGAACAACTTGCAAGCCGGGGCGGGGAGCAGCTGACCGCGCTGCTCATCCGAACGCACGGCCTCGTGGGGCAAGCCCTGCGCGGTGAGGTTCCGGTCAGAGAAAATGCACCCTTGCGTGAAGTGAACAACGTTTTGGGAGAGGAAGCGGCGTTTCGCGTCCTGTCCGCATTGAATCACTGCATTATTGACGGCGTGGAGCAGGGGCTTTGGGATACTCTCCGGGAGGAAGCGGAAAAGCTGATCAGGGAAGCCCTTGCAGGAAACTTGCAGGAGTTTCCCACGCGGGAGCGCATGGTACGTCTGGATGCACGGCTTGCTGATTCGAGTGAAGAACTGGTTTCTCTGTTTGAAGAACGGATCTTTCCTAATTATGAGCTTTGGTATTATCAGGCCGCCTTCGCGGATTTTGGCATTGATCAGGTGGAATGGCTTCTTCGGAAGATGCTTGAGAAGGTGGAGGATGGAGTGACCTATCTTTCCTTTAAGCCACTGTCGGACGGACTATACTATGATTATCAAGGGAAAAAACATCTGAACGTCTATAAGGAACGCATTGTGGAAAAGTATATGCGGGACAATTCTACCTCCAACGTTGAGCTTGTCGTCAAGCGCATTGGCAGGGCCGTGCTGGTGGACTTCCGACTTTCGGCGGTATGTGAAAAGCTCATTGACTTTTGCGTGGAGGCAGAGCGATGCGGGCTCCTTACGTTCGAAAAGAGCATCACGGTTTTGTATGACACGCTGGGCTTCCGGCGCGATGCCTTTGACCGCCTGAACAATGAAGAAAAGTATCTTTCCGTTATGAATGACAGTGAGGAGAGTACCAAAAATACCATTATTGACTACGTGACCGGTCAAACGGCGGTTGACGTGGGAAGTGGCGGGGGCGTGCTTTTGGATTTGCTGGAGGAGCGGTATCCGGAAAAGCGGATCATTGGCACCGACGTCTCTGATAACGTGCTTTTTGTTCTTGATAAGAAAAAGAAGGAGGAGGGACATGCCTGGACCGTGCGGCGCCATAACTTTTTCGAGGAGCCTTTTCCGGAAAAGGTGGATTCGATTCTGTTTTCTTCCATTTTGCATGAAATCTATTCCTATACCGAGACGGAGAACGGGCGGTTTGAGATCGGGACGGTGAAGAAGGCGCTTCGGAATGCATATGCTTCCTTGAATCCCGGCGGACGCATCATCATCCGCGACGGCGTGAAAACAACCATGGCCTCCGGTAAGGCGGGCGGCAGTGACGTGAAATCAACCGTAGCTTCCGGCAAGGCGGGCGACAATGACGGGAAATCCGGAGAAGACGGGATCATCGAAATCACTTTCAAGGATCCCGAGGGGATGGAGTTTTTCAAGAATTTTGTCCGGGATTTTGAAGGCTTAAAGGATCTCGAAGATAAGAAAATCAAGATCGATGAAGCTGCCGGGAAGGTAAGCGCTGACGCGAATTACGCGCGCGAGTTCTTATATACCTATACTTGGGGAAAGCAAAGCTATGCACACGAAGTGCAGGAACAGTTTGGTTATTTTACCATTGAAGAATTCCGGGAGTTTTTTGAAGAACTCGGCGCCAAGATCTTGCGCTGTGATGCCTTCCTGGAACCCGGATACGTTACGCATCTGTCGCCCAAAGTTGAACTGTCCGTACCGGCCTTTCCAGATTCCAACTGTATCGTGGTCGCAGAGAAACCGTAAGACCTCACGTTCTCATTCATGCTGTTTTTCTTGCGTTTCACGACAAAAATCCGCATGACGGGCAATTATCACGTATCATCACTTTTGTAAGAATAAAGAAGCGGAGGGGTAAAGGATCATGTGGAATATCGAATTTAAGGGAAAACTAAAAGGAAGCATAGATCAGATTTCAACAGGCAAAGAGCTTCCGGAAGGATGTGTTCAGTTTCAGGAACCGGATAAGGTTGAGAAAGCGATGCTGCAGGGAATGCTGTTTGTGGTTCCGGGAGCGCTCGTCATGATCGCGTTGGCCATTTTTAGAATCGTTACGACCTATTCAAAGCCGGAAAACCTAAGCGGCGGACAGTACGTAAAAAGCTTTCTGCCGGCATTGATCGTAGCGCTTTTGTTGGCGTACCCGGCCATGTACGTGCATGAGTTTATTCACGCATTCCTATTCCCGGAGAAGTTGAAAAAACAGATTTACGTTCATCCGGAGTCCATGACGCTGTTTGTATATTGCGAAGAAATGGTATCAAAGGTGCGCTTTGTAGTGATAAGTCTGGGACCGGCCTTTGGACTTGGCATTTTCCCATTCCTGCTTGGCCTGATCTTTGCCCGCTTTATCCCGGCGCAGATCATGGTCGCGCTTACGTTATTCAGCGTCATTTCGTTTATGGGTGCGCTGGGGGATTTTGTGAATGCGTGGAATTGCGTCAGACAGGTTCCAAAAGACGGTAAAGTGTTCAATCGGGGCTTTCATTCCTATTGGATCCGGTAGGCGACACGTTTAAGACTGCTCCCTAAAAAGCACTGCTCTTTAATAAGCACTTAAGAGCTCGGCAATTGCCGGGCTTTTTTTGCGCGGCAGAGTGAACAAAAAAAGCTTGACATATGATCAAAAAGATATTATGATAAGGACAAATAGATAATATCAAATAGATAATAAGATGACAGAAGATATTGAAAACGTCAGTTGCAGCATTAAAAGCAACGGAAAGGAGAACGCCATGAAGTGTAAAGAAGTTTTCGAAAGAGGAATCCAGTTCCATCATTATTGCAACACCGCGTACCCGCTCCGGCCCAATTCCCTGGCGCAGTATGAACTACATGACGACCAGGAAATTTATGAGCTGGTGAAAAGGAATATTGAAGCGCAGGACGAGCTGTGTCTTTACGTTCACGTTCCCTTCTGTCAGTCCCGGTGCAAATTCTGCGAGTACGTGGTGATGAACAATCCTTCCGAGAAGGATCCTGACGTTTACGTGGAGCATCTGCTGAAGGAGATCGAATTGTACCGGGAGATCATCAAGGATAAGCCCATCGTCGGGTATGACCTTGGAGGCGGCACGCCGGCGTACCTGTCCGTTGAGAATCTGCGCAGAATCACGGAGTCCATCCGGAAATTCAATCTTCAGGATGGCATGTATTTGAGCGTGGAAACAACGCCCGTAATCGCTGCAAATGATCCTGAAAAGATCAAGGCGATCAGGGAGCTTGGCTATAACCGCATCTCCATGGGATTCCAGACCGTATCCCCCAAGCTTCTCGAATCCCTTGGGCGTGAGGGCTCGGAATTCATTTATGAAAAGGCTGTCCAGAATATCCGCAAGGCAGGCTTTGACAGACTCAACATTGACCTGATGTATGGATTCCTGAATCAGTCTGACGAGGATTTTGCCAACACGATCCGGTATACGATCGCCATGGATCCGGAATTCATCACGCTTTACAGAAACCGTTACAAGGGAACCTTGCTGGAGGCGGAGTCCCAGGGCGTGACGCTCTATAAGGTCAATCGCCAATATGACATTGCCTATCGCCTTTTGAAGCAGGCAGGGTACGTGGCCAACAATGGCAAGAATACCTTCAGCCGCATTCCGGGGGACCTTGGCACGTCCTCCTATCTGACGAAGCGCGTGGTGGAAGCTACGTCCTACGTGGGATTCGGCCTGGGGGCGCAATCCTTTGTCGGAAACTATCTGGCATACAATCTGGGGTGCGTGGATCATAAGCTTGAAAAATACCTCAAGGCGACGGAGGAGGGGAAGCTTCCGATCAATGACATTGCCGACATGCCGGTCAGTGAGGTCCGGGCAAAGGCGATCTCCGTTATGTTCTACTTCGGATTCATCTCCATGAAGGCTTATCAGAAAAGATTCCATGAGGATTTCCGCGAAATATATGCTTCCCAGATACGTTTCTTGACCGACAGCAGTCTCATGGAATTTGTGGACGATGACACCTTCATGCTGACGGATTACGGCGCAGCGCATCTCTACGGCATCATCCCGCTGTTCTACAGTGAGAGAAGCATTATCGAAATGTTTAACATGTCCGACCGTTGGCTTAACGACAAGAAGGGGGAGGAGATTTATCTGGAAAAGTATGACAGGAAAGCTTTCGACGCGCCTTCCGTGGCAGTGGATCTCCTGGTGTTTAATCAGGAAAGAACGAAGATCCTGCTGATCAAGCGTGCGGATCACCCATTCGTCAACCGCATGGCTCTTCCCGGCGGATTCTATAAGCCGACGGATGATAATCTGGAGTTTGCGGCGACCCGTGAACTGATGGAGGAGACCTCCGTTTTTGTGAAGGTGACGGAAAAGAATCTGGTGAAGGTGACGTCCACGAAAAACAGAGACCCCAGGGGCTGGGTCATCAGCGTGGCTTACGCACTGGAATTGGACGAAAGTAAGGTAAAGCCGGTGGCCAACAGCGACGCACTGTTTGCCACGTGGGTTGACGTCGCGGCGCTGCAGAAAGAGAAAATGGCCTTTGATCATTATGACGTCATTCAGTACGTATTGAGAACGAAAGCTTCATCCCCTGAAAGGGCACAATGAAATAAAGCACGGAATTTCAAAACAACCTAGATAAGGAGGACCCAAATTATGTATGAAGAGAGAAGAATCTATATGACGAGAGACAGCTTTTGCATGGGTGACGACGTAACAGCTCCGAATAAGCAAACCTTCACGTGGCATGATACGGATTGGTGTCCCGAGATTGATATCAATGGATTGATCGAAAGATATCTTGGACCGAATCTCCCCGGGTTTTATTGGAGGGGATTTGCCGGAAGCGAAAGAATCGTTGACGTGAGCATGCATCGTAAAGGGCTGGAGTTTAGCAGAAGGATTAAGCTTGTTGAAAATTGGCAGGAGCTTCTGAGAAAGAACAAACACATTCATTTCCTACATGAAAAACATGAGGATAAGGAGAATTTGCCAGACAGAATCTAGCTCTTTCAATTTCCTTTTAAGGAATGAACGGCAATTTGCATAAAACCATTGGACAAAAAGTGGGATGCTTGTTATACTGTATAGAGTTAAGAATCAGTATCAGCGAGGATAAAGAAAATGGAAATAAAAACAATACGCTGTCCGTCCTGCGGAGGTAACCTGAACGTTGAAAACATAAACCAGTCCCTTTTTTACTGCCAGTACTGTGGTTCAGCGGTCCATCTCGAGACGAACCGTAACAAAGGGTATGACATGGAGCATGGAAGGCTCGATGCCCGGGCGGAGATGGCGGATACGGTCCTTCAGGAAATAGAAAAGATCAAACCGCAGCTCCTCAAAAACGGGACGGCAAAGAGGAATATGAATTATTATCCTTCAGAAATTTCAGATCTTAAGGCCGAACGCAGCCTTACGTTGTCGATGGGAATCGTGGATGACGTCGTCAAAGGCTTTTTTAAAGGCCTGGGCATTTTGTTTGGTGGAGCAATTATCGTGTTAGTCTTTTTCAGCAGGGTAAAAGGACCTTTGTTGACACTGATCGAACTGGTTGTTCTTTTGGCTCCGATTTACGTTCCGGTCATCGGAATCGTGAAGCTGGTCAGAAAACGTCGATCGTATAGCAGCCAGATTGCGCATTATGAGAAACAGCTGAAAGAATGCCGCAAGGAATATGAGGAAACAAATGCTTTTCTGGCCAAGAACGCCACGGTCGACATACCGCCGCAGTTTCGTGACGAGGCGGCTTTGAACTACATTATCAAAGGCTTAAAGGCCCGGGAGTTCGTTTCCCTGGAACAGGCTCTCTTCAGGTGTGAAGAAACCTTAGGAATTGATGAGGTTTCCGATTTATACTAAGAGTTCTGAACATGAAACTATGATTAAGAGATGCAGATTTAATTGACGGTCTGCATCTTTTTTTTTATAATAAATGCAGGATGATTAATGGGGGAAAATTGTAAATATAAACTTGATTTATCAATACAGCCCAATTAGGCGTTTACCTAAGGGAAGGTGACGCGTGGAAACCGTAAACAGGGCAATGGATTTGACACTGTAACAAGTGTACAAGGGGAGGGCTATTATGAGAAAGGTGAGGGTGTTAATTTTATGCTTTGCCATCATGGCATTATGCGGTTGTGAGATTTCTAAAGGAAATTCGTCAACCGAGTATTCAGGTGAGTCGAGTACTTCAAAGGAAGTTACGGGTACGGATTTAGACCAAGGAGAGATACCTCCAATAGAGGAAACCATGCCATTCTCAATAGCGTCTGATGCGAAAATATATAAGTATGATAGTAATAATCTGCTTGGGTTATGTGCGATTTACGTTAATGCACCATCAGAAGTAATCTATGTTTTTGACTTAAAAAAAGATTTTGTTAAATTTTCAAATCAGGAAGGTTTTCAAGTCTATGGAAAGGATTCCGGGAATGATTCATTTAGAATATTGAATTATAGTTTTGCAAAAGATGATTATCGGCAATATGTGATGTTGAAATGCGAAGAGAGATATGAAATAGAAGGTTTTTATTTTATCAAGAATAATACGGATTTTCAATATGAATTGAATGATAATGCGATGCCGGTTGTTATAGAGTATGAGAATGGTAGATCGTCATCAACTTCAAATAGGATAGTAATCACAAGTAGACAAACATTTAACATCGAAAAACAAGGATGGGATAATGTTGAACAAAGTACGGAAGAGGTGCAATATAGGGAGGAGTTTGATTGAATTTGCAGTTAACGATTCAAGACGCGAATCGCAAATGCAGTACAGCACAATTAGGCGTCTGCTTAAGGAAGGGTGACGCGGTTGGAAGCATAAGCAGGGCCACAAATCTAACACTGTAAATATACGAGGGGAGGATTTTTATGAGAAAAATAAGGGTGCTGATTCTATGTTTTGTAATTATGGCATTATGCGGTTGTGAGTTTTCTAAAGCGAATTCGTCGACCGAGTATTCTGGTGAGCCTAGTACTTCGAACGTAGATGCCAGTACGGGCTTGGGTCAAGACGGGATACCGCCAATAGAGGAAAACATGCCATTCGCCATAGCGTCTGATGCGAAAATATATAAGTATGACAGTAACAATCTGCTTGGGTTATGTGCGATTTATGTTAATGCACCATCAGAAGTAATCTATGTATTCAATCAAAAAAAGACTACGTTAAGTATTCAAAGGAGGAAGGCTTTCAGGTTTATGGAAAAGATTCTGAGAGAAAAACAGTAGCAATTAAACAATTTTATTTTTCCAAGGATGATTATTGGCAATATATGCTATTGAAATGTGATGAAAATTATGAAATTGATGGTTTTTTCCTTACAAGTAGTGGGGATTATCATTATAAAATGATTAAGAATTCTTTACCCAGCGTGGAAGAGTACGAGTATAGTTTTTCAAAAAAAACATTACCGGTCACGGTGATTATAAACAGACAATCATATAATACTAAAGATCATGCTTGGAATGAGATTGAAGAAAGTACGGATGTTTTGCAACCAGACATACAAAAAGATTAGACGAGGATAAAAGAATTATGAAGATGGTAAAAAAACTGGTAGCGGTTTTCTTAGTTATTTTGCTTGTTATCGGTATATTGGATAATAATGTGGTTCATGCAGGGCAAAATGCGCGTATTCCCAAAGAAGAGTCTGTAAATCATTCCCGCACGGATTCTGCAGATGCTGATTATCAGGTGAAATGGATGTTGGGAGGTTCGTGGGCGACGGGACATAACATGACTGTTACCATTGCAAACATGGGAATGGAAACTATTACTAACTGGCAGCTTTCATTTGACTATGTGCATCCAATTACGCAAATATGGAATGCAGAATTAATTGAATGCAAAGAAGGCAAAGTAACGGTGAAAAATGCTGGATGGAATAAAGACATTCCCGTAGGTGGAGAGATTACTTTTGGCTTTGCGTGCGAAGAACCATTTTCGGTTTATCCGGAAGGCTATATGGTTTGTTGCAGACAGATAACCGAGGTGAATGGAGACATAGAAGTTATTGTTGAAAATAACTGGGGGAATGGGTGCAAAGGTGCCATAATCATACGTAACAACACGGATCAAATC
>JAEEGL015707169.1_pt1 | contig 21327 bp, 15 predicted proteins | sample 9134231 | NCBI WGS metagenome assembly JAEEGL01 (sample SAMN16246548, study PRJNA631951) | gut metagenome | biome: gut microbiome; feature: rumen; material: fiber-attached | host: Bos | place: Iran: Karaj | collected 2018-10
CCTTCGGCAACAGCGACAACCTCAAGGTAGGCGAATGGGTGATGGCTATCGGCAACCCCTTCAACCTGACCTCCACAGTCACCTCGGGCATCGTAAGTGCCAAGGCACGCAATATCAACATCCTCGACCACAATGCAGGCGCAATAGAGTCGTTCATACAGACTGACGCCGCTGTCAATCCCGGCAATTCGGGCGGCGCACTTGTCAACACCGACGGACAACTCGTAGGCATCAATACCGCCATCGCATCAGAAACGGGCAATTTCACAGGATACGCATTTGCCGTGCCGACCAGCATCGTACAGAAGGTGGTATCTGACCTGAGGGAATTTGGCAACGTGCAACGCGCTCTCTTAGGCATCAAAATCTCTGACTTAACGTCTGAAGTGGCAAAGGAAAACAACCTTTCCGAAATCAATGGCGTATATGTAGAGTCGGTCAACAACGGCTCAGCCGCAGAAGACGCCGGCATCCAGAAAGGCGACATCATCGTAGCCATCAACGGCAAAAAGACCAACACCGCATCAGAATTGCAAGAGACCGTTGGTCAATTCCGTCCGGGCAACAACGCCACTGTTACCTACATACGCGACGGCGTGGAGCACAGTGCTGAATTGACTTTCAAAAACAGGAACAACAGCACAGCCCTCATTCCAAAAACCGCCGACCTGCTCGGAGCAAAGTTTGAGGCACTTTCTAAATCAGACCTCAACAACCTCGACCTCGATTACGGCGTACAGGTAACAGACATCCAGTCGGGCAAAATGATGAACGCTGGCATCCGCAAAGGCTTCATCATCACCACAATCAACAATACGCCCATCAAAACTGCCGACGACATCGAAAAGGTAATCAGCAACGCCAAAGGCGGCGTATTTATCGAAGGCATCTACCCCAACGGTCGTCCTGCATACTACGCATTCGGAATGAAAAAATAAACAAAATGTTTTTCCAATAAAATAAAATACCGGCGTTATAGTTTGCTTGCTATAACGCCGGTATTTTTATATTAACCAATTTATCACATTAGAACGGAGGACGACCGCCGCCAAATCCACCGCGACCGCCGCCGGGGTAACCGCCGCGTCCGCCTTGACCGCCAGGGCCAGGGAATCCACCACGTCCGGGGCCAAACTGACCTTGACGCGACTCTCTGTTGCCAAAGATATTAATGCGGTAGATGATGTGGAGCATAATGTAAGAATTGATAGTGTTGTACTCCACGTCGCTGCGCTGTATGTCTGAGAAACTGCGGCTGTAATTGCTCATGTTTTTCAAAATGTCGTAGAATTGTATCGACACGGTGAGCGGCTTGCCTTTGAGGAAACTCTGCGAAAGTTGCGCGTTCCATACAAGTTCGTTGGTGTTCATGGAGTTGTCGCTGTATCCACGACGGCATTGGTTGTGAATATCGGTGGTGATGCTGCCGCCCCACGGCGTGTAGATGTTGAGCGAGCCTCCATACGAGAACTGCCTTGTGTCGAGGTTGCTCTGCTTCTGCAACTTGTTGTCGGTGTGCGTATAATTGATGCTGCCGTCAAGCGCGATTTCCACCCAATCCTTGCGCCAACTTGCCTGCAAACGCTCCATGATTGAAGAAGAACGTGTGGTGTTTTTCTTAGACTCCTTATCAAGGAAGATGTAGCCGACGTAATTGTTATAATTGTACATTGTGAAGGAGTTCACGTTCCATATACCCGCAGTGTCGAGGGCGGTGTTGAACATAAAACCAGAATTGAAGCCCCAGTCGCCGTTAATATTTTGCGGTTGAGTGGTACGTCCACCAGTCTCTTCATTGTAGGTTACCTGATTGGATACTGAATTTTTCTTTGTATTCATATTGACAAACGCCATTATTGTACGCATGTGCTCACGGATATACGTGTTGTAGTTGAGACGGAAATTGCTGGTAAACGAAGGCTTCAAAGCCGGATTACCCTTAGTGATATTCAAAGGGTCGCTGTTGTCAGTAATAGGCAGAAGATCGCTCATCGACGGCTGCGAAGTGCTTCCACGGTAAGTGATTTCGAGCCTCGTCAAGTCGCTGGGATTGTAACGATATTCAAATGTAGGCGTAACATTAAATACCTTACGTGAAGTAGTGGTGTCAATACCTTGGTATCTATACACAAATTCGGAAGTCTGTGGCTGGAACAATGCGCCTACATTCAACTGGTATTTGTCGCGAACCATACGGAAGTTGACGTTCATGTCGTGGATGTAGTTTTTGTACTCCGAAAAACGGCTCTGTTTCTCGTCATAGTAATCGCTGCTGAGGGGATTGCTGATACGCGAGAGATAATTGTCCCATTTGCGATATTCCTGCACCACGTCGCGGAAGGGGTTGGTGGCAAACCTGCTCGCGTCGCTGTAATCGTATGTGGAGCGGTCGCTCTTGCTGTATTTGTATTGAAACTTGTAACTAAACTGCAAATAAGTGCGCTTCCACAACGGCTCGCTGTACGCCACCTGCGCCGAATAGTTCCAGTTTTTGGAGGGCGTGAGGTTGTAACGGTTGGTGTAGTAGGTGGAGTCGTTGCCCGCCGCCGTCTTAATCTGGTAAAGAATCACGTCGCTGGTGGTGATTGTCTTGTTCTCCGAATCGGTGTAGCCGCCCTCACCGCTCAAAGTTACATTGCGTCCAGCGTTGTTCAACTTGCGGTTGAACTGCAAAGTGCCGTTGAACCTCGTATTGGAGCCGTATGACAGGTTTCCGTTGCTGCGCTGGTTTACCATCAGTTTGTCTTCCGCCAGCCTGCGAATCAATGAGGTGTCCAACGGGTCGAACACATAATCTACGGAGTATGGATCCACGTTGTATGCCGCCGAGAAACCCTTAGAATCGCCATCGCTGGTGGAAAACTGCATTGTGGGGCGAAACATGATGTTGGTCATCGAGTCGGGCTGCCATTCGAGACGACCTTGGATGTTCCAACTGTCGGAACGGGTGAAGTTTTGGTTGATAGAGTTGGAGAATGCGCCCTCCTTGCTTACGAAACTTTGCACCGACTGACGGCTGAATACGTCGCCGTCGGAATGGTTCCAACGCACACTGCCGTCTATCTTCAACTTGTCTTTCTCCTCAAAATTGTAGTTTAAGCCAACCATCTTGGTGGCGTTGAGACCGTTGCCACCACGGAAACGTCCGCCTGGTCCGCCGCCAAATCCACGGTCGTTGACATTGTTGGCATTGGTGAAAAGCATCACGCGCTGTTTGTCGGAAAAATATGCGCCCATGCCGCGCCACGTATAGCGGTGTTCGGTGCCGATGCCGAGATCCACGTTTGCAAACATGCCTTTGTTCATGCCCGGCTTGATGCCGAAGTCGAGCACGGTCTCCTCATTGCCGTCCTCAATGCCGGTGATGCGGGCGAGGTCGCTCTTCTGGTCGTATGCCTTCACGCGGTTGACGATGGAGGTTGGAAGGTTTTTCATGGCGGTCTTGGTGTCGCCGGTCATAAACTCCTTGCCGTCCACGAGAATCTTTTTCACTTCCTTGCCGTTGATGGTTATCTTGCCGTCTTCGTCAACTTCCGCACCGGGAAGTTTCTTCACAAGTTCCTCTATCACTGAACCTTCCGAAGTACGGTATGCGTCCACGTTGTAGATGAAGGTGTCTTTTTTTACGGTCATCTTGTTGGCGTATGCCGTTACGGTAGCCGTCTCAATCTGGACGTCGCTGGGGTCAATCTTGATTTTACCCATGTTGACGTTGTTGCCGAGTTGCACTTTAATCGGCTTCAACAAAGGCTCGTAACCCACACTTGTGATTTTCACAATGTAGTCGCCGTCTGCCGGGGCGTTCATCTTGAATGTGCCGCGCTCGTCGCTAATGGCACCCGTTACAAGCGAACTGTCGGCCTTAAGCAATCGAACAGTGGCCTGATATGCCGGTTCCTTGCTCTCGCTGTCGATGATGACACCCGAAATCTCGCGTTCCTGTGCCAATGCGGAGACAGCCGTCACAATAACCGCAAACATCAATAGAAAAAATTTTTTCATCTTTTATTTTTGTTATTTTAATTATGAAAGTCGGTGTTTGGACGGTAGAAGGGAAAATTGGTTTAACGAATTTTGACAAAAAAAATTTCCGGCGTTATAGCGACAAACGCCATAACGCCGGAAGTTTTTTTTTGAAATAATCCAAACTTTGCGGGGCGAGTACCCCTCCCCTACTCTATCTCCACAAGGTCAAACGGCACGGTAACGAGTTTCTTGTATCTTGCGCCCAAGGCGCGCATGTCTTCGTCGATGGATTCGTAATACCAATTGACTTTTACATCGCCTTTTTCCGACACCTTTTGCAAAAGGAGAATCACTTGAATAATCTGCTTGCTTGACGCGGTATTAACATATTCGAGGTCAAAATCGAACACAGTCTGGATGTTCGGCTCCTCGGCGTACTGCTTAATCCATTCAAGCACGGGACGGTAGAAGTCGAGCGCGTTTTCCGGCACGGAAATCTTGGAAATCTTAAACTTGCCCTCCTCCGGGTCGAGTATGACTTCCGGTGTATCTTCGGTTTCTTCTAAAATTAACTTTTCCATTTCTCTGATATCTTATTTAGTAGTTTTGATGGCGGTCTGCAATAGGTAGAACGTGCCGCCGCCGTCAAGCGGTTGAAACTCGTATTTGAGAGGTCTGTCGCTCTTGATGCGCAGGTCGGCGAATCCAAGGCCTGTCTTCTTGGCGTCCACGCTGTCAAAATCGAGTAGAATGTCGTCGTAATAGTCTGAAAGGGCTTCCTTGGTCATGCCGTTGACGAACTCAAGACGCTGTGCAATAACGCCCGCCGCATCGTCGTGGATGATGTTGCCGGAGGTGAGGATGGTCTCGTTGCCAGTCTGTCCGAGGAAAAACACGCCTCGTGCGCCCACATTGTTGTCATCCGCCTTTGCGCCATGCTTGATGATGTTTTGGAGCATCTCCACCATCACGTTGGATATTTTGATGGTGGTGAGAGGCATGTTGGAGCGGCTCTTGATGATGGCGAGGAGGCTCAGAAGGTTCTCCTGGTTGAAGAACCCATTGAATAGCAACTGCAAATTCTCCGCCTTCATCTTGTGGTGTAGGCTCATCAATCCCTCCATGGAGCAATGGCTGTGTATCATGTCATCATCGACACCGCTACAATCGTCGGAAGGCAATTGAGTCTGCAAATAAAAGTATGTGTACTCGTCGTCGAGCCATTCAAACTTGTAATGCAACTTGCTGCCCGACTTCCTTGACATCTCGATAAGACCAAGACCCGCGCCGCCCTTGTCGGAGATGGTGCCGCCTGTAAGGATTTCGCGGTGATACTTTTTGAGTTCCTCCTTGTCGAGGGAGTTGATAACGTCGAGGCGCGACTTGAGGTCGTCCACCTTGTCGTTTGCAACAATATTGCCGGTGGTAATGAAGTATTTATCACCACTTTTCTGTATGGCAAAGATACCCGGATACTTCTCAAAATTGCGGTCGTTGGCGACTTCGTCCTGATGGTGCGTGATGTTCTGCAATCCCTCCACCATTATGTAATAGATACGTTTTTGCAAGGTGGCCTGCGATTCGCCAGTTACCTTGGCAACGTTCTTATCTGCGAGGATAAGAATCTTCTTGGTGATGTTGTGATTGAAGTAACCTCTATATACGTACTCAAAGTCGGTACGCCCTATTCTCTTGAACAGGTCGTAGGCGGCTCCGAAGAGGTTGTTGGTGGATTCTTTTGCCATAATAGAACAGGTTAGTTGATACAAAATTCCATTTTCCATTACTGCAATAAAAATGCCAACTTAGCCTCTTAATCCTCAGACAACAGAGTTTTTTTGTATTTGACGTTCTGCGGGTACTTGCCGATATTGAGGTTTACGGCACGCCTTACAAATGCCGGGGTCTTCTCGTATTCGTTGATGTCCACCTTGCTGTAGTCTATCGGCTTGAAAACCTTGTTGATGATGCGCACCTCGTCTTCATCAGGAGATTCAGCGGCATCCAACATCTCGTCGCCATCGTCTTCTATCTTAAACTCAACGTCTTCGCCCGCGCCATGTGTGCCATTGTCATCGGAATCTTCGGATTCGGAAGCGGGCTGCTCTTCGGTCTTTGTGTCGGGTTCCTCTACCTTGACCTCTTCTTCTTTCTTGGACTCCACACGTACCACGTTGAGCGAACCGCCGTTGTCGAAGGGGTTGAGGATTTCCGACGAGGCGAATCCCGACGCTATCAATGTAACATTGAGCCTGCCGCCCAGCGAATCGTCGGTTGACTGACCCCAAATCAAGTCTGCCTTGCATCCAGCGGCATCCTGTATGTAATTGTTGATGGCAGCGAGTTCGCCGAGTTTGAACGCCGACTCCTCGCTGGAAAATACGTTGATGAGAATATTTTTTGCGCCAATGATGCTGTTGTTGCTCAGCAACGGCGAATTAAGTGCTTTCTTGATGGCCTCGATTGCCCTGTTGTCGCCTTCCGCCATACCAGTACCCATCAGGGCAATGCCCGAATCCTTCAACACTGTCTTTACGTCGGCAAAATCGACATTCACATGTCCCGGTACAGTGATGATTTCGGCAATACCTTTGGCGGCTTGCGTAAGCACGTCGTCGGCATATCCGAAGGCGTTGGCAACGGTCTCGTCGGCATACTGTTCGAGAATTTTGTCGTTGTCGATCACGAGGAGCGAATCCACGTTTTTCTTGAGTTCTTCGAGCCCCTTGATAGCCTGGTTGACGCGCCTCGGCCCTTCAAACCTGAATGGCACGGTAACGATGGCCACAGTGAGAATCTCCTGCTCCTTGGCATGCTTGGCAATCACGGGAGCCGCACCAGTACCAGTGCCACCGCCCATACCAGCGGTTACAAAAAGCATCTTGGTATTGTCAAGACCGCCAAGCACACGGTCGATTTCGTCGATGCTCTCCACCGCCGCCGACGCGCCATGTTCGGGATTGTTGCCCGCGCCAAGACCAGAGGTCAACGAGGGGCCGAGTTGTATCTTAATCGGCACTTCGCTGCGTTCGAGAGCCTGGTTGTCGGTATTGGCAACGATAAAATCCACATCCTTGATGCCCTTGTCGTACATGTGGTTTACCGCATTGCCGCCGCCGCCGCCCACGCCGATCACTTTTATGATATTCTGCTTCTTGACGAAATCAAAATCCACGAGATTCGTCATGTCGTCGTCTTCAAACAGGGTTTTAGCCATATCGCACACAAAATTAAATAGGTTAGTGATTAAGTTTTGTTAGATTTTAGACTCGGTGCCGTCCTCGCCAAACATTGATTTGAGCGTGTTGTTGACCCAGGTCATGAACCGAGAAGACTTTTTTTCTGGTTTGGGCTTGGGTTTGGGGTCGGGCTTCACATTGCCACCAGGGCCAGGCTTGTTGCCGCCATCCGGTGTGCCGCCCTCCGGCGTTACCACCTCTTCGGGAATCTGCCTCTGGTTGTACTTCTCCATATATTCGATGCCCTTCACCAGGAGACCTACCACCGTGGAGTATTCCACGTTAAATAGTTTAGGACAAGATTCGGCGGAGATGCCACGCGGTTTGGCCACCGCCACTTCCCTGCCAAGGCGATACTTCATGAGCGCGGTAAGGTTTTTGAGCCTCGAACCGCCACCTGTAATCGCTATCTGCGATATAATGTCGCCGTACCGAGTTTCGTTGAGCACATGGGCGATACCAGCCACAATCTCCTCCACCCTCGCGTTGGTGATGGCAGCGAGGTCGGCGAGAGACACCTCCTTGTCGGCGCGGGTGCCATTGCTGATGGTAATGAGCGACTTGTCGGACCCAGCGTCCGGCAATGCAGCCGCATACTGGGTCTTGAGCGATTCGGCCTGCCGCCACAATATCTGGCATCCCTGCTTGATGTCCTCGGTAATGGCGTTGCCGCCAAAAGGTATCACGGTAATGTCGCGCAGCGCGTTCTCATAATACAGCGACACATCGGTAGTGCCGCTTCCCATATCCACTACGAGAGTGCCAACCTCCTTGTCGTCGTTGGTGAGGATGGCGTCGCCCGCCGCTATCGACTGCAACACAATCTTCAAAATCTTAAGGCCGCTCATCTCTATCGCCTGCTTGATTTTGCTTACTGCGTCCGCGCTACCTATCACGACATAGAACGTCCCGGTAAGACTTCTTCCTGAGCATCCTACGGGGTTGAGTTTTACCGAAGTGTTGTCCACTGTATAAGACTGGGGAATCACATGTATGATTTCCTCGCCGTTTTCTTTGGTGAGTTTGTAAACTTCTGCTGTGAGTTCATCGACATCTGCCTGCGAAATCACCCGGTTGTTGATAACCTTGGTGTGCGAGGTTTCGGTAGTTTTAATATTTTGCCCTGCTATACCTACAAACACCTGCTTGAAAATGCTTCCCGATGATTCCTGACACCTTCTTACCGCCTGTCTTATGGCATTAGACACTTCGCCCACATTCTGCACAGACCCCCTGGAGACACCTTTTGAAGGAGCCTCCCCAAAGCCGAGCACATTGACATTGCCCTCATCGTCCTTTGTCCCCACGATTGCCACAATCTTCGTTGTGCCGATATCAATCGCCGCAATTGTTTGAATTTTTGACATATCGAAAAACTCTAAGATTTTAAATTATTCTTTACTTCGTTCTACGTTTGCAGACTACCTGATTGTTGTATTTAACAGAAATCTGCTTGTATGTGTTCCACCCCAACTTGGGCAGTGCCTTGAAATAGAACTGCTTGAGGGTGAACATTTTTTTATCGTAATCTTCGATAGAGCCGAGGGCAAGCACATGCGAACCCACCATTGGCACTACCTCGTATTCGCCTAATTTGTTGATGTATATCTGCTCCACCTGGTCGCGCCAGAAGTCGTCGTTGTTAATCAGACGTGCGAGTTTAAAGAGGTCGCTGGTCTGGCTGTTGCTACTGGTGTCGTCTGCCTTATACACTTTGCCGCCAGTGAAGTCGTATTTGTCTTTCACATAGCCATTTACCACTATGCACTGGCAGGCATTACCCTTACCGGCGGCAAAAACCATTCCGTCGTTATCCACGTAATAGGATTGGCTGCCGTTGAGTACCATCAATATAGGGCGGCGTTGCATCACGTCGATGTGCAACACACCCGAAACAGTTTTGTATATCGACGCCTTACGTATGTAAGGGCATTTTTTCAGTTGACAGTCGAGGCGGTAGGTGTTTATGCTGTCGAGATTGTGTCCCAAGATGTTTTGGGACACAGAGTACATCATGGCAAACACAGAATCACGGTCGATGAAGTTGACTTCCGCCGAGTCTAACACCGTGATTGCAATGTCCTTGCAAATAGTGCTGCGAAACTTGCCAAGCGACAAGAATATCACCACCACAAGCACAAGCACAGACACGGCCTTGAATATTTTGCTCTTAGAATACCTCATCTTACACCTCCTCTTTCTTATTTGCCTGCATTTGCAAGCAGAGCGTTGGAAATGTCGCCCACAAGACGGTCGATACTTCCTGCGCCCAACGTTAGCAACACCTCTACCTTGCCGCTCAATACCTTGCCGATGATTTTGTCGCGGTCGTTGATTACGCACACATCGCAACCCTTCACGCGATTGGCAATCATCTGCGAATCCACGCCGGGAATAGGTTGTTCGCGGGCTGGATAGATGTCCATCAATATCAGTTCGTCCAACATCCCCAGACTTTCGGCAAACCCGTCGGCAAAATCCCGCGTCCTTGTATAAAGGTGCGGCTGGAAAATGCCCGTGAGTTTTTTGCCTGGATACAATTCCCTTACCGACTGTATAGTAGCCGCAATCTCCCTCGGATGGTGAGCGTAATCGTCGATATACACCACTTCGGGGGTGTTAACATGGAACTCCATGCGACGTTTGACGCCCCTGAAAGTTGCGATGCCTTCTTTTATATGCTCAGTATCAATACCGGCAGACTGCGCGGCGGCAATGCAAGCCATTGTGTTTTCCACATTTACACGCCCCTTAGCACCTATGCGCACATCTTTGACAACACCCTTGGGGGTAACAGCATCAATGGTATATACACCGTTGGAAAGACGTATGTTGGTGGCATAATAATCACACGTATTATCTGACTCTGAATACGTTACGCGACGGATTGAGCCAGTGTGAATCAGGTCGGCAATCTTGCTGTTTACCACCACAACGCCATCGGGACGGCACTTCTGCACAAACTGATTGAAGGTCTCCACAATCTCAGCGCGATCCTTGTATATGTCAAGGTGGTCGGCGTCAACGTATGTTACCACCTCAATCTTGGGATTGAGCCACAAGAACGATCTGTCGAACTCGTCAGCCTCTGCCACAAGCAGGGTGTCAGGATTGTCAAACTGCGATTTTGCAACAGGCAGCATCAGGTTGCTGTCTATGTTGCACGAAATGCCGCCAAGGAAAGCGAACCCATCCTTGCCGGCACATTTTATAATATTAGCCATCACACAAGAGTTGGTGGTCTTGCCGTGAGTGCCTGATATTGCGATAGTAGTGTAATTGTCGGCAATCATGCCAAGCACTTGGGCGCGTTTGAGCATGGTGTAGCCGAGGTTCTTGAAGTACGAGAAGATTTGGTTGGATGCAGGTATAGCGGGGGTGTATATCACCAACGTGCGGTCGCGGTAATCAATGCACTGCTTCGGCACGGTGTCCACATTGTCGGTATAAGTAACGGAAATCCCTTCGCCCGCAAGTTGCTCCGTAAGATCCGACTTATGAAGGTCGTAGCCCGCAACAAACTTGCCCATGGCGTTGAAATATCGTGCAAGCGCACTGATGCCGATACCACCGATACCCAAAACGAATATGTTGTCTATATTCTCGAACTTGTTCATTTTTAATCATTTACAAAAAGTCTCATCACTTATCGTCCGTTGCAATGCTCTCTACGCCGCCGCCAAGAAGGAGGTCGATGCGTTTGAGATAATTAAGCACAACGTCATTGTCGCCATTCTTCTTAACGAACTCTGTGAGAGCGTGTTGAAGGTACTGGAGGGCGGAGGAGACGTTTATCTGCTGTTGGACAAGAGAGTGAAGCATATTGCGTCGCTCTTTAATAAGTTCGATTTTGTAAATCTCGGCGAGATTGTGCTTGCCGCTGTAAGGCGCGGAGACATGCTTGGCGAGTTTGTCGTCGTCAAAAGCATCATCGGGAATAGCGGCGAGAGCCGTCTGATAGTCTTGGAACGAATTGCCAAGTTGGGTGCTCAAAGCGTCCACGTCCATCGCCCACACAGCCGAAAGTGTTTCAAAAAGTTGCAGAGACACAGCGTTTTTGTCGTACCGCGACGCCCTCACGAGGGGCATCACCTGCCTGCTAAAATGCTGCGCGAGCGAATCGTTGAAAAGTTTGTAGGTTTCGAGGATTGAGTTGCAACAGTTGCCAAACAATCCCGCCTTGCTCTTGTAACTATCGTCCACGAGCAAAGCGTATTCGTGGACAGCCTGCTTGTGAAGATGGAGGAGTCGCATACGGAGTTTGAGCGAGTCGCTGATGAGGGGCGACGGCTCGTATTCGCTGGCCTTTGCCGACAAGATGTCCGCCACTACACCGTCGTACTCCACTTCAAAGGCGAGATCCTGCACCTTGTTGTAAGTGTCCACCATTTTGTCTATAAGCAACTCCGATGTGGTGGCAATACGGGTTTCGAGATTGCTATCGGAGAGCGACAAACTATCACTAATCCTGCTGCCACAACCCTGCAACACCACCAAAATCAACGCCGCAGACGCTATTTGTATGTATGTAAAAACTCTTTTCATAATTACAAAATTTTTAACCGCGTAAAATTACTAAAATTTTTTGAATCCCAAGTAAAATTTAGGAAAAAAAATGTTTATTTTTTTTTACTTAAACTTTACTTGACCATTTGCATAATCTCCTTTGCAATCAAGTCGGCGGAATTTTTCACCGCGAGTTGCGAAATATTGGCGGAGAAAGCCTTTTTTCGATCTTCATCAGCCACAAGAGCAGACACCACGTCAAAAAATTTTGCCTCCGCCTCCGCGTCGGTCAGCAAAGCCGCCGCATCCTTGTTGACAAGAGCCATGGCATTCTTGGTCTGATGGTCTTCGGCGACGTTGGGCGACGGGATAAACACCACCGGCTTGGCCGCTAAGCACAGTTCCGACACCGACAACGCACCCGACCGCGAAACCACCACGTCAGCCGCTTTGTATGCCAAATCCATCCTCTTGACAAACGCCATTGGATGTATGCAGGAGTATGATTTGCCAGCGAGCGACGCCATGATATTGTCGTAATAATATTTGCCGGTCTGCCAAATCAGTTGGATGCCGGCTTTCTCAAACTCGTCTATATGAGCCATGATGCTCTTGTTGATAGTGCCGGCACCAAGACTTCCGCCCACGGATAATACCACAGGCTTGTCGGGGCGCAATCCAAAATGCTCAAGAGCCTCCTCGCGAGTGGCTGTGATTTCGGCTATGTCGGAGCGCACGGGATTGCCAGCGAAGAAGATTTTGTCCTTGTCAAAATACTTCTCCATGCCGTCGTAAGCGGTGAAAATCTTAGACGCCTTCTTCGACAATATCTGGTTAGTTACCCCTGCGTGAGAGTTTTGCTCCTGCAAGACTATCGGCACACCTTGTTTGGCGGCGGCGCGGAGTATCGGACCGCTCGCGTATCCACCTACGCCAACGGCAATGTCGGGCTTGAAGTCCTTGACAATCTTCCGCGACTTAATCATGCACGTAAGCAACTTGAAGGGCAGGGATAGGTTTTTGAAAAACTTCTTCCTCTGCAATCCCGCCGCCGGAAGTCCTATTATGTCGAAACCCGCCGCCGGCACTTTCTCCATCTCAATCTTATCCTTGGCACCCACGAAAAGGATACCTATGTTGGAATCAAGTTTGCGCAACGCCTGGGCTATGGCAATGGCAGGGAACACGTGTCCGCCCGTACCACCGCCGCCTATCAAAACTTTCATATCTCTTTGATATTAAATTATATATATCATCCAGCCATAAATGGATAATCTATTATCTCCTCTTCTTCTTGTACGTCCTCCTCGATTTCGGCAACAGTTTCCTTCTTGCCAGAATACCGGGAAATATTCAATATCATCCCCACGGCAATACCCGTACAAATTATCGACGTGCCTCCCATGCTAACAAACGGCAACGGCTGCCCAGTTACAGGCATAAAACCAATCGCAACCAGCATATTAGCAAGGGCTTGCAACATTATATTCATCAAAAGACCCATTACAAACAACGCAGGGAACAGCGTCTCTGCATTCTTGACCACCATCACGCACCGGTAAAACAGCACCATGTAAAATCCCACCACGAACAACACGCCCACAATGCCCATCTCGTGCGCAATAGTGGAGAATATAAAATCGGAATACGGATGCGGCAACGAATTGTTTTGGATGCCATTGCCTATGCCTACGCCCTTCAAACCGCCAAGACCAATGGCAACAAGCGACTGCTCCGACTGGAAATCGTTGCCCTGCGCACTGCCGCCAGAAAAGAATGTCTCCATGCGCACCACCCACGTATCAAACCTCGTGTGAACATGAGTTATTTTGGCAAACAGCACAAACAACACAAACCCCGCAATCGCCAGACCTATCATGCCCCACCTCCACTTGCGCGGCAACTTGCCAAGCACCAACATGCCGAAACCCGACATCCCAATAAGTGCCGCTGTGGAAAAATTGGACGGAAGCACAAGCAGGCATACGCCTCCTATCGCCGCAATGCACCACATGAAATACTTGTTCTGGTTCTCAGGTTCCACATGCGCCAATGCAAGCATCTTAGAGAGATACAAAACCAAAATAATTTTCACCAAGTCGCTCGGCTGAAACGACAGACCTATCAACGGTATGGTGATCCAACGCTTGGCATCATTGGTGGTGTTGCCAGAAAAAAAAGTCGCGAACAACAGAATCAAGCCCGCAACCATCAACCAGTTGGCATGTTTGATATATTTTTTGTAGGAAATCATGCTAAAAATAAACATGGCTCCAAATCCCATTAGCACAAACAAAAGATGTTTCAATGGATAAAAAAAAGTGTTGCCTTCCTGATACTTGTACGAAATCATAGACGTACAACTATACACTTCGATAAGCCCCACTACCGACAACAGCAGCACCATCACCCAAATGACGGGGTCGCCCTTTATCATTTTGCTCAAACCGCCCATTTCATTCCTCCATTTTTTTGTTAACACAACTACTTCTCCATCAGCCTCTTGACAGCCTCTTTGAACTGCTCGCCACGGTCTTCGTAACACGTAAACAAGTCGAAACTTGCACACGCTGGCGAGAGCAATACGGTATCGCCAGCAACGGCAATTTTCCTACACGCCTCAATGCACTCAGCCATGCTGCGCACGTCAACAATCGTCTTCACACGTCCGTCAAAAGCCTTGTGTATCGGCGTATTGTCAACGCCCATAGCCACGATAGCCTTCACCTTCTTGTCCACGAGGTCATAGAGTTGCGAATAGTCGTTGCCCTTGTCAACACCGCCGAGGATAAGCACCACGCTGCCATCCACAGAATCGAGCGCGTACCATACGGCATCTACATTGGTACCTTTGGAATCGTTGATGTACTTCACGCCGTCCACCTCACCTGCCGGCTCCACGCGGTGTTCGAGCGGCGAAAAGTTTTTGGCGGCATCCAAGGTCTTTTCAAAACTGATTCCCACATGCATAGCCGCCAACACTGCCGCCATGATGTTGCAACGATTGTGCTTGCCCTTCAATTTGAAGTCAGTGCAGGGCAACGCATATTGCATAGCATCCTGAGAAACAATGAGATACTGATTGTCTTCCGGGAAATACGCGCCCGATTCCTGTTTCTCTTTGAGCGAAAAACTCTTCACCTGCTGCACAAAATCCCTTTTCTTGACTTCGGCGGCAAGTATCGGGTCGTCGGCAAAATAGATGAACACGTCCTCCTTGCACTGATTGCGCGTAATCCTCATCTTGGAATCGGTGTAATTCTGCATCTTGAAGTCATAACGGTCTAAATGGTCGGGCGTTATGTTGGTGATGACAGCCACATGGGCATGAAAGTCGTACATATTGTCGAGTTGGAAACTCGAAAGTTCCAACACGTAATATTTGTATTGATGGTCGCCAGCCACGAGCATCGCAAGACTATTGCCCACATTGCCAGCCATAGCCACATCAAGACCCGCCTTCTTCAAAATGCTGTAAGTCAGTTCGGTAGTGGTGGTCTTGCCGTTGCTGCCGGTGATGCAGACAAAACGTGCTCCCTCGGCATAACGCGCCGCAAATTCAATCTCCGAGATGACGGGGATGTTGGCGGCAACAAGTTTCAACACGATTGGCGCGTCGTTCTTGATGCCAGGCGATTTGATTACCTCCTGAGCATCAAGTATTTGCGACTCAGTGTGTTTGCCCTGCTCGTATGGTATGTTGTTGTCGGCGAGCATCTTGGCGTATTGGGGTTTGATAGTGCCGTAGTCAGACACAAAAACCTCAAAGCCCTTCTTCTTTGCCAAAACCGCAGCACCTACGCCGCTCTCGCCTGCTCCCAAAATTACAATCTTGCTCATTTCGTTTACATTGTTTTAAGTTGACACATAATTGTAACTATCTGATTTTTAGCGTTATCACCGACACGACGGCGAGTATCAACGCTATAATCAAAAACCTTGTAACAATCTTCGCCTCAGGAAGACCTTTTTTCTGATAATGATGGTGCAACGGCGCCATGTAAAACAAGTGCCGACCCTCGCCATACTTCCGCAATGTGCGTTTGAAATACCACAATTGCAATATCACACTGAGGTTTTCCATCAGGAAGATGCCGCAGAAAATCGGAATCAGCAACTCTTTCCTCACCAATATCGCAAGCACAGCAATAATGCCGCCGATGGTAAGACTGCCGGTGTCGCCCATGAAAATCTGCGCCGGATACGAATTGTACCACAGGAAACCGAGCGTTGCACCGATGAATGCCGAAGTGAAAACCACAAGTTCGCCCGTACCGGGAATGTACATTATATTAAGGTATTGCGAGAATACCACGTTGCCCGATACGTATGCAAACACCAACAGCGTAGTAGCCGACACCGCCGAAGTACCCGCCGCAAGTCCGTCGAGACCGTCGGTGATGTTTGCGCCATTGGAAACCGCTGTAATTATGAAAGTTACAATAGCAATATAAATAATACCCGCCACCCATCCGTAATTGTCCATGTCGAGAAACCAAACAATCTTGGAATAGTCGAACTCATTGTCTTTCAGGAAAGGAACGGTGGTTTTGAGCGGGTTCATAATGTCGTCGCTCGTATATACCACAATGCCGATAACGATGCCAAGGATTATCTGCCCAATCAGTTTGGCGCGGCTGCTGAGACCATCCTTGTTCCTCTTGAACACCTTGATATAATCGTCGATAAAACCTATCACACCAAGCCACAACGTAGTGAAAATCAGCAACATCACATAAATATTCGTAATCTTGCACAGCAATAGCACCGGCACCAATATCGAGGCGATAATGATGATGCCGCCCATTGTAGGCGTACCGGCTTTTTGGTTTTGACCCTCCAAATACAACGACCTCACGCTCTCACCAATCTGACGGCGGCGCAAAACCTCAATGAGTTTTTTGCCGAAAACCATCGTGATGAGCAGCGACAATATCACCGCCGCTGCGGAGCGAAACGAGATGTAGCCAAACAACCTCGCGCCCGGTACGTTTAATGTCTCCAAATAATGGAACAGATAGTATAACATTTGCTCTTTTTAGTATTAAATATTTTGTTGTGCCGCCTGCATCTGCAAGATTTCGGTGGCAATTTCCTTATCGTCAAAATGATGTTTTACGCCCATTACGTCCTGATAATTCTCGTGTCCCTTGCCGGCGATGAGTATGATGTCGCCCTTCTGCGCCATCATGCAGGCGGTCTGTATTGCGGTGCGGCGGTCGCTGATGCGCAACACGTTAGCCATGTTTTCAGGTTTGAGACCAGCCATCATCTCGTCGAGGATGGATTCGGGATTTTCGGTGCGCGGATTGTCGGACGTGAGTATCACCTTGTCTGAATTTTTGGCGGCAATCTGCGCCATCAAGGGACGCTTGCTCCGGTCGCGGTCGCCGCCGCAGCCACAAACGGTGATGAGCGTAGTGGGCTGCATGTCGCAACGGATTTTGTTGATGGCTGAAATCACGTTTTCCAATGCATCGGGTGTGTGGGCGTAATCCACGATGGCAGTCTTTCCGGCAAGGTTAACGATGTCAAAACGCCCTGCCACTGGATGCAGACCGCTCAGCACCGGCAAAATCTCGTCGGGCTGCTGCCCAAGCAACACCGCCGAACTATACACCGCCAACACGTTGTAAGCGTTGAACCTGCCCGGCAACAACGTCCACATCTCCTTGCCGCAGATATTGAGCGACATGCCCTCAAATCCACATTCCAAAATGTTGGCGTTGAAGTCGTTGAACCCCGTCAATCCGTATGTCTTGACGGTGGATTTGGTGTTTTGCACCATCACCTTGCCGTTTTTGTCGTCGGTGTTTACAAGCGAATATGCGTCAGAAGGCAAGTTGTCAAAAAACAACTTCTTTGCCCTGATGTACTCCTGGAAAGTCTTGTGATAGTCCAAGTGGTCGAGGGTGATATTGGAGAATATGCCCAACTTGAACTTCAAACCCGCAATTCTTTTTTGCACTATCGAGTGCGACGAGACCTCCATAAAACAATACTCGCAGCCCTTCTCCACCATCCTTGCCATCAGGCGGTTGATGGTAAGTGGGTCGGGCGTGGTCTGTTGCGCGGGTTCTTGTTCGTCGTCCACGCAGTTGACCACTGTGGAGAGCAATCCCGCCTTGTAGCCAAGTCCACGGAATAGTTTGTACAGCAATGTAGCCGTTGTAGTCTTGCCATTGGTGCCGGTAACTCCCGCCAAAGTGAGTTGTTCCGACGGATAGCCGTAGAACGCCGATGCAATCTTGCCAAGTGCGTCGGCAGTGTCGTCCACCTTGACGAAAACCACACCTTCCGGCAGCGGCGACGGCAACTGTTCGCATACCACAGCCGTTGCACCAGCCGCCACGACAGACGGGATGTAAGCGTGTCCGTCCTGCTTCGTACCCTTAACGGCCACAAAGAGAGTGCCTTGCGACACTTTGCGCGAATCGGATGCAACGTCGGCAATCTCTACATCAAGATTGCCGTGGCTCTCCTTTACGGTGATTCGATTGAGTATTTCTGAAAATTTCATTGCCGTAATGTTTTTTGTGCCGCCAATATGTTAATTGACAGCGAGTTCTATTGTAATCTTTTCGCCGCCGTTGATGTCTTTGTCAACAGGCAACGATTGTTTTTTTACCACTCCACGCCCCACCACTGTAACGTCCAAGTTTTTCTGACGGAGCAGATACATGGCATCACGGAGACCCATACCAACCACATTGGGCACTTTGGCCTTGCGCGTAGATATTGACTCCAAAACCGCCACACCTTTCTCGTTGGTAGTGGAAACAAAGAGAGACTGCGCGTTTTCTACATTGCCCATCGGGATGTTGAATGTAGAATACAGACGGTCCAAAATTCCCCTGTCGCCGTACTTTGTGGTTGGGAGTTCCTTGCGGTCGGGCAAGGATGCGATGTCGTAATTTTTGCCACTATGTATTTCACGGTCGCGAGCATACACCTTGGCGGCAATTTCACCGAACACCGGTGCAGCGAGCGCACTGCCATACACCGAAAATTTAGAAGGCGAATTGACCACCACAATACACGAATACTTGGGTTTGTCGGCAGGAAAATATCCGGCGAAAGAAGCACTGTGCCCTTTGAACACACCCTCAAAAATCTGTGCAGTGCCAGTTTTGCCGGCTATCTTGCAAACATTGTTTTTGAGTACCGTGGATGCCGTGCCTTGCTGCACCACACCTTCCAAAAGTTGCTTCGCCTTATTGATAGTTTCCTTTGTACATATCGACGAATTGAGGATGTACGGTTCTGTTTTATAGATGGTTACGCCATGTTTTTTTACCGCTTTCAAAATCTGCGGCTTCACCATTTTGCCATCGTTGGCCACGGCATTGTAGAACGTGAGCATCTGCAACGGCGTAAACTCGGTCTCGTATCCTATCGACACCATCTCCAACGAGCCTCGCCACCACATTTTGTTGGACGGAAACCTGAACACGGGGAGAAGTTCACCTTTCAAGTCCACTTCCGTAATCTTGTTGAGACCCAGGTCAGCAAGTCTCTCCGTAAAATCATTTTCGTCATTCTGGAAGGTCGCCCTCACGAGTTGCGCCACACCGACGTTGGACGAATGTTCAAAAATATCGCGGATAGAATGTTTGCCAGCCAGCGAATGGTCGTCTTTGATAGGCTCTTTACGTCCGGGCAACGGATACTCTGTACCCATCACATCAATAGAATCGTCGATAGACATGTTGGTCTTCTCCAAAACCGCAATCATCGAGGCGAGTTTGAACGTGGAGCCCGGAGGCAGCGTCCTGCCCATCGCATAATTGTAATTTTCGGCATATATGTGCTTGACGGTGTCGTAGCCCAGATTGACCATCGCCTTGATATCGCCAGTAGCCACTTCCATCACTATCGCCGTGCCAAATTTAGCGTTACTTTTTACCAGCAACTGCCTCAAACTCTTGTCGGCAATGTCCTGAATCTCCATATTAATGGTGCTTACAATGTCGCAGCCGTCCTGCGGTTCGATATTGCCATCATAAGACCTCATCGGAGTCCAGTCGCCGCCACCAATCTTATACTCACGCCTCTGACCTTTTACGCCCGAAAGTTTGTCGTTGAAGGCAAGTTCCATGCCCACCTGCGCGCCATGATCGTTAATGTACCCGATGGTTCGATAAGCGAGGTTGCCATGAGGAATCATCCTCGTGTATTTGCGTTCCTCTATGAGTCCGCTCCTATAAATACCCTTGTTGAATATCGGGAACTTGTGCACCTTAGCCAACTGCCGCGCCGTAACGTTTCTCTTGATTAAATAATACTGTTTCTTATTCTTGAACGCAGTCCTAAAAGACTGCGCATACGACTGCGCCGTGCTGTCGCCAAACAACTGGCTCATGCAGGCGGCAAGCGAATCTACATTATTTTCAAAAAAAGAGTTTTCCGACAAGTATGGGGTTTTGAGATCCCAGCGCAACTCGTATGTCAACGACGACGATGCCAGTATGCGCCCGTCAGACGAAATGATGTCGCCCCGCGTGCCGTCCAGCACCACGTCGCGAATAGACGCCGACTCCTGCGACAACGCCTCCTGATCGCCACATTTGAGTTGTATCACCCTTAGCACAATGGCAATCATAGCCAGCAAGACTATGCCATACAACAGGCGAGCCTTGTTTACGATGCTATTTTTTACTTTATCTACCATAATGCTATCTTAGTTTTGAAGTTCGTAATCTAAATCGTCGTATGTCCTCTCAAATTTTGGATCTATCTTGATAAGCGAATCAGCACGGTAAAACTTGTCCATCACAAACTGCATCGGCGGCTCCTTGACGGCGTGTATGCCGAGTTTGCGAGTTTCCACCAGTTTAGACACTTCCGTTACCTTGCTCACCTCCATAAGTTTGGCAGCAATGAGGATGGACTCCCCCCTCAACTCATTAACATCGCGGGTAAGCCTCATCTCCTCACGTATCAGAGATTCAGCACTGTTTCTATTGGCAATATGCAGTATTCCAAGCACTGCAAGCAACGCTAAAAAAGGGATATTCTTGGAAAAAGTAGTGCTTCTGAAAAAATTGCCGTCTATCATCCACCGCCAAAAAGGACCCTTGACAGCAGTCTGTTCGGCTTCCTGCTCATTGTTTTCGCCGTCCGTCATAGTGTCGGCATTTTCGGTGTCAAACCCATCCTCAGGATATGTTCCGCCCAAATGATAACCCGAAAAAGCCGGGTCGCCTATCACATTGCCAAACGGATCGGACGACGCGCCAAGGCCGTCCGACGAATGGTTGACACCCAAGAAATCGTCCAACGAAGGCATCTCGCCACTGCCCGACACACGGTCGTAATCAGGATTGAGAGCCACGTCTTCAGTTTCTTCGGTCATTGTGTCCACGTCATCGTCATAATAATCTTCCCTGCCCATCATCTTTTTGAGTATTAAACTAATTAAACAAACCGTTGCCTAATAATATAAAAATGTGTCTTTCCTTATCAATCGTAATTGTAAATCGTGCGTTCCGCCACCCTGAGTTTTGCGCTGCGCGAGCGCGGGTTTTCTTCAAGTTCCTCGTCCGACGGCGTTATCACCTTGCGGTTGACCGCCGTAAACGGGGCGATGACATTGCCGTATGGGTCTTTGTGTTCG
>JAEEGL010589193.1_pt1 | contig 21325 bp, 21 predicted proteins | sample 9134231 | NCBI WGS metagenome assembly JAEEGL01 (sample SAMN16246548, study PRJNA631951) | gut metagenome | biome: gut microbiome; feature: rumen; material: fiber-attached | host: Bos | place: Iran: Karaj | collected 2018-10
CGAACATGTTGTAGCCGAGGATGCCCTGGCCGGTGGAGGCGAAGGAGTCTGCATTGATGAATCGGCAGACCTCGGGGTCGTAGTAGCGGCTGTGCAGGTAATACAATGAACACTCTTGGTCGAGTCAGTCGCCAGGAGGCCCAAAATGGGCACTTTTTGAGTGCGCTTTTGACGCGGAAAATGGGTCTCGATCCGGGCGAAAAATCACCCGGATCGGAGCCGCTTGAGCGCACAATATCTCTTGCCACTGACGCTGATATTGTTGCTGGCAAGGGTCCAGCAGAGGGCCTGTCCTCTGCCCGGCTTTTGTTTTTTGCCTGCTTACATGTGTAACGTTTGAAACCCCAAAATGGTTTCACGCAGGCCAAAACAATATTCCATACGGAGGGGCTTGGGACAGAGAGCTGTCCCCTGTCCCGCCGCCGTGTTTAAGATGACCGACAGTCTGGATCAGGTGACTATTTGGAGCTGTGGCAGCTTTTTCTGAATTTGCTGTACCATTTTTTCTCGTTCAATCGCGATACTTTCCTCCCACAGGACATAGTCTTTCTCTCGCATAACGCGCATCAGCACATTTGCTCGCTCACTCTCCAGAACATAGTATTTATGATTTCTTTTCGCCCATGGCGCGTCAGAAGCAAGCCCTTCCATGCAGCGTGCATACAGCATTTCAAGGGAGTCTATAACATATGGATACATTTTTTCATCGCGCACGGCAATACATTCATCTGCGAAAGCAGATGAAAAATGCTCCCACATGGGATGATCTTTCGTGACATACTTAAGGTATTGGTCCAGCGTATCACACCCGCTTACCGCACATCGGTATTCCAGGTTAAATCGATAGATGTCCTCGACATTTTTTATGTTGTTGGCAAGAGGCAAAGCGATATCCTCTACTACCTCTGCTCCGCGCCGTTCGCTGTTCAGCATAAGGAGATTTCGCCCGCAGGGAAGTCCGGTGATAAGGGCAGGGGTTGTATAAGACGCCCTCTTCAGCGGGCCGATTGTTCGCTCGATCAAGTCCAGGTATTTCCTGTGCTCAGTCTGCAACTGCAGAAAGCGGTCATTACCGAACCCCCAAAAATTGTCATTTATGGGCGAATGGAAAGGGATCTCATCCCAAACGAAAACAGGAACGATGCTAATTCCAGTTTCCAGATAAATGAAGGGGGATACCGTCCCGTGTATGGGGAAATGGACCCCGTACAACAAGTCGTTTTCAATCTTGTACCAATCCATTGGGTTATTTCCGAATGGAACAAATCCGGCGTTTTCTAAGAGCTCAGAATAATACTGTTGAAGAAATTGACTTAAGTCCGCAATCATTTCCGATTTTTTTACTGCTTTTGCCATGTTCTCGCCCCTTAATTATTTGGATTAACATAAACTGTAATTCATATTATCTGCTCTGAAGCCACCACAGCCAACGCTAAATGGGATCATTGGAATTAATAAAATTGGCGAAGGTTGGGATACTTCTGCATACCCGTCTCTCAGACGCTCTCCTCTTGGCGCAAAAGGTAAATAGGAATACTTTGGCTGTAATTCCGGATTATCTTTCTGCTGGACATCATAGATAACAACGCCCTCTAAAGGAGTGGAAAAGGTTACTTCATACGATTCTCCCATACAGAAAATTATAAATGACCCCTTAAAAGCGCCAGCATTTCCTAATTTTTCAATAACGGGGCCATACGTCGGTTTCCCCTCTAAATAGCTTTCTGCTTGTGGTAACGCAAGAGGAAGTGAACTCTTATGCTTAACCTCCCAAACTGTTCCGTTATATAGAATGTCTGCCCTGCCATAATTCCCGTCTTTTCTGTATACGCCTATTTCCATCATACTCCCTGGCATCTGTGCAACACAAGCCTTCTGCACCAATCGATGCACTAATCCATATTCGGAATTCATGAATATGAAGAACCAGAAAGAAGCAGGGGACTCTCCTGCGGTGTCAGTACATACCACCGGATTGTTGTTGCAATACGCGAACATGTTGTAGCCGATGATGCCTTGGCCGGTGGAGACGAATGCGTCCGCGTTGATGAAGCGACAGGTCTCGGGGTCGTAGTAGCGGCTGTGCAGGTAATACAATCCCAACTCTAAGCCGCGGTTGATGCTAGAAGGGCAAAAATGGGCACTTTTTGAGTGCGCTCTCGGCGAGGAAATTGGGGCCCGATTTGGGCGTCAATTCGCCTGGATCGGGGTCTGTCTTGCGTGTCTTAGGCGCAGCCTTTGGGGCTGTCGTGAGGCAGAAGAACCGCGCCCGCGCTGCCGGAGAGGGCGGTGCGGTAACTGCTTGGTCAATGGAGAAATGAACTTGCCGGAGTTTATTCCCATTCTCTTTGATGACAGCAAAGTATAATCTTCAAGAGTTCCAGGAATTTCTGTAGTAAGGCAAATAGCCATGAGGCCCAAGCCCGTCGGAAATGCTTTCAATTGTACCGAATTCGTTATAAAAATATAGAAATACGATAGTTCTTTCGGAATCGCAATGGCCAATCAAACCAATATAGGGATCCACATCGCCCAAATCTATTGCGCGAAAACTATAATCCTCCACGGAGAAAGAGATTTCGTCAATGATATAGTAGGAATGTCGACGCTGTTCTTCGGTCATATCCGAATTATCGTGTTCTGTCGCTTCCAAATAGAGCGTATATTCCGGTTCGGTATCAAAAACCAGCTTGAGATAGTATCCCTCATACATTAGGTTTTGGCTTATCAATGATGGTATATTTTTATACTCAAATTCTGTCTGGACGGATTCGGGCAGTGTTTGGAGATCTGGGAAAAAGTTTTTTGCAATCTGGCCGTTCTGGTCCTCCCGAAATTCATACGTAAAGGTCTGTTGTCCACATCCGTTAATCAGCACCACGGCAAGAACTGCAATGATCAAACATGTTGTCCTTTTTTTCATCTTGAATCCCTCCAAGGGTCGTACTGAGTACCGATGTAACAACTACGTATTCCATTACGATATCCAAACGCCAGAGATTGATAATCACCTGGCTTAACATTTGATAAGCTTATATCGATAGACCTTGTGGCATCAATAACGCTGTCTGCGTCATAATTCCCTTTGACAATAGACCAAGCAATGACTATATCGTTTGGAGCGTATCTATCTCCAACAGCCCACTGGTATGCTAATACATGTTCATAGTATTCATAAGCGACGCACTCGTCAGACAACAAAAAAGGCTGACGATATTTCCGGTTGTACTTGGAACATGCTGCCAAGGTGATTATCCGTGATGCTCCATATACACCTATGACATTTGCAATTTCTCGAAACTCTGTATAGTCTGATTCAAAATCGAATGAAATTTTATCTTCAGAGATGCTTGCACGCTGGCCCATTTCGAGGGCCTTTTTTGTTGCTGTTAGAATGGCCCGCAGGCGCGATAAGCAATCCGATTCTTCGGTTGCATTAAATACTGGACGGGTTCCAGCTATGTCTTTATTCAATACCGGGTTGTTCCCGCAATACGCAAACATATTGCTGCCGAGAATTCCCTGGCCGGTGGAGGTGAATGCGTCTGCGTTGATGAAGCGGCAGGTGGTAGGATCGTAGTAGCGGCTATGCAGGTAATACAACGCGCACTCTTGGTCGAGTCAGTCTCCAGGAGGCCCAAAATGGGCACTTTTTGAGGGCGATTTCGACGAGGAAGCTGGGACCCGATCCGGGCGAAAAATCACCCGGATCGGAGCCGCTTGAGCGCACAATATCTCTTGCCACTGACGCTGATATTGTTGCTGGCAAGGGTCCAGCAGAGGGCCTGTCCTCTGCCCGGCTTAAGATTTTGCCTACTTACATGTGTAACGTTTGACACCCCAAAATGGTTTCACGCAGGCCAAAATATTTTTCCATACGGGACAGGGGACTGGGACAGAGAACCGTCCCCTGCCCCACATTTATGCCTTAGGAACGCCAGGAATCTCTGTAATAATCCATATATCCATGAGGCCCTAAACCGTCGGAAATGTCTTCTATCCCGCCAAGATCATGCCAAAAATAGAGAAATACAACTGTTCTTTGGGAATCACAGTGGGCGATCAGGCCAATATAGGGATCTGTAGAACCGTATTCACTTAAGTCTATTGCGCGAAAGGCGTAATCTTCAACAGCAAATCGAGTTGATTCGATAATAAAAAATGAGTGTTGCCGCTGGTCTTCTGTCATGTCCGGATGATCACGCTCCGTTTCAACAAAGAAGTCCTGATATTCTTTGTCGGTGTCAAAAACCAGCCTGAGATAGTATCCTTCATACGAAGGCGTTTGGCCGAACGAAGGAATCAGCCTATATTCGAATTCCGATCGAACGGACTCTGGCAAAGTTTGTAGATCCGGGAAAAAGCTTTTCGCAATTTCTCCGTTTTGATCGTCTTGAAATTCATGAGAAAGTATTTCATGTGACCTCGAGGAGGAAGATGCCTCTTCGAATTGGCCCAGAAGAGTATTTTGACATCCGGAAAATGCAAACAGGGCAAAGATACCAAATATAAAGCAAAGACATTTTTTCGTTCTCATCGTAAATCTCTCCATGGATCGTATTCAGTACCAATATAGCAGTCACGTATAAAAAATGCATATAAAAATGCGAGCGATTGGCTACCCCCTGGAGTAATGTCTTGTATTCTAATATCAATAGATCTTGTTGCGCGGAATACATCATCAGCGCTGTGGCTGCCTTTGCACATATTCCATGCAATGACTAAATAGTTTGGATTGTCCCTGTCCCCAACAGCCCATTCGTACGCAAGTACATGTTCATAGTATTCGAAAGTGGCGCCCTCATCCGATAGCAAAAAAGGATAACCAACTTCTTGGTTATACTTTGCACACGCCGTTTTTACTATTATATAAGATGCGCTTTTTTCGCCTAGAGTTTTTGCAATATCACAAAAATCCGCATAGTCTGAATCAAAATCAAACGATATTCCATCAGCAGAGATACTAGCTCGCTCGCCTATTTCTTTGGCTTTTTTACTAGCTGAGAGTACAGCCCGTAGACGCTCCAAAAATATTGTCACATCGATTTTAATACGAACTGATAGAGTTCCACCTTCATCTCTGTTATTCACCGGATTGTTGTTGCAATACGCGAACATATTGTAGCCAAGGATCCCCTGGCCGGTGCTGGCAAACTTGTCCGCGTTGATGAAGCGGCAGGTCTCGGGGTCATAGTAACGGCTGTGCAGGTAATACAACGCGCACTCTTGGTCGGGTCAGTCGTCAGGAGGCCGAAAATGGGCACTTTCTGAGGGCGGTTTTGACGGGTATTATAGGCTCCAATCCGGGTGTCAAAGCACCCGGATCGGAGCCGTTTGAGCGCACAATACCTCTTGCCACTGACGCTGATATTGTTGCTGCCTTAGGCCAGAAGAAAGTGATTTTGCCGGTGACGGGGGCGGTCAGGTTCCCGTCGGCTTACTTGTATAACGTTCGGGGGCCCGGAAAGGTTTCAGGCAGGCAAACAGTTTTTCCGCATAGGACGGGGGACCGGGGCGGGGGACGGTTCTCTGTCCCATGTATTTCTTCAGCCAATCAAATCCAATGTATACTCTTTGGAATAATCTATTGAATAATACTCATCTAGCGTTTGGGGAATTGCGTTTTCATCGCTTGGGCTAAAAAAGAAATACACGATTCGCTGTTCTTCCCAATCAATCATTACCTCGGAGGCAAAGCCTTTATACTGGGGAGCCATCAAATAGATAATCTGATCATGTTCAATAGAATAACCACATTGAATTAGCCGGTTGATCTCGTCTTGGAATTCAGCATCGATATTGAACTCCCATGAGACCATTACGCAGTAATGGGTCGAAGATGCATCATAAAACCAGTATAGGAACTGAGTATCTTTCGCACCGCGTACCCTTTCATGCGGGAAACCCGACTCGGGATACGCGCCAATTTGCGCTTCAACGGTTTTGTCATATGTGCCGAAGTCACTGACATCAGCAGAGAAGGAAAAAAAGGGGAGGCGGTACAGCCCATTACCCAAAACCCGAACGAAAACTACTGCAAGAATGCCAAAAGAAAGAAGAGCAAGCACTACCAGGTTTTTCTTCCCTTTGATCCCGATTACAAGGATAAGGCTAACAAGTATAATTGGAAGGAGAAATAGCCAGAACAGCAGGTCAATAAAGTCTGTCCAAAAGCCGATTTGTAGATATTTATAGTTCGCAAAATCGTGAAGATGGATAACGACAAGAACGACCCAGGCCAAAAGAAAGAGGAAAACAATTGCGGTTAATGCGTACTTCCTCTTATTTTTCATATAACACCTCTCCATTACTATAGCCATGAAATCGCATAAGAAACAGGACTCCCTTACGATTCTCATTCACATTTAGCGTTGCAACTTCTGATCTCACATATAATTCTCCGTTGGGAAACCACTGTGCAACAGGAGAAAACCACACGTCTAAATGTGCAAGTAATTCGGTCAAGATGTGTGACTTGCTCATAAGATAGAAAGAACCTCTGTCACCAGCCTCTGCTCTTTCAAGTATCTCGGAATACAAGTACGAAGAATACATATTTACGGCTATCAAATAGAGTAGTTGGTTTGAACGATACGACTCAAAACTCCTTGCAGGTTTGTTTCTAATCTTGGATTACCTTCACTCTCTCACTCACCGACCCAAATAGCTATAACTTGGGCATCCATATCACTTATAGCGAAATCGACACATGCACTTATCGTGTAGGGACCCAGATCTTCCCAGTAAACAACGACCCAAACAAGAGGCTCAGTCTGGTATTTGATTAACTGAGGCAAGTAGCGAGGATAGAGGCCTTCCCGTTGAAAACGCCGGAGTAATGCGTTCCCGTATAAAAGTGCGGTTTCTGCATCCGGGACACAGGGCTCTGTGAACAGGCAGCGCTCTTCAATCTGTTCCCAATAGTTTTTTTCGCTCTCTGAGAGGATCCGGACGCTGCTGATAATCAGTTCTCTTTTTTCGTCCGTAAGCAGGCAGGCGTCTCCCGTCGCAGCTTCTTCCGCAGACCCGGCATTCGGCTCGTCCAGCCACATTTTTTCTACCTGAGCGTTGTCTTTTCGAATGGCTATGCTGACTGTCGCATGTGGCTTATCCGGCGCCGATTCGGGCCAGCAGGAAATGATCCAGATCGAAGGGTCGTCCTGATACGCAATCTGCTGTGGGATCGCTCCGGGAAAAAACCCGCGTTTTTGGAATTGGTTCAAAAGCACGTTCCCCAGATCAAGTGCTGTCTCAGCATCGGGGACACACACGTCCGCAGTTCGGTCGGCATAAGGATCCATCCTTTCCCACACGTTGTAAAAATCTTCGTCTTGTTCACGAATATTATCCAGGAGCGCTTGTATCTTTTCTTCGTTTTTTTTCTGGATTGATTGTTCAACCCACTCAGATACAAGTATGCTGATTTTTGAATTTCGATCTTGGGTTGTATGATCTTCAAATGTACACCCGGATACAGAAAGGCCTATGCACAGCAAGAAAAAAAGACTCCATATTTTCAATTTCATGATTCAAATCATTCCTCTCTGTCATCGCCATTCTTCATTTGGCCACGCTGCCACTTTGCAGCTGGGATTTTTGAGGCATTCCCCATCAACGAAATGTGCATACCATCTGACGCAGAGCATACAAAGCTCAAATGGGCTAATACTTTTGCGTCTGGAAGGAAGAACAGAACAAATGTTTTTGGATGAGGATGATACAGGGGAGTACCGTTGAAGGACAAAATCTGGACCCATCATATATGCGTCTATTCTATATGTTTCAGCATTCTGTTTATCTGAATCAGAAAATAAACTAACATTTGGATGTGTATGTGCGTATGCAACTAATGTTGCTCCATCAGGAACAGAATTTAACGGAATCGTACAATCATGAGGATTGCCAGAACGTGGAGCAACGTAGGAATAATATGTTTTTCCGTCAATCTCTCTACTATAGATCACAGTTGCATATTCCATTCTTGAAAACGCAGACAGTGCATAATAGTTATAAGAAAAAGAAGCCGCTGCTTGATCAGCAGTCAAAAAACGTTCTGTCCATCCTCCACCATCATTGACCAAAGTACAGCAATCCATCTTTGAACCGATTGTATCGCTGAAATTCGCAGGGTTGTTCCCGCAATAAGCGAACATGTTGTAGCCGAGGATGCCCTGGCCGGTGGAGGCGAAGGAGTCTGCATTGATGAATCGGCAGACCTCGGGGTCGTAGTAGCGGCTGTGCAGGTAATACAATGAACACTCTTGGTCAAGCCAGTCGCCAGGAGGCCGAAAACGGGCACTTTTTGAGGGCGGTTTTGATGAGGAAATTGGGACCCGATCCGGGTGTCAAAACGCCCGGATCGGAGTCCCCTCTTGCTGCGGTTTTTGCTCCTTCTGTTTGAATAACGTATGACAGACTAAAAAAGGTTTCAAGAAGCTGGGCGATCATGAAAGCAGCCTCTTCGAGGGAAAGCGCACTCCATAGGGTCTAAGTTTTGTATCCTTTTACAGGGGCTTTCCTTCTCCGTTTTCGCATTAACTGTCTGTTGCGTTATTTCGTGTTTTCAAAAAGCCATTTTACGCCAGCAGAATAATGTGAAATAAAGACCCCAAGCTTCCCGCTTATCTGAGGTAATCGCATGATCCCTTCCTTGAAGGCAATTTCAGTACTCATTCTGAATCCTCCTTCGGGGTAATAATCAATGTCCACCCCTCGTGTGTTATCATCTAGATTTCGCGTTTGAAGCATGGAGATGAATAGGGTCAGATTGTGCGAAAGCTCCCTTTTTGTCCCTCGAAATCTTATGTTAAGGCGTTTCTTTGCCAGAAGTATACATGCTTCCTGGAAACCGGGCTGAACTGCTTCCGGACCGTCCTCCGGAATAATATAGATGTTGTAGATAAAACGAGAACTGAAGCGACCAAACCAGACGCCATTCTCTAACCGTTTTAGCCGTATTGATTTACTAATACGGGCAACCCATTCGTCCTCGTTTCTTGGCTTAATTCCAATAGGCCTTTGGACGAGGCGGTTTATTTTTTTGATTATCGATTGAAAAGCCCTCGACACCAGTATAGAAACAACGATTGAGAGCGCTCCCGCTAATAGGAATATAACCTGCAGTTTGAGATTTTCATTTGCGTGATAAAACAGCCAATCTCTTGCTATGCTAATCAAAGACAGCAGAAGCAGGGAACCTCCTGTAATTGCTCCCCCCCAAGAAAGGATTTGAAAATAAAACAGCATATGGCAGGAGTTAAGAAGTTTCCTGATTGCTTTGCTCATGTGATTCCTCTTTCTAGCTAAGAAGTGATCTTATTACAATTTTAGAGAAAAAATATACTTCCGCTTGTTTGAGCGTTTGCTGAGCAAGTCGTCTAGCAACCGGCCCTCTAAAAATATTGTAGCCATAATTACTGGGGATCGGGAGAATTTCATCTGCTACTTTTCCCGCTAAAGCGTAAAAAGAGCCATTCCATATTGTGTCTACAAGAACATGTCCAACTGATTCGAGAAGATTATCCTCTGTAGGGTTCTTTTTCCCGAAGAGATAATCTACTCCCTCGTTGACAATAGTTTCAATTGCCGCTGCTGTATATCCTGCAATTGCAGGATTATTGGTAGTTAGGCTGAAGAAGTTATATGCTGCACCTCCCGCAAATGCTCCTGCTATGCCATCGTACCAGTGTTCACTGCCAAAAATGAGGTTTGAAGCTATCTGGGTGCCAGCGCCAACAAGACCGCCAATTAATGCTGCACCTAGCAGAAAGCTGAGTTCACCGTTGTTATCAATCCTGTTTATGGGATTGTTTTCGCAATACGCAAATTGATTATGGCTGAGAATCGTGCCGTCTGCTCCAAGTGTCCCCGGGTCATCCGCGTTGATGAATCGGCAGACTTCGGGGTCGTAGTAGCGGGACTTTAGGTAATACAACGAGCACTCTTGGTCGGGTCAGTCGTCAGGAGGCCGAAAATGGGCACTTTTTGAGGGCGCTTTTGACAGGGAAATTGGGGCCCGATCCGGGCGAAAAATCACCCGGATCGGAGCTGGTCTAGAGCGCCAAACCTCTTGCTGCTGACGCTGGTATTGTTGCTGGCGGAGGCCAGAAGAAAGTGATTTTGCCGGTGACGGAGGCGGTCATGTTCCCGTCGGCTTACTTGTATAACGTTTGAGGGCCCGAAAAGGTTTCACGCAGGCCAAATATTTCCGTATGGGGCAGGGGACTGGGACAGAGAACCGTCTCCTGTCCCACGTTTTTCATTAAATCGTCCTATGGCTAACGAGCCCTTGATTCCATATGGAGGACGAAATGGCTTTTTGGCAGGACGAGTAGAGATACGCTATTACCGATTTGTATTTCTCCAAATGACATCAAATAGTACGTTTCCCCTTTAATAACAACAGCCATTTCTTCTCCGTGCGCTCCAGCGACATTGTATCTTCCTCTTGAAACGGCAGGCTGAATTAAAAATGCATCCTCTACAGTCCCTTCTATTTGGATCGTGTCTGTTTCTTTCTCTTTCAGCAAATAGATACCGCCTCGAGACAACTGTATAATGTTGATTGACACGCAACTAGCTATAATGAAGATAAAAAGAGCTAGCCCTAGCCATCCTACAAGCATCTTTCTTTGCTGGCTAATGAAAAAATATACAAGCGCGGCAACAACAACGACAAGAAAGAACAGCAAATGCTGAAGAGGTTCAACACAATTCGCTCGATAATACTCACTATAGTCAAAGCTCATCACTCTTTCCCCCATCTTATGAGCACACGAGGATCGGAATAATAATCATATCCAACACCTGTACTTAATCCATTTCCAAATGTAGCACAACGCGCTTGAGTCGCTGAAGTGTCTTGGAGGGAAGCAGTACATTTATCAATACCAATATAGTTGCAATAACTGAAATCATAAAACTGGCGTGAGTAGTCTTCTGGATTATCAAAATTATATACCATCCCAACGGAATAAGAAACACCGTAAGATTTACCCACGCCGCCTCCTTTGTGGTTGTAACTGTATATCCCACCACCCTCTCTAAAGTCAAAAATAATAGACTCGCCAGCTTTGGCATATGCTGGCCCTAAAGGAGTCGAAAGAGATACATCCATGACCATAACAGAATCAGTCGCTGCGGCATATGTCATTGTTGCCCCTGTCGTTATTGCAGCTGTTGCAACAACTGCTCCAAGTGGTGTTCCCACACCACATGTCACAACTGTAATAACTGTTGCAGCAATAATTCCCAAGCCAGCAATAACGCCTCCCCAGTTCCAATTCCCAGTCGGATCATAGCCGAGAACTGGGTTGTTCCCGCAGTACGAATACAGATTATTGCTAAGGATTGTGTTGTCCGCTCCAAGTGTCCCAGGATCGTCCGCGTTGATGAATCTGCAGACCTCGGGGTCGTAGTAGCGGGACTTTAGGTAATACAATCCCAACTCTTGGGCAGCGCAGTCGCCAAGTGGCCAAAAACGGGCACTTTTTGAGTGCGCTTTTGCCAGGAAAATTGGGGCCCGATCCGGGCGAAAAATCACCCGGATCGGAGCCGCTTGAGCGCACCAAATCTCTTGCCGCTGACACAATCGCTGCTGCGTTGTAGGCCTAGTAAAAGGTGTTTATGCCGGTGACGGAGGTGGTCATGTTCCCGTCGGAGGTGTAGGACAGCGAGACGAAAAAACCGTCCCTCTGTACTGGCTATCATGAAAAGGCAAATGCGTCAAGACAGAAGAACCGTCCCCTTGTCTTCCCCCTCGTCTTTCAAGAATTGTTCTCTCGTCTTGCGATATTGTTAGTGAATATCGTCTAGTCCTAGGATTTTGTTGAACAAAATACGTTGACCTGGTTCATACAGAATACTTTTATTTACGATGGCAACAAAACTTGATTCTGTAATTTCTGTTGCCCACCAGCTTTCATAAAGCGGACCGGTAACCATTTCCTCGTCTTCGGTTGTTCCCCTAATATCTATAATTCCGCCGCGTCCATCCGAGTATATGATATTCAGACGTTCACCTGTTTCGAGAAGAATATACCCCTCTCCGTGGATCCATTCTCCCCCCTTAACGATACTTTCGCTCCCATTAATGCTTATGGTATGCTCAGGGATCGTAGTGCTGATAATTGTGAATTCGACCTTTCCATCTTCTGCGCGCCAGGTTGAACCAACTTGGCTTGTGGGCATATGCCCATACCAGCCTATTGTGGCATAATAGGAATCTGAGCACGCTGTCAGGAAAATGGAGTTCATCAACAGAAATAGGCATAGAAATAATGTCACACGAGAGAACGGGCAGCGAATCTTTTTCACATTATCATCCTCCTAGCATGTAACCGATAATATAGTTGCCGCTACTAATGCTCTCAAGCGGTGAATCATAATATTCTTTGTCGTCTCCATATCGATTATATGTAGTAAAGGTTTCTCCATCATATTCGACGGTAACGGTGTGAATAGAAGAAAGAAGCGGAGCTTTTGTCCAATATGAAATAACATATACTCCCGGGGTGTTTAGATCTTCGAGTCCAACCACCGAATAATCTATTCCCTCTGCATCCAAGACCATCCCAAGTTTAAGGGGGTTGGATCCACCGAGGCCTGCAAAAACACCTGCATATTTCAAGCAATCTTGTATTGTTGAAGATAACGTGCTATCAATGCCTAAACGTACTTTCGCATTATGGATTGCTATAGCTTCACACGCACTCCAAGAAGCCGAGGCCAACCCAAATCGATAATTATGACCGGTTGTCCCATTTTGATCATTGATTAGTGTGTTGCGAGTAGTTGTTAATTCGTTTGCGTCCAGAGACGCATTGATACATTGGGATAATGCCATAAGTAGTTTTAAAACAATTTTGGTAAATATATCGCTCTTTTTCCCTGTCAGATCAATGTTGTTAACTGGATTATTGAGGCAATACGCATACATATTGCAGCCGAGGATGCCTTGGCCGGTGGAGGCGAACTTATCCGCGTTGATGAATCGGCAAACCTCTGGGTCGTAGTAGCGGGACTTTAGGTAATACAATCCCAACTCTTGGATTCGCCAGTCGCCAGGAGACCGAAAATGGCACTATTTGCGGGCGGTTTTGACGAGGAAAACTGGGGCCCGATTCGGGCGAAAAATCACCCGGATCGGAGCCGCTTGAGCGCCTTACAAATGAGCTATTGACACGGTCATAATCAAAAATAGCGAGGGCAATCTCTTGGTAGAGAAGGAATACACCAAGAATAATCAAGCCGGCATTTCTTTTAGTGATCATTTGTCGGTATCCAATCGACAGCTAATTCCATGGATCGGGCAGTACAGTATTCTTCTAAATCATCATACTGGCTAAAAGCGCCAACCACTTCACCGGTAGAAGTGTCAACAAAAAAATAACTATACACAGCTGAGTTCAATTCACTTTCTGATATTGTCATTCTATTCGTTTGAATGCCTTTTAAGCAAATATACGGCGCATCTTGTTGATAGGAACAGATAAAAAAGTTAGGAAGAATAATAGATCCTCCTGAATCGTTGGGATTGTCTTGATAAATCAACAGGATTTCTTTAGAGTTAATCTTACTTATTGCATAACCATTAAATATGGGCTTGGTCCAATCCCCTCTGCCGTCACCAACCCAAAAATCAAGAGAGCACCCACATAAGGTTAGGGCTAATACTATGGTCAGGATCATTATTCTACATGTGGGACAACCAACCTGTTGAGTACGTATATATGGCAAACCACTCAAAATCGTTTCCTCCCCCTATCGAGTGATATGTAAATGCAAGATTGGTCGATTGTATGCTCGCTGTGGCAAGCTGCCGCCCGCCTTGCCAGGTGAAAGTCCAGCCCCGGTAAGAGGTGGGGTTGCCCACGCCTTACTTGTATAACGTTTGACGCCCCGAAAAGGTTTCACGCAAACGAATAAAGTTTACAGACGACAGAAGGACCGTCCCCTGCCTGCCGCAAGGGGACGGCCCTTCTGTTTGTGCGCGTCCGTCCTCTTGCCCGGGCTTTTTCAGCTCCTGGCGAAGCGGAGGGTGGACAGCAGCGCCGTCAGCTCCGGGTCCGCGGGCATGTCCGCAAGGGGCGTGTCGTTGCCCTTGGCCTTGAAGAGGATGACCTGCACGTAGCTGCTCCCGTCCTCGGGGATGGGGAAGCAGAAGCAGACGTTGTCGCCCTCCAGGTAGCGCACGCCCTCCACGCCGCCGTAGACGGCGGGGGACAGGTCGGGGTGCTTCTCCCGCAGGAAGGCCCACTGGGCGTCGGCCTCCTCCCCGGCGTGATAGGGGGCGTACTCGATCTGCAGGCTGAAATCCTCCCCCTCCACCAGCGCCACGTGGGAGTCGCTGGAGTAGCTGAGGAACTCCTCGGACACCACGGCGAAGCGGAACTTCTCCGGGTCGTAGTCCAGGCTCATTTCCACCGTGGAGGCGTTCCGGAAGCCGGAGATAAAGCTGTAGGTGCCGGTCTTCAGATTCGCCGGAGCCTTGCCGGCGGGGGCCTGCGCGGGCTGCGCGCCCTCGTTCCTGCGGGCGAGCAGCACGGCCGCCGCGCCTGCCGCGGCCAGACCCAGGGGGACGAGGATCTTCCATTTTTTCATCGGGATCATCTCCTGTATTGGTTTCGTTGAAAACAGTATACAAGAAAATCGGGGCTTTGCCAAGCCCCGATTATTCTGTTTTTCGCGGCCGGATGCTCACCTCGCCGGAGCGGACGAGACGGCGGGAGCCGTCGGCCAGCTCCACCCGCAGGGCGTAGTCCCGCTCCAGGTCCAGCACCCGGGCGGGCACCGGAGCCTTCTCCGGGGAGAGCAGCAGCACGTCCTGGCCCAGCACCAGGGAGCGGGAGCGGTAGGCCTCGTAGGGGTCCTCCGCCGGCAGCCGCCTGCAGAGCGTCCACAGCCGGTCCAGGATCCCGGCGGCCAGGCGGCAGCGGAGCTCCGGCAGGGCCTTTCCGGGAAAGACCGCCCCGGCCACTTCCCGCAGCTCCTCCGGAAAGCCCCCCGCGGGCTCCAGGGCGTTGACGCCCACGCCCACGATCACGTGGTTCATCAGCCCGCTCTCGCAGTCCAGGGAGGCCTCGGTGAGGATCCCGCAGACCTTTTTCCCGTCCACCAGCACGTCGTTGACCCACTTGATCCGGGCTTGCCTGCCGGAGAGCTCCTCGATGGTCTCCGCCGCAGCCACCGCGGCGCAGGCGGTGATGCGTGCGGCCTCCGCCGCGGACAGAGCGGGCCGCAGCAGCAGGCTCAGATAGACGCCGCTGTCACCGGGGGAGTAGAAGCTCCTGCCCATCCGGCCCCGGCCCCGGGTCTGCCGTCCGGCCACCAGGGCCAGACCCTCCGCCTCGCCCCGGGCCGCCCGGGCCTTCAGGGCGGTGTTGGTGGAGTCGATCTCCCGGAAGTATTCCAGGCGCAGCTCCGGGCTCTGCAGGTGCTTCCGGATCCCCGTGGCGCTGAGCACGTCGCTCTCGGAGCGCAGGCGGTAGCCCCTCCTGGGGGCGGACTCGATAACGTAGCCCTCGGCGCGCAGCTGCTCCACGGCTTTCCACACCGCCGTGCGGCTCAGGGAAAGCGCCTCCGCCAGTTCCGCGCCGGAGACGCTGCGGTCCGCGTTTTTCCAGAGCAGATCCAAAACCGCGTCTTTCGTCATGGGGACCATCCTTTCCATACGATGGGATGCAGCCGCCGGGTCAGGATCGCGGCCAGGGCGATCTTCAGCGCGTCGGGCAGCAGATAGGGGAGCACGCACCAGGCCAGGGCCGTACCGAAGCCCACGGCGCCGCTGCTTCTGGCGTAGACCTGCACGAACCAGAGCGTGCCGAAGGCGTAGCAGACGGCCAGCCCCAGGAGCATGGACCCCAGCAGCGCCGGGAGGCCCCGCCCCAGATATCGGACGGCCAGACCCACGATCAGCGCTGTGAACACAAAGCCCAGCAGATAGCCGCCGGTGACGCCCAAAAGCGCCGCGGCGCCGCCCTTGAAGCCGGCGAAGACCGGCACCCCCACCGCCCCCAGCAGCAGCCAGGCGCCCAGGGACCACAGGCCCAGCCGCAGCCCCAGCAGGGCCGGCAGCAGGCACACGGCAAAGGTCTGCAGGGTAAAGGGGACCGAGGAGGGCAGCAGCGCCGGCACCGAGAGCCAGGAGCACAGGGTCAGCAGCGCCGTTCCCATGGCCGCCAGGGACAGCTCCCGGGCGGAAAACAGCTTATGCAAAATGGACACCTCTTTTCAGACGTGTCCATTATAGGAAACCGGATGGGAAATGTCAACCTTTCGGGATCAAACGGGTTGACGATCGGCGCCGCCCCCCGCCGGGGGATAATCCCGCAGCAGCTCCTCGGCCAGACCGCCCGGGGCGACCCGCGCCGCAGCCTCCGTCACGGGGACCCAGCCCCAGGCGTCCACTTCCCCGTTGGGGCGGGCCTCGGTCTGCCGGGTCCGGGCCAGGAAATTCAGCATCAGGGTCTCGGAGGGGGCGTACCAGTGGCTGCCCAGGAAGCGCGGCTCCTCCGCGTCCATCCCCAGCTCCTCCCGGATCTCCCGGACCAGGGCCTCCTCCGCCGTCTCGCCCTTGTCCACGTAGCCCGCGGGCAGCACCGGGTCCGGCTCGCCGTACTGGCGGATCAGCAGCATCCGCCGCCCCTGGGCGTCCAGCAGGATCACGCTCACCGCCGTGCTGAACGTCGGGAAGCGGTACTCCCCGCAGCGATCGCAGTAGGGCGTGGGCGGCTCGGTGGGGTGAGGCCGCAGCGTAAGCGGCGCGCCGCATTCGACGCAGTAGTTCATGTTCACGGCTCGATCCCCTCCAGTCTCAGCAGCCATTGTTTCCGCTCCAGGCCGCCGGCGTAGCCGGTGAGCCGGCCTCCTGCGCCCAGGACCCGGTGGCAGGGGATCAGCAGGGAGATGGGGTTGCGGCCCGCGGCGCCGCCGATCGCTCTCGCGCCGGGGCAGCCCAGCTCCCGGGCCAGCTCCCCGTAGCAAACGGTCTGTCCCCAGGGGATCTGACGCAGACGCGCCCAGACCTTTTGCTGAAAGGGCGTCCCCCGGGGATGGAGGGGCGGGCAGAAGTCCGGGGCCTGTCCGCCGAAATAGCAGGTCAGCCAGCGGATCGTCTCCTCAAAGACGGGGAGCGTTTTCTCCCCGTACTCCCGGGTCAGGCCCGCCCGGTCGTGGGCCTGGCCGTCGAACCACAGGCCCACGAGCCCCTCGCCGTCGGCGGCCAGGGTGACGGGACCCAGGGGGGTGGAGACGTGACAGATATCGTCCATGGCGGTTCAGAACTCCTCTCTTCGGGTGAGGAAAATGTGCAGGAAGTCCCGGAAGACGGGCTCCCAGGCCACCTCGTGGTGGGGCTGCTCCGGCTGAATGACCTCCTTGATAAGTCGGTCGGGATAGCAGTCCCTCAGGATCTCCCGGGTCCACCGCTCGCTCTCGCAGATGGCCTTCTCCAGCTCGTCCCCCGCGCCGGAGAACAGGTAGAGGAAGGGGCGCTGCGCGCCCAGGACGCCGTGGACCCAGCGGTCCATGTCCTCCCGGGCGAAGATCAGGAAGGCGGGGGAGAGGACGCCGCCGGCGCAGAACAGCTCCGGGTAGCGGAGGACCGCGAAAAAGGCCATCATCCCGCCGCAGGAGCTGCCGCAGAAGGCGGTGCTGCTCCGCCCCGTCCGGACGGGGAAGCGCGCCTCCACCGCGGGCATCACGGTATGGACCACAAAGTCCGCGAAGGTCTCGCCGTCCGGGTGAAAAAGGGCCATCTTCTCCCGGAGACTCTGGGGCTCGCCGATGCATTGGGGGGTCAGCTCGCACTCCCGCAGGGGGTTGTCGTTGTGGATGCCCACGATGACGGCCGCCCGTCCGGTCTCCGCACGCTCGGCGGCCACGGCCTCCCGGGTGTACCAGCAGCCGAAGCCGGAGCTCTCCTTGTCAAAGAGATTCTGCCCGTCGGTCATGTAGATCACGGGGAAGGTCTCGCCCTGCTCGTGAGCGGGGACGAATACGCGCACCAGCCTGTCCTCCCGGCCCGGATAGGGCAGGAGCAGCCGGTGGATCGTTTCCTGGATCATCTGGATCCCTCCTGTCAGAAAATCGGTCCGGGGGCGTTCAGCCCAGCTTTTCCTTCAGTGCCCGGATCTGCTGCCGGGCAAAGGCGGCGGTGGCTTTCACCGTCTCCGGGTCCAGGGGATTGGGGATGCCGGCGCGCTCCAGGGTCTCAAAGTAGCCGTACATGCCGCCCATGGCGCACAGCTTCAGATAGCTGCCCCAGGCGTCCTCCCCCTCCACGGCCCTGCGGTAGAGGGAGAAGGCGCACATCTGGGCCAGAGCGTAGTCGATGTAGTAGAAGGGGTAGAGGAAGATGTGCTGCTTCTGCATCCAGAAGCCGCCGCCCTCCAGGAAGGCGTTTCCGTCGTAGCTGCGCCAGGGCATGTACTTCTCCTCGATCTCCTTCCAGAAGCGGCGCCAGTCGGTGCTGCCGGAGCCGGGGTTCTCGAACACCCGGTGCTGGAACTCGTCCACGCACACCAGATAGGGGATGGTCTTCAGCGCGTCGCAGAAGTGGGCGTAGCGGTATTTGTCCGCCTTGTCGCCGAAGAAGCTCTCCATATACGGGTAGGCGAAGTGCTCCATGGACATGGAATGGATCTCGTTGATCTCCGCGGTGGAGAAGGTCAGCCCCGTGTGGGGCAGGCGGCGGGAGGAGTAGTAGGCCTCGAAGGCGTGGCCCGCCTCGTGGGTCAGCACGTCCACGTCCGCGGAGGTGCCGTTGAAGTTGGAGAAGATGAAGGGGGCCTTGTACTTGGACAGGAAGGTGCAGTAGCCGCCCAGATGCTTGTTCTCCCGGGTGACGAAGTCGAAGAGCTCGTGCTCCGCCATGAAGTTGAAGTACTCCCCGGTCTCGGGGGAGAGGGCCTCGTACATCTGCCGGGCCTTCTCGGTGAGCTCCTCCGGGGTGCCGATGGGCACGGCGTTGCCGTCGGGGAAGACCAGGCCCTCGTCGTACCAGCTGAGCTTCTCCAGACCCAGGCGCCGGGCCTGCTCCCGGTACAGCTCGTCGCACAAAGGGGTGATGTAGGTGCGCACCGCCTCGCGGAAGGCGGCGGCCTTCTCCGCGTCGTAGTCGTAGCGGCTCCGCGCCAGATAGACGTAGTCGATGTAGCTGTCAAAGCCCAGCTTTTTGGCGATGGAGCAGCGGGTCTTGACCAGCTTGCCGTACAGCTCGTCCAGCTTGGGGGAGATGCCCTCGTAGAGCTTGGCCCAGGCCTCGAAGGCCGCCTTGCGCTCGGCGCGGTCGGTGGACTGCATGTGCCGTAGCAGGCCGTAGAAATTGCACTTCTCGCCCATGAATTCCACCGAGCAGGCGGCCGCGGTCTTGGAATACTCCGTGGTCAGCTTGTTCTCCCGGATGGAGGGCATGACGATGGCGGAGTTGATGAGCTTTTCCTGGGTCTCCGCGTCCCGGAACATGAGCTTGCCGTACTTCTCCTCCAGCTGGGGGCGGAAGGGGCTGTCCAGCATGGCCGCGGTGCCCTTTTTGAAGACCATCATCAGCTTGGGGGTCTCCGTGTTGAAAAACTGCATTTCCCCGTCGTAGAACTCGTCCTTCATGTTCATGGTATTGCGCACGTGGGCGATGGTCCGCTGGGTCATGGCCTCGTCCAGCACCTGCTGCCATTCCTGGAAGGCCGCGTCGGCCTGCTCAAAGCTGGCGGCCTTTTTGAACTTCCTGACGGCGGCGAGGTAGTCCTTCCGGAGCCTGGCGACGTCCGGTCTGGAATAGGGGAGATCTTTGAATTTGTCCATGGGGCGCTCCTTTCGTATCTGTGTGGGCTTTCTGCCCACAGTATAGCATGAAGCCCGGCCGAAAGTCTACCGGAAATCCGGCAGAGAGAGGGAGCCTGCCTCCCGGACGCCGGTCCGCCGGAGCCCGGTGGGCCGGGGCCGTCTCGTGAGGAAAAGAACCGCCGGGAGAAAACCGGGCGGAAATGCAAAAAAGGCTCCCTCCGTACGGTCGGAAGGAGCCTGATGCAATCCGTATGACGTAAAAAAACAAAAGTGGATGCGCGGTGATCGCCGGAGGCAAGGGACGCGCGTTGCCTGCCGGAGATCAGGATCGGTTGCTCGTCGGATCCGGGACAGGGATCTTTTCTGACGATGGTTGCCCGCTCAACGTCCGGCTGTGAAGCCGCCGGCGGCTCGCAAGGAAATTGGTCATGCTCTGCGGGTTAAGGTGCCGATCACACCGATGGGATGCCGCCCATCTCCAGTGACGCGGATTGTACGCCCGATCCCGGGAATTGTCAATGAACAAACTGTAAATTCTGCGATCCGGTCCCGGGGCGCCCGAGGCCGGAAACAGATTCTTTTACGAAAACGCTTGACAAAACGCGGTATGAAATGTATGATTTGTATAACAAACTGAGAGGAGCGTGAAGCATATGGGAAAGCCGGAAGAAAAATACGCGTGGACGGTCACCGTCGGAACGAAGGGGCAGATCGTGATCCCGAAGGAAGCCCGGGAGGTCTTTGACATTCGCCCCGGAGATCATCTTTTGATCCTTGCCGACGCCAAACAGGGCATGGCGATCCCCCCGAAGGAATCGTTTGACGAATACTTCAAAAAGCTCTTCAGATAAAAGAGACAGGAGGACAATACGATGCCGAAACTACTCGGGATCCCGCTGATCGGATGGATCCAGATCCTGCTCTGGACCGGGCTGATCCTTTTTGCCCTGGTCAAATATCTGCGCCGCCCGAAGAAGAAAAAGACGGCGGGATATTTGATCCGGGACGTGCATGTCGTGGTCGGCGACGGCAGCGAAGGGTTTCATCAGAACGTTCTGGTAAAAGGCGGGATCATTCAGAAGATCAGCAGCGAAGCCATTGAGGACGCTTCCGTATCTGTCATTGACGGCAGCGGGTATACGCTGATGCCCGGACTGATCGACTCTCACGTGCATATCCAGGGCGGCTTCAGCTGCCGCAGCGAGGCGGAGAGCGACGTTTTTCTGCGGGAAAAGCTCCCTCAGATCTTCCGGGAAGGCGTGCTGCCCTACGGCATTACAACGATCAAGGACCTGGACGCGCCGAAGCACTTCATTTATAAGCTGCGCCGCAAACTGAGATCGGGGGAGATCCTCGGACCTGAACTGCTGATCGTGGGCCCCAACTTCACCGCGCCCGACGGTCATCCCGCCAGTACCCTCGGCTCAAACAGCCCCTGGGCAAGAGCGGAGATGGCCATTGAGGTCTCCGAACCCGAGCAGGTCAGCGCCGGGATCCGGGAGCTGAAGCAGGCGGGCGTTGACTTTTTGAAATTCACCTATCA
>JAEEGL011105347.1_pt1 | contig 21325 bp, 8 predicted proteins | sample 9134231 | NCBI WGS metagenome assembly JAEEGL01 (sample SAMN16246548, study PRJNA631951) | gut metagenome | biome: gut microbiome; feature: rumen; material: fiber-attached | host: Bos | place: Iran: Karaj | collected 2018-10
GACTTCGATTTCCAACTTCGCGGAGACTTCCGGATGCTCCTTGTGGCGGACGATGAAGGCGGCCGTGCCTTCCTTCTGGATGGCCGCAAGCGTGACAGCACCGTCTTTCAAGACGCAGCTGAACGGCGTGTCCTGTTCGACGGGAATCAGCTCCCATGCATCCGCCTTGACGTCGACAGGATTGAAGAAGACGTCGCCCGGCCAGAACTGCAGGCGGCCCGTCAGACCGGGAGCTAGAAGCAGCCGTTTCGGATGAATTTCCAACGTTGCCAACGGGCCTTGCTCAACTTCTGAAACAACGATAACGCCGTTGGCATTACGGCGGAGGCCGCCGTCGGACGGACGGTTTTCGACGACGTCACGCACGATGGCCGTCGTGGAGCCGCCGCCATCGAGATTGAGGGCTTCCTTCATGCCGAATTCCTTCATGAAGACGGCGAGATCTTCATAGCGCATGCCGATGGACCAGCCGGGCTGGCGGCCATCAACGGTCATCAGCATGATTTCATCGTCGTTGAAACCGATGGTCGTACGCGGATGGCGTGCTTTGTCTCCAGTGCCAGGAGCAAAGGGCAGTTCACCGTCTTTCAGCAGGATGACACCACCGCCGACAGCTTGCGTGACGGGCTGTCCCGCTTCTGGAACTTCCATTTTGAAAACAACTTCCGTGCCTTCCTTCAGATTTGCGACTTGCGCTTTGGCTTCATCGCCAGCGGCGATGAGAACGAGTTCCGCCAAATCGTCGGTGTCGATTTTACCTGCGTTGAATTCGCCTGTGACAGTCGCCTTCCAATCGCCATGAGCGCCTAATGGCGCATTGGCAAGACGGAGGCGGAGGCCGGCGGGCAGTTCCCACTGGAAGTCACGCGTGAAGAGGAAGAGGCCGTTTGCGGCCGGCGGGCGGTTGACCGTCTGGATGACAGCCTCCTTGCCGTCGAACAGAAGCGTTGCTTTCGTGGTAATCACACCGATGTGTGGGACGCGATCTGCCGTGATGTAGAAGGCTGTACGACCAGAACTGCTTTCAACGAGACGGCCATTGCTGATGGACGCGCCGACGGTCATGCCAGCCGTCTTCTGATGCGCCATGTGGAAGAAGTCGCCGTTCGTCCCGCCGACGACCTGCCGTTTCGGTCCTTTGAAGCGGTTGATCGTGTTTCGAAGATTTTCATCGCCTGTCAAACGGTCGAACGCCATGACGACTTCCAGATGGGTAAGTGGTTCCTGTCGTTTGACATGGATCAAACGGATCTCGTACGGGCCGGGGCGGGTGATGCGGCTGTATTCGACGCCTGGGCCGACTTTGCGGCGGATGATGTCCTCCGCATGAAGCTGGCAGAGGGCCAAAATCATGAAAAACGCGCAGAACAGACGGATGAATCGAATTGACATCATGGTTTTCCTTTTGGTTGGAGTAATGGTTTGGTAGATGACTATACCTTATACAATAAACCTATTTGTCCAACTGGCAAGCGGCTTTGTAAAGCTTAAAGCTGAAAGCTGAAGGCTAAAAGCAAATGCGGGCATATATTGACTGGGAGGGCTGCACTCCAGTGCGGCCATCGCCTGAAGGGCGACGCGGGAGGGCTGCGCTCCTGTGCGGCCAAGGAGGGAGTGGTTAGTGGTTAGATAGAGGGGGGCTTCCGCAGTTCCGACAGAACAGGAGCATGATTCGTTGTGGAGAAAAAGCAAGAAAAAAACTTTATACTATTTGCAAAAACTGAAAAACGATGTAAAGTAATAACGTTTTCAGCAATGAAGACGCCAGCATAGCTCAGCGGTAGAGCAGCGCATTCGTAATGCGCAGGTCAAGGGTTCAAATCCCTTCGCTGGCTCCATCATAGCCGTCCGCCGTTTGGCGGACGGTTTTTTTGTGTCGTAAAAAACAAAAAGTCTGCCTTCTGCTAATTTGAAAAAAGCGGAAGTTCGGTTAAAGTAAATATGATTCAAATAAATGAAAAACACAGCTGTTTGACCATGGAGAGATGCCAGAGTGGTCGAATGGGACGGTCTCGAAAACCGTTGTAGCTTCGTGCTACCCAGGGTTCGAATCCCTGTCTCTCCGCCAATTTTGAGTACAAAACACCCCCAGAATTGCCATTTTTTGGCATCTGGGGTTGTTTTTTGCCCGTGCACATCTATTTTAACCCAATGTCCCCTATTTGCCAGGGAAAGGGAGTGTGCGATGGGCAGAAAAAAAATGACGGAAAAGAAGATCTCAGAGAAAATGCAGGTCGGCACCATCTACCAGACCAAGGTCGGCGGTACGTTCTACCTGCGTTATCAAATCAATGGCAGGCGCAAGAACGTCAATCTCAAGACGGATGATTACGATCAGGCCAAGAAAAACTACCAGAGGCTACTGCCGACGCTGACCGCTACGGATGTGGAGCTGGTGGCGGCGCAAGTCAAGGCGGCGCGGAGCATGGCGGGGCAGGCCGTCTCCCTTCGCATCAAGGAGGCCTGGAAGGAATACTCGCTGTCGCCCGACCGAGCGAGACCGACCACCGTCAGCGAGCAGCAGGCTTATGAGAGGACATTCCGCGATTTCTGTAACTTCCTTAACGATCCCGAACGGGAACTGCATACCATAGGTTATAAGGATGCATTGAAATTTTCGGAAGAAATGAAGCAGAAGCAATATGCTGTGGACACGTACAACCGAAAAATAAAGCAACTACGCAAGATTTTTCGCGTACTTGCCGAATACATGCATGGCAATCCAAATCCATTTGAATCCAAGTCGTTGCAACGCTCAAGCCGTGAAGAACAGGACATGGGCGTCAGTCGCCAGTTGTTTACGCATGAGCAAGAGAAGAAAATACGTGAGGTATTGGATAATCCTCAATATAAACTAGTAAATAAAGAAGAAATCAAAGTCGTTTATTATATCGGCATGTACACTGGCCAGCGCCTGAAAGACTGTGTGTTAATTCGTTGGTCAAAAGTCAATATGACAACCTTAACGATTGAATGCAAGCAGTTTAAGACGGGCAAGGAAGTCAGCCTCCCGATGGCAAGGCAACTGTACGACTGTCTTCTGGTCGCAAGAAAGTGGATGACGAACGAATTCGGCTATATTTGTCCAAATGTAGCTGAAAGATATAATAAATTAGATAAGAATGGTAAAAACATTGGTAACGATTTAGTAGATAAAGATGTGCTCCGCGTCATCCGTTGGATAGGCTTGGAGCCGTCCGTCAATGTTCCGGGGAGGAAAAAGGCCGTTACGGTCTATGGTTTTCATTCCCTTCGCCACAGTTTCGCGTCACATTGTGCCGAGGCTGGTGTTCCAGATAGTGTAGTCGAGTCGATTTTAGGCGATGAGAGCAAAGTTGTACGAAAGTATTATACTCATGTAGGGAAAGATGCTCAGCAGCAGGCCATCGAGGCGGTGGCAGGCAAAATTGGTGTCTTGTCGCCGCAGGAGCGGATAGACAAGGCGCTTGAGATAATCGATTCTGAAGGCGAAGCCGATAAGAAGCTGGAAAAAGTCGAGAAGATGCTACGAGACGGAAAGGAGGACATGGACGATGAGCAGCGAAGAGAAAGCTGAAAAAGAAGATCTTGAAATGAAAGACGTTACGGTGCAATTTGGGGAAGATGAGATGACGATTGATGAAGCACGGCTGACGGAGTTTGCCTATCTTTCGAAGGAAATCGAGAAAAGGTGGGGTGGCGACCCGCTGGAGCTTCTGAAATACATCGAGAAGATGGGCTTTGTCTTTGATAATGTGCGAGTTGAGATGGATTTGGCGGGGGGAGTGACGGAAAAGGAAAGCGAGCCGACAGTCGGGCCGGATTTGCGGCTGGTGAAGCTTCTGGAGGAAGTGAAGAAGATGCAGAAAATCCAGCAAGACGATTCCGAGAAGCATCCGGAGCTCGAAAAATACAACGCCGTCCAAATGATGCGAACGCTCAAAGTGTGGGGAACTGTCAATGCGGTAGATGCACGAAAACAAAAGCCAGAGGCGTGGGAAGATTATAATCTCTCGGCTGATGTGCTAATCGAAAATTACTATCAATTATTCATGTTCGGGCGTTATTGCCAGTTCCGTCAACTAATGGATTATTTGAGCGGTCTCCATCAATACGCCTATTCTAGGGCCGGTTATGTCAAGCCGAACGATTACGACAACGTAAAAGCTGGCGTGGAGCGATTGATCCGGATGGGGGAGAAAATGCTGTTGCTGGCGCAGAAGGCCGATTTTCGCGTGGACAAGGGTGAAGATACGGGGAGCAAATTGCGGATGAAGACCGTCCAGCTCGTGAAAAGCATTATCAAGCCTCTTATGACCAGTTCCGTGATTGATTTTGAAGAATACCAGATGATGGCCACAGCCATTACCGACTTGGCCAAATACGGCAAGCCCGCACCGTCTGTGGAACTACGGCTTCTGACGCAGCAGGAGGTGGCCGACCTTTTGGGAATAGCTTTGAGCAACTTCCAGAAGCTGGAGAGCGAGGGGCTGTTCCCGTTCAAACGAGTCATGATCCAGAAGTCGGTACGATACAGGAGCACGGACATTGACGAGTACATGCGGACGCTGTGAATCGTGATGGCGATGCTTTTTGCATTTCTATTTTGTTGAATTAACTTTATGATTTTAAAGTAATCATAAACAATCAATCCTACGGAGCTCTACCCCTTATTGCCATGAAGAACGTCATGGGACACGCAAGTGTCTAAACACATAAATTTACACCGCATCCACAGAAGATGACAAGCGGAACACGGTAAGGTTAATTTTCAACAGTAAAGCGGAATAACTAATCCGATTGGAGAAACAAACAATGTACAGAAAAATCTACAAATTGAGAAGCCAGTTTGAACATGGCGAGATCGATGCAGAGAAGGCCAGCCTGCTGCTAGGAAGCATCTTCGAGCAAGCTGATGCGGAAGGGAACATGGATGCGGTCATTCTGACTGGAATGGCCGATGAATGGATTGAAAAGCATGACTGGAAAAAATACAACAATCTGCCGGATGAAGCACGAAAACAGATATTTATAAAAATTGCCAAGGATCTGCGCGACGGGACATTACTGGACGACCTTGAACTTCTGGCATGGTCGCTTGCGGAGAAGGATGCCCAGAAGATCGAGCAGTACATGGTTGAAAAGCACGGCAAGGACGGCTACACGTTTGACAATATTGAAAACTATCGCGACAATGACATCATGACAGAGCATTTCACCGCACAGGGTAACGTCTTCATCTGGTTCAAGGACTGGTGGGGTGAAGAGGGACAGCCTGACGGCATCATCAACGAGGTCGGTTTTCTAGGGGCTAACGGAAAACCGAAAGTCATCGACTTTTCGGACAAGCTCGGCATAAGCAATGACCATGGCGGCCAACTCAAGGCCATCATGGCAGAACTCGAAAAACGAGGAATGTAATGTGAAGAATTTCTGGTATTGCGTAACACATTCAGACAACTTCAATTAGGAAACAGCACAATGAATTATGAAGCGTCAGCTGTAACATCAGACAGGGAAGCCATTGTCAATGGCATTATAACCAACCTTGATGACAAACGATATGGAAATAGATTCTGTATTACCCAAGAGTTGATTCAAAATGCTGATGATGCAAAGGCTGAACGTCTTCTCATTGGATATGGTCGCCTTTCTAATGGTCCGCATACACTTTTGGCAGAGGACGGCATTTTCTTTGTAAATGATGGAAGACTGACACAAGATGACCGAAAGCACCTCTTCAAGGTGGCTACTAGCAACAAAGCTAGCGACAAGGACAAAATCGGTCATTTCGGTTTGGGCATGAAAAGCGTATTCCACTTGTGCGAGGCTTTTTTCCTGATTTTTGAACAACCAGAGAACAGAAAGCAACTTGGAAATGATGCTGACTTCCTCGATCCCTGGTATGATGATAGAGATGGTGAAGTGACTCCATTGATTCGCAAAAAATGGCATGAAGAGTTCACCTCTAGCGGTGAAGCTATATCAACTGCCTTTAGAAACTACCTTGCCCCATGGGTGAAGGATTGGCCGAGATGGTTCTGTGTCTGGTTGCCATTACGGAAACGCTGGATGTATGATGAAAGTTGCCCGCCATTCAAGAATATTTGCTGGAACATGGAGGATGTAAAGCTGCTTTTTTCTCTGGAACTTTCTCCTGTTATTGCCGAAATGCTTCCGTTTCTCAAGGTCCTGCGCGAGGTGACTTTGCTTAATGCTGTCGATAACGATATCATTGATAAGATATCTGTTTCAGCAGAACGGCGATTGTCGTTGAAAAGCGGCTGTCTCGACATGTTGCTCGAACATACATCTAAAACCTTGCCGATTCTCCAGGTCATTGGATATGAAAAACTTTACGAGCAAGAGCAATTTGAATATATGATGCGAGACGCTGAATGGCCCCGGTCAAGCAAGAGGGACAAGAATGGGGAATTTTGCAAGGAGAAGATCACTCCTCATACCGCAGTGTATTGGGCTCGTAGCGAGGGGGTGAATGGCAGTGTTCCCACGTTTTCTGTAAAGCATTGCGTCTTTCTTCCATTGACAAGCGAACGCCAGAAATATGTGGCATCAACAGAATTGCCTTTTGACCTTACCCTTTGCCTCCATGCCACGCTTTTTGTCGATGCTGGACGACAGGATTTCTCGACTTCTGCCGATGAAAAAGCCCCAATTGAGAAACGCTGGAATCATCTCCTTGTATCCAAAGGGCTTCTATCCATGGTTATTCCCTCGTTTGAACGCGAAGTATCAACATGGGGCAAGGAGGATCAAATCACGCAGGCTGTAAAATCATTCAATGTCTATCTTGACAGGCATGATGAAGAAGTGCCCGAACTGAACTACAGGAGACTCATAACCCAACAGTATCAATTCTTGAATTGTCTTACGGAGACTGGATGGAAATGGCAGAGAATAACATCGTCAAAGGCATTTCTCTATATCCCGTTAACCCAAGATAAAACTTTACAAGAAGTTCTTCTCCAAAAGCTGTCAACTCAGGAACTGCTTCTTGTTCCTCTAGAAACTCCTGGCATTACATCATCAAGCACAGTGGAGATAGATGATGCTATCTTCAAGCGACTTCGAATCACCATAGACAATCTGCCGGCAATCAATCGCTATACCACGACTTTCATCAAATGGCTTGGTTGTCTTATGAGCAAATACCCCATGGATGCCTCAAGACAGCGAGAGTTATTGACTGTGTTTCTGGACAAAATAAGGGTGCAAGACTATTTGAAACATCAGGATGAAATTTATAAGTTGATGGTGCATTTTTCCGAGGCCACTCAGAAGATTCGTCTTGCTAAAACAAATTGGGATGAAGACACATTTGCATTATGGAAGAGGGCTGGATTGCAAAAGGGTATCCAGATTATACCTATGCCTTTCTGTTATTCGGAAACGGAATGGCCAGAAATCAGAAATGAGTTTGGCGAGATTGTTAATGTCAGTGACCACAAGACCATTCCCGTTGGAGATTTGGAAATTCTCTTCCCGTTCATTGCCGAAAAGATGACAAAGGCAGATGAAGATGAAAAACGCCGTGCGCTTTTCAAGAGTATCATATTCAATTATTTGAAACGTTGCCCGATTGCTGGACAAAATGAAACAATCTGCAAGTTGAAAATATTTGCATTTTTTGATCAGGATGGGGAATGTGTATTTCTGCCACTAGAAATGATAAAGGACGATGCCCAACCAATCTTCCTCCGCAGCGGCGGATCCACTTTCATGCCCACAATCGCGAAGGCCGCAAATATTGTGTATTATCTTTTCCCTGATAACGATTCTTTCTACACTGACTTGATGAAACAATTTGGGCTTACCACATTTACCCTACAGGAGATAGATAGATTTTTCCAGAGCGGCAAGCTTCCAGAACTTAATTCTGTTGAGTCGAGGGTGGATTTGTTTCAGGCACTTATTGGCGACGATCTCCCCAGATATATTGACATCGCAAGATATCTCCTGCTAGGAGATCCCTTGCGTTTTGAATCCAGGGAAGACTTATATATCCTACCACATGAGAACTCCATCGCCCCAAAGGCGATGGAGTTCTGGGATGGTATGCTACAGATGTTTTTCGAGAAGACCGGGAACGTACAGACTACGCTTCCTCAGGAACTGACAAGTTGTCTGAGACGAGGTAAAGAGGGTATATTGAACATATATTCTTTGGACAGGGATGAGATTCTGCGTCGCCTAAAGGATGTGGAGTTTGGCAAGTCCATGCCTTCTTACGTGAATGTGAACCACAAGAGCTGGAAATACCTCGTAGACAATTTCAATCATTCAGACAGAATATGCTGTCAGGTAGCCATGAGGTTGCCAGTTTTTCCTATCCAAGATGACAGGTTTGCTCCTCTGGATGACATGATCTATTTCAATAGCAGCAAATGCCGAATGCCAGATATTGTCCTTTCTCTTTACAATTGCTGCGAAATTCCCCCTGACAAAATTGAGGATTTATACGATAATGTAAACAAGAAACTTCCTTTGTGGTCACACAAGGATACACTCAAATTCTGCACAGAATACAAAAATGATTTTCCTGCTGACAATCTCGCTCCGTATATTGAGAAGGCGTTAAAAGAAGTCATCAAGGATGGGGTGGATTTGGATGAGAACATCATTTCATTTCTCACCAACCAACAATTTCTAATGTGCATAAATGGAGATTATGCGCGTCCAGAGCAGATGGTTAACTTACCAGACTTGCCAGATAATCTTAAAGAAATCATTCACAATTGTGGATTATTACTTTATGAGGATATTCAAATTGACAGATTTACTAAGGAAGCATGGAAGTGGTGCGAGGACCATATTTTGCCGTTGGATGATACGTATCCCTCAAGACTCGGCAGTGCATTGGCAAGCCAGGAGAAATTTTGCCTTGGGGAACTCCCGAAAAACAATGACGTTGTCAGAGATGATGTGACCGATTACTTCAAAGGGTGCGCTGTTGCGAGAGTTATATTCCCTGCGATAGATTTTGTAGAGCAGTTATTGCCAATTCTCCCCGATAAGAAACAAAGCGATTTTGCAATTCCTGCCTTTCTTACTCCATTGGCGAACGGCGTTTCAACTAAGAGATTAATCGACATTTGCAATCAACTGCTGGAACAGGAAACCAAGCGTCCGTCTGAACTTTATTTGGTATATCTAGCTATGCTGGTGAACAGGTCTGACTTCAATGACAATGTGCTTTCCCTGTTGCGTCTCCCCAATGCAAAGGGACAGAGCAGCAAAGCCGCAGACCTCATCCATTCTGGAAATGGTATTTCTCCATCACAAGTTTTGCACCCAAAATGTGCAAAAATCTTGCATTATGAACATGGAGAGAAAGGAAGAGATATATCCGCCCATCTTCCAGAATTCAGAAATTCTCATAATCTTGTATATGATCTTTGGAAGAAAAAAGTCGATCAGACCTGCAAGAAAATAGAGGCCTATTTTGATGGATGGGGTGACGATTTCAGATATCATATCGCCACACTTATTATTCTGTGTGATGACTCCAGTGAAATGCAAGAATATGTCAAGTCTCGTCATTGGCCGAATGGCGATGCGGAAAATATCCGGCGAATGATTCAGGTTCCTGGAGTGGATTTTGCTCAGAAGTACAAGGGATGCCGTCTGTTTGTTGATATCTATGATGGTGGTCGTCGAAAGATGCCGAATCTCTTGGGAAGTTTCATCAATGTCAATCTTGCTCAAGTTGATGAATTGGATTCCTTGCTTGTTGGTGACAAGGACTATTCCTGCATATATGTTGACCAACCAGTGTCGGGCAGGCGTTCTGAATGCAAATCCGTTTATCTCTGTCTAAGACGTCTTTCTACAGAGGAACGTCATGAACTTGGTCAAGAAAAGCTAATGAAATTGCTTGTTGAAACCATTCGTATCTTGATGTACAAGATGACCTTAAACCACTATGCAGCCGATGATATTTTTGCGGATATTAAGCAAAATGAGCTATTGGACTTGGAAATCATTCGCGAAGTAATTCTGGATGGTCTGCATTCCTATCTGCCAAGTCTTGGAATCAAGAAAAGCAGCCTCAATACGATTTTGGATGACTGGCACGACTTGAACACGCAACTCATTCAAGCCAAACAGCGCAAAAATGCCCAGGATAGAATTGCTGAGTTAGAAGGGGAAATACAATCCAAAAAGAAAGAGCTCCGTGAGGCTGTGGAGACGGATACACTAGCGCAGCATGATATTCTTCAAGCTATCATAACTCGCATAACGGAGCATTGTGGATATGATTTTGATTCAATACCTTTTGAATTGTTCCAAAATGCAGATGATGCAGCCAAGGAGATGGAACTCGACACTGAGGATTTGTCAAATTACAAGCATATGGTGATACGACTATCCGATGACGCCTTGACCATTCTTCATTTCGGGCGTCCAATCAACAAGTCAATAGGTCGTCGTGAAGAAAATAGGGAAAATGCGAAAGGCTTTCAGGATGACCTTGAGAAAATGCTTCAGTTGTGGCGTTCTGACAAGGAAATCGGTGCGCTGAAACGGACAGGGAAGTTTGGCCTTGGCTTCAAGAGTGTATATCAATTGACAGACGCACCACTGATTGCCAGCGCCCATCTTCGTTTCCGTATCAAGGGAACTCTATTTCCGATATATGCCAGCGACAAAGAGAAACAATTTCTTGAAGAACAAATCAACGACATGAAGATGGAAGGCTGTCTTTCTGCTCCCCTTCCACAGGAGACATTGTTCTATTTGCCAATCCGCGAAGGCATCAATGTCCAAAGTTATGGTGACAAGCGATTGGAAGGGGCAATGTCCATGCGCCTTGATTTATTCATTGATTCAGCGGATTTGCTTGTCATATTCTCCCACGCCATAAAAACATTGGATATTGTAGATAAAAGAGCAAGGTGGAATATAAGCTATCAATGCAATAAGACAGAATGCGGAATAGAAATAGTAGGTACGCGCAGCGGGCATGATTACGGAGTAATAAGGCTTCCTAAATCTGGCGTGGACATTGTGTTGGGCTATGATGCTGAAAAGGACAAATTCAAGCGTCTTGATGATAGTATTGCCACAATCTGGATAACTGAACCTACAAAGGAAAAATACCGATTGGGTTTTGCTGTAAATGGGGATTTCGCAGTGGATATCGGCCGCAATTCATTGATGGCAACTAACAAACATAACGAAGAGCTTTCTAAGGGAGCCGGCGAGGAGTTGTATCAATTTCTACAAACACAAAATGAGAAATCTCCTTTTAGCACATCTTGGCTCCATTCCTTGTGGGATTGTTTTACAGGAGGTGGAAACAGTGGTCAATGGAAAGTCAGAAATACAGCTGGTGTCGGCATGCATTTGCCAGGCATCATCTGGGGAACACGGGATAATCTCCACGGGTATGGGAAATTCCTCAAGGATTATCCAGCTATACCTACTGGCCTTGCCAGAAATACAAGCAGTTTTCTTAGACTCCGAGAATGTAAATACTATTGTGAAGAAGAGTTGATGGATGAAGACAATTGGAGACTATTTGCTCCATTCTCTCAAAAACACCTTGAAAACACCGTAAGTCATCAGACCTATGAGACTCTTTCAAATATATTAAATATCCAGCTTGAAGAAGTCACAGGCAAAATGATTTTGGAAAACTGGCTTCAGGAACGTCCTTTGCTATCACCGACTCGGCTCAATGGCCGTCCATGGAAAGATATCATTGAATATTGCGAACGTAAAGGTTACTCGAACATTATTGGCAATCTAGTATCAAAAAGTCATTTCCTCAGCAGAAGCCAAACGTCTGTTGCCGCCCGGGATTTGATTTCACAAGATACAGCCAGCAATGATGAATATGAAACGCTCTTGAAATTTGCAGACGAGTCCTCTATCCTTTCAGACGAATATGATGAACAGGCAAGGAAACTATTTGCTTTGGCCAATTCTCATGATCAGCATTTTAACAAAGATTACATAGCCAATTGGGCACTCAACGCCAAAAAAGACGATGCGATCAAGGCGGTGTGCCACTATCTGGTGATTGGAAAATACAGCCTTGATCTTGCCAAGAGGCTAGCCCATGAAAAAAACTTGAATCCTGAAATAGAACAGGCTGTCAGAATGCGCCTGGGAACATGGACATCAGATTCAGGGAATGAGGAGGCAGACAATGATTCATCTGCACAGGGGGATGCATTAGCCCAAGACACACTGTCTCTTCTTGACCTTTTGCGTGAAAAAGGTATCATAACAGATGAAGCTGATGCCCCTGGCGAAGGGCCGGAAAATAGCCAAGAAGAAATGACGCCTTCTGTTTTGAATTGGCTTCTGGACAATTGGCCGCATTACAAACGGGATATTGTTACCAAATACAATCGAGACAACTATGGCATTGCATCTGAAGAATTACCACCGTATCCTTTGAAACTGGATGATGATCTGTCGGCACGTCAAAGGTGGATGGAACTCTTCATTCTGGCAATGTGCAGAAAAATCGGAAGGCAGAAGGATGTCCAGCATTTTGGGTTCATTCAAAAATGTCGTTCTCTTCATTGGATGGATGTTTTTGCCTTGCCCGATGAACCGCTGGAGGTTAAGTCTCAAAAATGGATTGGCCTTCTTGACAATTGTTTTGACAAATACGGAACAACAGAATTGTACAGCCACTGGATGCAGTTGTATCCATGGATTTACCATGTAAACAAGTTTCTTGTGCAATATGTCAGGCTGTTCCGTGGAATTAACAAAGAGACATTTATTCCAGATAATCAGAAGGACATATTTAATCCTTCCGAAAGTGATAAATGGAGCGGTGCCAATCTGCATATACCGCCTTTGAGATATGCGCTTGGTTTTCTGGGACCTCATTGGATTCTCAGAGAACTAGTTCGTTCCAGAACACTGAATAATCCCTCGCTTCACCCATACTGTTATCTGCCCTCCACAGCAGTCAAAAGGCTGTTTAACAGTGATGACATGACCAGTCAAGAGATATATGAAAAACTAAAAGGCGAAACATTTGACCTTAATTTTGACATAGCTTTCAAAGCTCTAGACCACAGGTATTGGTAATTATGCCGGATATGTTCCCAATCAATTCCAAAGTTCGTCATTCAAAACTCGGCACTGGCATCGTTCTGGCGATCCTGCCAGCTGATGCTGGTGTCATTGTACGTTTTGGAAATGACATCGAAAACTGCCCCGCAGCAACTCTTGAAGGTATTTTGGATCCATTCGATGAGCTTGTCCAGGGGAATAATAGCGCATCTGCCCTGAAGGCAGTGGTGCATTTTCAGGCGTTGGCCATCAAGTCAGCCAATGACAAATGGGGAGTGTTTAATAGCTCTAAGATAGATCTTCTGCCCCATCAACTATGGGTTTGTCATGAGGCAAGGAAGAGAAAACCATGCAGACTTATGGTTGCGGACGATGTTGGTCTTGGAAAAACCATTGAGGCCGGCATCGTACTTGCATCGTATTTGGCGGATAATCCCCATTGCCGTATTCTTGTGCTTACACCAGCAGCCTTGAAATACCAATGGCACGAACGTCTTGGAAACATGTTTGATATAACCATGTCCGTCTATGAGAGTATTAATGACAAGGAGGGAGCGACTTATTGGAAAACGGTGCAGAAGGTCATTGCATCCTACAATACACTATCCCTGGATCATAAGGGGCGCATCAATCGCCTTCTTGCGGCAGAGCCGTGGGATCTGGTCATTGTTGACGAGGCGCATCACCTGAACTATGACGAGCATCAGGGAAAGACGTTGGGATATGACCTTATTGAAAACATGCTGAAGAAAAATCGTATCAAAGACATGATTTTCTTTACAGGCACCCCCCATCGTGGGAAGAACTTTGGATTTCTTGCTCTTATGCATCTACTTTGCCCGATTTTTAATCCACAAATTCCCCAATATGAGCAATTGGATTTGCTACGGGACTACATGATCCGCAATAATAAATATACGATTACAGATTTACATGGGAAACGATTGTTTCAACCGCCCTTGGTCTCCTCAAAAACATATAGTTATTCAGATGTGGAAGCAATCTTCTACGAACGCCTGACTGAATTTATCAAGGAAGGATTTCTATACGCCGATAGCCAGTCACTGTCAATCGGACGGTCAGTTTCACTGGTTCTGATATGCATGCAGAAGCTTGCATCAAGTTCAGTGGCTGCCATCAAAGGGGCGATTTCCAAGCGACTGGGAATGCAGGAGAATAATATATCAAGAGCAGCCGAACTACAGAAGATCTATGAGGATTACATAACGGACAATCACGTTTCTAGAAACGAAGACGAGATTGCTCAGCTTGAAGCACAAATGGTTGAGGTGACACATGAAATCCAGCTGATTGAGAATGAGACTCCTGCATTAAAGGAATTGCTGAAATTAGCTGACGATGTCACATCCGAAACAAAGATTAGTACGATATTAAGCGACATCAGAGAGCATTTCAGTGATAATCTTATTTTATTCTTCACAGAATACAAGGCAACGCAACGCCTTCTGCTCGAGTCTCTAATGCGTGAATATGGGGTTGATTCCGTTGCATTCATCAATGGCGATTCCGCATTGGAAAATGTGTTTTTCCCCGATGGTTCAATCAGGAATATCCAATCGGATCGCGTCCTTGCAGCTAGGAAATTCAATAATGCCGAAGTACGTTTCCTGATTGCGACGGAAGCCGCGGGCGAAGGGATCGACCTTCAGGAGAATTGCCATGTCATGTTCCATGTCGATTTGCCTTGGAATCCAATGCGACTCCACCAGCGCGTGGGACGACTGAACAGATATGGACAAAAAGAGAAAGTGATTGTCCATAGCTTCAGGAATCCTGACACGGTGGAGTCTCGCATTTGGGATAAACTTAACTTAAAAATCAGCAAAATCAACGAGGCGTTCGGCGCTGTCATGGAGGAACGTGAGGATATGTTTATGCTTGTCCTTGGCATGACACCCCCCGCTCTCTTCAACAATTTGTTCGGGACTGTGCCAACTGGCACCAGCAGGGATGGCCTGAACTCTTGGTTTGACAAGGCGACAGCTCAATTCGGCAACAAGGATGTTATAGAAACTGTCAAGGAGATTATGGGGAGCATCTCCAGATTCGACTATCACGAGACATCAAAGATTCTTCCTCAGGTGGATTTGCCGGACTTGAAACGTTTTTTCCAGAATATCCTTGAGTTCAATGAACACAAGAGGTTGATGAGCAAGGATGGAGTCTATCGCTTCAATACTCCGGAAAAATGGCTGGACGACTATAGGGTAGAGGATAGCTACAACAATTTTGTCTTTTCACGCAGAGCAGAGAAAAACCAGTACATAGCAGGCGTGGGAAACGCGGCTTTTGATCAAGGGCTTCGGCAGGCACTTCAATTGAATGCGCAGACTGCCATCGTCCCCACTCTACCATATGCTCTTCTTGTTTATTCCGCACGGGAACAGCATACTGACGGAACTGGAGAAAAAATGCTGGCTTACTACGGAGGTTGTGTTGGTGAAAATGGTGAAATAAAGGATGTTCTCACTGATTGGCAATTGCTCCGTGTGCTCAATGACATTCCATTCTCTGCATTGACTTCGCCTGTTTTGACGACTGCTTCAAAACATTATCTGGAATCTATAAAGGCAGTTGAACAGACAATGCAAGTCAAGGTTCTTGAATTAATGGCTCAGGAGATTTATCGTCCAGAAACACCAGTTCTGACCTTGGAGGGAATTCTGATGCCAACATAGTGATTTCAAAATAGTGAATCCTGTTGACGGATAACAATCGTAATCTATAAGACTTCTTTTTGTATAATCGAGCCCCTACAGCCATGTTGCTGTAGGGGCTTTCTGCTTTTGGAACTCAATTGCTAAAGTAGATAGCTTGACTTACAGGACTGTCATTTCCTGACAGGTTCATGGACGAACTGGTGGATGCAGCCTGTGACGATTCCCCAGATACTGAAGTCTTCGCGCTCCGTCACGTTGATGGGCTGGAACTGTGGATTGGCGGGAACCAGCCAGACGGAGCCGTCCCGCCCGCGTCGGAACTGTTTGACGGTGAACTCGCCGTCAAGTTCGGCGATGACGATGGAGCCGTCCCTTACATTAAGACTTTTGTCCACGACAAGAATGTCTTCCGACTGGATGCCTGCGCCTATCATTGAATCACCGCTGACTCGGACAAAATAGGTTGCAGCTGGTCGGTAAACCAGCAACGTGTTCAAGTCCAATGGCTTCTCTACATACGACTCCGCCGGAGATGGGAAGCCCGCAGCCACCGTCCCTATGACCAGTAAAGGAAAATCACAACGTTCAATGTCCTATGTCCTCCAGATGACAAGCAAGTGATGTTCGGCATACAGTTATAAGCTAATATATTAATGTATATCAGATATTAGTCATTTCAAGTCGCCGTAGTCTTGCAGTGAACAACACGCATGGCGTGAATATAGAGGGGTAGGCAATAATGATGATTAGATTAACGTGAAAAGATATTTCACCATACTCTTCAATTGATTTTCATTTGTCCTGCATTAAGTTTATGTTGTTGTTGGGGCTATCCATTATGCCCAAGCGACATTTTCTCAAGAATGTAACTGATAAACAATTCGTTCTGGAACGCTCATAATTGCAAGTCTTCCAAAAACTCCGAGCCTGGCTCCATAGCGGTAATGAGCAGTTGTTCGCGTGCTCGGGTGGCGGCGACATACAGGAGATAGCGTTCTGTATTGTAGATTTCGTCTTGGTCTGATTTCTCACCCGCCGTTTGTAATCGCTCCAAAGACGGAAGCACGTCTTCGTCGCAGGCCATGACTATAACCGCACGGAATTCAAGCCCTTTAGCCTGATGCATGGTGCCAATGGCAATCGCTTCATCGGACGGCTGCATATCGTCATCCAATTTGTCGTATTGTTCATCAGCCTGCATCACTGCCATGGTTGCACGCTCCATTTCTTTTGAACTACGTACAAAAATTCCGATTTGATTTGATGGTATCCCATCTTGACGCCATTGGCGAATTGTCTGAGCCACATGCGAGATTTCTTCTTCCATGGAATCAAACAGTTCAATTTGTGGATTCGGTCCGTGGAAAACGGAGATTGTGCGCTTGCGGTTTTCCGTGTTGCCATCGGCATCAGAAATTTCGTTGGGAAGAAGGCGGTCGGCCTGTTTACGTATCTGCTGAGAAGTGCGATAATTAATTCGAAGCGTCGATGAACGGCCTTGAATGTTTATTCCAAGCTGTTTCCATGAGAATGGAGACTGGAAGATGCGCTGTCCGTTGTCTCCAGCGAAGAACAATGAGTCTGGGTGGCATTGTCCAAACACAGTCAGAAGTTTCAATTCAGGTACGCTAATGTCTTGTGCTTCATCAGCGACAATGTATTCATATGGTATCTTGTTCTGAGAACGCAAATTAGCTTCCACTGCGGCATAGACGCCAGCCATCGTCAAAAGATGCGTTTTACGGAGTTTTTCATGGACTTTTTCAAAAATCTGCCATACTTTTTCTTTTAATACCTCTGTCAGACGACTCTTGCGGCCCAACCGTGGTGCCGTTTTATATTCGTCAAATGTCGTGATCTGACGTGCATCTACAATTTCCTTCCATTCAGTCAGCAGGAAGCTATCCGAAAATTTATGCCCGTCAACCTCTTTACTGGCAGATGAAACAAAACCACGCAATTGTTCATTCGTAACGATGTTAGGAACAGCGCCTAGTCGGTTTCGGTAAATGCGTTTGGCAAGATTGCTGATAGTGGAGACGTCAATTCGTTCGGCCAGTCGGGGGGAAGACTTCACAAGCCAATTAAGGCGTACTTTCAAAGCATTTGCTAATGGGACTGAGAAAGATGTCAGAAGCACTCTCGCTTCTGGATGCAGCGTTGCCAGATAGACAGCTCTGTGAAGCGCCACCACGGTCTTTCCTGTTCCGGCAGAACCGGCGACTCTGGCAGGACCATTGTACTTCTTTTCAACCAACTTACGTTGTTCAGGATGCAGAAAAACAATCCACTTTTCCCATGGCGCGGCGAATGCCTGCTCCAATTCCTCCTGATTATTGATAAGACGGAAACGACGTTGTGCATCAGGATGGTCAAATGGATTCTGTTCATTGGCGGCAATCGGGAACGGCGGTAAATTGCCATTCTCTAATTCGATAAGCGCCTCGGCAGCTTCCTGTGGCAAATGGCCAATGACCTTGTCAAGCTCATCTTCATTGTGAATGCTTTTGACAATAGACAGCCATTCGTCGGGAACTCCATAGCGAAGCAGGTCATGATCTGACACATTCGCAAAAAGAAACGATTCCGTCTGACGAACATGCTGGACAACTACTTCCTGCACGACTTCCCGCACCTCAATCATCTGGGCTGCACCCGTTTGAGGATGAGTTACAATTCTACGTTTAACTGCCCAGGCGTAGGCTTGTTCATGATGGTCAACATAACAGAGCATCAGACTGTTCGGCAGACGATGGACAATAAGACGCAAATCTGCACCGACACGCACTGACCAGAAATTGGGATCCTTGGCTCGATCCAATTTATGGAAACTATTTCCTGCACCCGCAGGATTCATCTGCAAGTCAAACGCTGTCATTTTGGCTTGCTTCTGCTCATCGTTGGTAAGACGAGCCAGGCTACTGGTAAATGTGTCTGCTATGCGGAATTCCATACCGTTATTCCTTAATGCCAAATTCGACCTTTAACATTTTCAACATATCCTCATGATTCGCTTGCAAGTTTGCAGGTTTCCATTCGTTGTTATTTTGTAAAACATGTAAAGAGTTTTGATAAATGGTTATTCTGTTTTTAAAGTAACGACTCTTTTTCTCTTGGTAATCCAACCTCCCTTGAGAAGCATTCTTGCGGCCAGTCAGCAGGACCAAATTTCCCAATTTATTTGTCCACAAATCACGTTCCTCTTCTGTAAAATCCTTAACCCATTGGGAAGTTTCGCTTGGTGTCTGTGGAAGAATATGCTCAATAGAAGGAGAATCAATGGATATTCTTTGTGTTTGATCGCTTCTTAAAAAGTCCATCATTAGGACAATATACAAAGCAAATTTACGCCCATAAATATTTCCATTTAGCACAGAAATCAAATCTTTACCATCAAATGCGAAAATATCGGAAGACAATACATCGTCAGGATTGTTGGCATTTTCTATGACACGAAGAATCTTTCCCATATTTTCAATACGTGTTGTTGGAATCCCTATGCATAGCCAATCGGCAACGCCTTTAGCATTGAGACGGTGAAGAAATTCACGAATGCCATTCATCTGGAAACGGTCATAAAAATATAAAAGTGGTGGAATCCAGTAATTAAAGGGAAGTGCCCTGCGCATTATGAGAAGAAGATTGTCAAAGGAAAAATCATTTCCAGCATCATTATGTGGATTATCAAAAAGACGACACATGCTTTCCCAGTATTTCTTAACGAAGGCAAATGTTTCTGCACCTCTCTTAAGCAGTGGTCTCTTGGCATTATAGATATTTTCATTAAACTCCCGCAATAGATTTAATCTCGCTTTGTCTTTCAAGAGAATAGTTCTGATATAGTTCAAGAACAAATCAAAATCATCGCCTAACTCTTTCTCAATTTCCTCCCAAAAACTCGCATAAACCAATCTGTCTTGCTCATTCGTAACAGCATTAAGATTCTCAGCTTTAAGAATATCACTGTTCCGAAGTTGTACACCGCGATTATTTAAAACAGTAAACAGCCTAAATGCATCATCAAGATCTTCTGTAGCAACATAAATCATGACAACATTATTCAGCAAAAATTGTAAAAAATTGCCTATCGCCTCATCATTGTACTTTTGCTCTTCACCTTCACCTTTAAAGAAATCATACATGATTCTGATAGCCTGAATCATGTTCTTAAGAGATTGATTATTGGTATTCGTCTTAAGGATTTCTTCCATTTTATCTGTTTCACCAGTGCCTCCTTGCTTGTTAATAAACTGGTTGACAAAACTTATTACATCCCCCCGAAGGGTTGGCGCGAATTTTAGGCGTGTCAATTCTGGTTTTTTCAGAATCTTATTACCTTCTTGAAAAATCAGTCCTTGACAGGTGTTTTTTATTGTTGTATCAACAGCAATATCTCGTAGCACTGCAAAGAGAAGCAATAATGTTGTCAAACGTTGCTGTCCATCTAAAATATCATTTTCTTCGTATAAACCCTCTTTATGAGTTTGATATACATAAGTTCCAAGGAAATACTGTGCATCTTTTCGTGTTTCTTGAGCTGTTGTCAAATCATCTAGGAGGTCATTGACTTCATCTGTTCCCCATACGTATGGGCGTTGATATGATGGGATATTATACCATTTGCTAAAAACTTCCTGAATAACTATCTTGTCACTAATAATTTCATGATTTGCTGACATTTCTTATTCTCCTTAATCAATCTTGAACACCTTCAGCACTTCGTCTCCTAGATGGTTGATGACTTTGACGGCAATCCGTCCAGTAGAAGGTTTATCGAAAGGCCGTGAAATGTCACTGTGCAAGGACTCCCACGCCTCTTGATTGATTTCAGCCTTCAGAGAGGTCTTAAGAGCCGCATACGGGTCATTGGCTCCCAAGAAATAGGCTTGGCGGACAAAGAAACTCTCTTCATTGTAGTCGCTGTCGATGAACCAGCAGGCGATTCCTTCCGGCCCGTCGCTCAACACTTCTCCAGAATTTGGATGATAGACATCCACGCCGAGAATCTTTACTTGAATCTGGTTGTTCGGCGTGTTGATGATTTTGATGTCCGGTTCACCGAATATGACGAACAGATTGCCGTTGCCAGTGTTCTTCAATTCGCCTGCCATGTGCAAGTCCGCATTCATACGGGCTTTGAGAATATGGATATGACCGAGCTTGTTCAGATCCGTAGATGGTGCGTCATAATTAAAGGCGCAGGTGATGAGAACATCGAAACCTGCGTCTCCCGCTTCACGGGCAGCCGCCGTCAAATCAGACCGTGTCGCCGTACCGAATTCTGGACCAATGAAAATACCCGCACGCATCTCCTTGCCGTTCTGTTCATAACGGCCTTCCGAACAGATGTAGATTCCAGGCCATGGTTCCACAGAAGAAAAGTTGATTTTATCGTCCTTGTGAGCCTGCTGGACTCCCGCCACTTTGAGCGTTTCCATGATCATCGTCACAAAACGCGAAGTTCCTTCATCCTCTTCATCCTGTGGATTCAGAACAGGATTCTCGTTTTCATCGACAGCGATATAGCGATGCGGATCAAGACTTTCCACTGTGAACGGCCCAGCCACGCGGACTTTCTTGTTGTCGGTATAGGGCTTGTCATA
>JAEEGL011472093.1_pt1 | contig 21325 bp, 14 predicted proteins | sample 9134231 | NCBI WGS metagenome assembly JAEEGL01 (sample SAMN16246548, study PRJNA631951) | gut metagenome | biome: gut microbiome; feature: rumen; material: fiber-attached | host: Bos | place: Iran: Karaj | collected 2018-10
GAGGTACCGCTCCATACAACGGCATAAACCTTCTCCCAACTCTTGTTCGTCTTGAAAGTCACCGTGTATTCCTGCCAGTTCCACTCACGCGGAGAGAACAGACCGGCAGCCTCGATATTGGCAGCCCTGGTACCGGTATTACGGTACAACACACCCATCGCCGTGATACGGTAACGGTCAACATCATCCTGCAACGTGATATCCTGAGTACAATGGTAAGGACGGTTGTCAACATCCTCGCCCTTCTCCCAGGCATAACCACCCACAGGAGTAGCCTTGATGAAGCGCGCGAAATTCACATGCGTGCAGCCCTGAGGCAGCGTGGCCTTATAAACTGCCAGCTCACCCTCTACATACTCCATCGGGATCCAAGAGCCTTTCGTAATGTCGAACTCCTCACCTTCCCAGGCCCATACGGCAAAATGACCGTCGTTAGGCTGCCACTGGTCGGCATCCAGGTAGATCGTCTTGCCTTCTGCGAAACTACCGACAGCGAACGTCAGCAGCATCGTCAATAAAGTAAAGAATTTTTTCATAAGCTGATATATATTAAAAGTGAAAATATCTTCTATTAAAACAAATCGAGAGATTTTATTACAGATTACCCATTAATTCATCTATCAACTTTTCCAGTGCTTCTCCTCTGACATTTCGAGCAATCACATGATTATCACCATCCATGACCACTGTATGAGGAACCACTTTAACATCATAGAGCGTGACAGCCTCGCACTTCCATTTTTTCAGTTCTGATACATGCAACCATGGCAAGCCGTCCTTCTTGATGGCATCTGTCCATTTCTGATGATCATCATCTAAGGAAATACCAATGATCTCCAATCCTTTGTCGTGATATTTCTCATACAGCCTCACCAACAGCGGATTTTCTTTCCTACAGGGATAACACCAGGAAGCCCAGAAATCGATAATCTTTACCTTAGCAGGAACTTGATATAACTCCAAAGACTTTCCTTCAGGTGTCTTCATGGTGAAATTTGGAGCCAAAGCACCTTTTTCCAATGCACTCAGTCTTTCTATCCGTTCAAGAATCTTCTTTGCAGAGGGATTGTCTCTTCCAGGGCCAGTAAGCAGATTGTAGATAGAAGTCAACTCCTCCAATCCCTTTTCTTTCAGATCCTGTGTGAAGAAGACAGCTGTTGCGTAACGGTCAGGATATTTCTCCAGCAATTTGTGCTGCGCCTCTTTCACTACAGGAGCTATCTGACTGTCTCGTTCACGGTAAAAACTCCTGATGGAATCATTTCTTCTCTCGTCAAGGGGCCTCAGCCTGAATTCCTCCAATAACTGCACTTGTGCGAGGCGCGTCTCCAGGAATTGATTCAGGATATCCTGCTCGGGTGTTCCTTTCAGAGAGAGAACGATATTCCCATCCAGCACCACTCGGAATGTTCCCTCATCCAATATGATAGGAATATAATCCTTCACTCGGTCATTGATGAGCAAATAACCCACCTTTCTCTTGGTGACGGAACCCGTCATCAAGAACTGACCTTCGGAAATAGTACTCTTCCCGATGGTATCCAACCGGTTGCTCTCATTATACGCTATTAGCGCAACCTTCCCTTCAGCATGAGGGTCAAGACATTTTCCCACAATCTTATAATCTTTGGCAGCATTGCCTAATGCCACCAACATCAAACATCCTATCAATAGATATTTCCTCATTTTACAGCCCTCCAACTCATATTCTTTATCTTTGTCAGACTACTCCACGTATTCTTTTTATCGGGAGTGATCGTCACCCTGTTAGGATCCCTATTCACGGTATAGCGCGTCAAGGTGCCTTTGCTGTCATTGTCGTAAGTGGCTACGTACAACGCATTGGCATCAGGATCTATCTGTGTGTCAAATTTCAGCATCGTAATCTCCCCACTCAGGTCGAACGAATAGATCTTCTCATTGCCAGGGTCATAGTCGTAAGCATATAGTTTATTGCCTGAGACATAGAAGAGTACAGTTCTCAATGAAGAGAAGGCATACATCGTGGCATCTGAGAAACCGGTGGCCTTGCCTAAGTTAATCTGATAAGCACTGATTTTCTCAGGTCTACTGCCGTAGGCATACATCTTATAGATAAAGAAATTACCTTGCTGGTCTTTCATCAAGGCAAAAGAGTTACCATCACTCTTTCCTCCGTCTTTATTAAAGGTATTCTCACCATATACCAGTCGGCGACCGGTGGCTCCCTGATTCCAGGGGAACGGATCACCGGCATTATCCACCAACTCATAAGAGCAGGTACTTGAGTTCGTAGCTCTGAGGAACCGGTTGTTTTCGGTGTCGTACCATACCAATCCATAGAAATTCCTCAGAGGATAAAACATGAAGGGAAAGGCGGGCAGGAAATCTGTTGACAGACTGTTCAGACGATTCACAGGATCTAAATAATTATCCTTGTTCGTACCCATGCTGGTGGTAAACAACAAACCGTTGCCAGTGACCATTGCACGGTAGAAATTATTACCCATTGCTCCATTGATATTGATCACTTGAGGAGCGACATCCACAACACGGAGATCGTCTTTTTCTACAGCACTGCTGTAAATAATCTTTTTGACATGATTGTCTGTCGTTCCGAGCATCGACTCCCTGTCAAGCCAATAAGAGCCCGACTCTGTCATCACCCAAACTTTCACTGCCACATCGTAACTGCTGCTGTAGGGTCTTCCAGTATGGATAAAGGCGATCGGTCCTTTCAAGGCAGGCAAGCCGCAGTTTTTCAAGATATTCCTAATGACAGTGGTGTCAGAACCCATCGAGATCATTTGTGCATCCGCATAACCACTCTCGTCTTCTCCTATCAATAGAATGCCTCGTGTGTATATAGTGCCGACAGTGAGACTGGTATAGGTCATCCACAGCAAATCCGTGACGGTATCTCTTACTTTCAGGTATAACGTATAGGCACCAATAGGAAGGTTTACCACCGTATTGATAGCTCTGGTTGTGGCAAGCTGGTGTTTCTCACCGTTAGGAGCCACACACACCCATTCATATTTGAAACGGTCGGCATCGGGATTAACCCCTTCGCTCATCTTCAGCACAGGGTCTATGCTCAGCACCGTGGAATTGATCAGCACCGAATACTCCTCATTGATATTCTCAAATGTCACCTCATTGACGGGCACATAATCATAATTACCCTTATCATCTGTACAGCCCGAGAGCATCAGACACAGAACAGCAAGCATTATTGATACTTTCCTCATAACTATTTCTTTTTTGTAAAGGATGATGGGATATAAGGTACACCAACGTAAGATGACCAGGTACAAGTGCCTACCCACATCAGACGACCGTCATCTTCCAGGATCGGATGTCCCTCTTCCAATGCTTTCGTCAAGTATTTCGCTACCGTATTCCTGATCTCGTATTTCAGTAAGGTGATCATGATATTGGCATCACAGAAGTCTTCATAGGTGACGTGACAGAGTTCGCACATCAATTCCAACTTCTTTCTCGAGAACTCACCGAATAAGCCTCCTTCCAGTCCGCTGTCACTGGCTTGTCCACTCCACTGTGACGGTCGAGTCATCACATCATTTACGATCAGTGTATGCAGACTGGCGTCAAATGATTCCACCACATCGCCATAATAGAGATCATCCACGGCATGCCATTCCGGGAAGGCAAGCTCAAAATAGTCGTTCGGCACCAATCTGAGTCCTATAGTGATATCTTTCACCTGCATGTCGGGCGTCCTCTTTAAGGTTATCGGGACAAGTGCGTATGCCATACCTGCCGGGATGAAACAGTTACCTGTCAGAGGTTCGTAGTGGACACCCTCAACGGCATTGGTGGAGTCTGGATTGATCTCCATCCTGAACGGGCGGTCTTTATCAGACAGAGAACCTGTCGCCATCACTTTGATATCCACAGTAATCTTATCCCCCAAAATCTTAAAGAACTCTACATTAGACTTCGGCTGATAGGGCCATATATTCTCATTTCCACCGGCAAACCCATGCTGAACTGCAAAATAGACACCCGGTTTTCCCTGATAATCCATCAATTCCCTTTCGCATCCTTGCATAAGCCATGCGAGGATCAGGGAACAAATGATGTAGATAGGTATCCTTCTCATATAATCATGTTTTTTGTTTTACAACCTATTGTCTATCTCACTGTCAGGTATCGGAACAACATAGTTCTTCAGTAACATATTCATATTGCCAGAAGTAGCGGAACCATTGGGGAGGTTCTGCATGGCGTGCCGCTTATAGAAGAAAAACATCTGTCCTTCACCAATCATCTCCTTACGAAACTCTGACGTGACAGCAGTCATGAGTTCCTCTGGATTTCCGGGTGACACATTCGGGCAGTTACGTTTGTTTCTCAGGGTGTTGAGATAAGTAAGCGCCTGACTGAAATCCGTCTCACACTCTGCGGCTATCAGATATAATTCACTTAACCGGATAAGCGGCATCATATAACAATAGTGGCTGGTAGAACCATCTTTCAATACCACATCCTCATATTTATTGAAGATCAGGTCGTTGTCACCTTCCGACGATGCTGTCCACATTTTGTATCTCAAGTCGTTTTGGGAATCATACAGTTCCGGGATACGTCCGGAATCCAATGTGCCGGCAAACGACAGGATATTTCTTGTCTCAAGGGTAGAAGCGAAATATTTTCTGTAAACACTGATCCGGTTGGTATTATACAGGGCAAACATCACCTCCGACGAGAACATCCTGTCGGGATAAGCACCTGTGGCCGTAGCACTGGATGTAAAGGGGAAGATGGGTGCTGCCATAGAGATAGCCGTCTCAGCGATGTTCAGCGCTGCTGTCTTATCACCTTTCCACTGATAGGCTCTTGCAAGAAGCACCTGTACGGCAAAGTAGTTCAGACGATACTGACGATAACAGAAATCGACGTTATCACCCTCCGCGGGAGTATGTTTCACGCCATCGGTGAGGATGGGGTCTGCCGACTGCAACATGTCTGATGCTTGAGTGAGATCCTGGATGATTTTCCCAATCACGACATCTGCCGTCAAGAAGTCCTGAATACTCTGATCAGCTACCGTCACATATGGTATTGCCCGCTCAGAAGGTGCCTCCGACATAACAGGGCCGAAGAGGCGCAACAGGTCAAGGTGGAACATGGCACGTAAGGCCAATGCCTCTCCTTTTATCATCTTCTGGTATTGAGCCGACAACACATCTGTCTGTTCGCACTTTTCCAAAATGATGTTTACACTCGTGATCAGGGAATACATTTTTGACCACACATTGGCAAAGGTGTTCTTCACCCCCGTGTTCGTATAATCGTATCTGGGATAATAATAATAGGTATATGAATTATCCGAACCTCCATCGTAATACTGAGCCAACACATCGATTACACCTACAGACAGATGCCCACCATAGACGCTGGTGTTCATCATCTCTGCATAGACACCGTTGAATGCCTGCAGAAAACCCTTCTGACTGGAATAGACCTTGTCTTCAGACAGACGGTCGGTAGGCTCCACATTGATCCACGACTCACAAGAGACGGTAACGAGGAGCAAGCATGCCAACGAACAACTGTTTATATAGAATATTATTTTTTTCATCTTCCAACATATTATGTTTAGAAACGTAATCCTAATGAGAATGAGACAGAGCGGGCAAAGGGATAGTCGATACCTCGTTCGTTCTTTACGGTAGAGATACGGAAGAAATCGTTCATATAGGCTTTGAAGGTGATGGAAGAGGCACCGATAGTCTTCAACCATTTGCCACTGTTCTCATAACCCAGTGAGACAGACTCGCCGGTGAGCACATTATTATCTTCGATGAATCGAGAGGAGATAGGCGTTGTCACCGTCTGGGAGATAGCTTTGAATTTCGCCTCGTGACCCACATACTGCCAGCGGTCGTACAATGCTCTCTTATCTTGGTTTTCAAGCAATTTCTCCGTGGTGATGTTCTCCACCTTATTATATAGGGTGTTCATGAAGATCTGACCTCCAACACGGTATCTGAGGTTTACCGATGCAGTAAAGCCTTTGTAATAGAAGGATGTACCGATGACGCCTTCTACATCGGGTTCGGTATTTCCGCAAACCACCTCATCATTATAGTCATGTTGAAATGTCTGGTTGCCGTTTTTGTTTACAAATACCTCACGACCAGTCATGGGATCGATGCCGTTGGAAACGACAGCCCACAGATCGTAGGGGCTGCCACCGTCGTAGAAACGGGTGAGGTTACGGCTTTTATTTGCTTTGTTGTAAATCCCCAAAGAATTGCCGATATCCCTGTATTTCGTTGTCATATGTCGCAGATTAAGATTGACCGACCACAGCAGATCAGTGGTCTTTATGACCGCATAGTTCAGGATCAGTGTCATACCCTTTGTTTGCTGTGAACCTAAATTACGGAGCACCGTGGAGGTACCCGTTGACTCTGGTACACCGATGCTGACGAGCAAGGGATCGGTAATCTTGTTGAAACAATCAAAGAATGCCTTCAGACGGTTATTGAAAAGCATCATGTCGAAACCCACGTTGTAATCCATCGTCTGCTGCCAGTCGAGACCGCGGTTACCTAAGTTGGTGACATACACCGTAGCCCCGAACGGACTGCTATAGTTATTATTATAACCATAGATACGCATGGAGATGTAATCATCAAAATTCTGGTTGCCGGGATTACCGACAGATGCACGTAGCTTCAAGTAGTTCAGCCATGAGGAACCTTTCAGGAACTGCTCATTGTGAACGTTCCATCCCACGCCTACCGACCAGGTGGTAGAGAAATGGTTATCGGCTCCGAAGACAGATGATCCGTCACGCCGGAAGTTTAAATCCAGGAGATAACGGTTGTCGTAGGAATAACCGGCATTGAAGAAAAGGCTGGAACTGCGCTTCTGCGTCTCGCGATACTGTGATTTCTCTCCCTCGGGATAACCCATGGCAAAAGAGGGATTGCGGAACTCATCATCGATAAAGCCACGTACGGCATACTGACTGAACCGGATCTTGTCATCGGAGAAACGTAATCCCACGATAGCATTAAGATTATGTTTTTCCGTCAACAGTTTTGTATATGACAGCGCCACCTCTCCATTGTAGTTCATACGGGTATTCGACGACTCCGTGTATTGTCCCTTGTTCAGACGGTCCACCTCCACATAATCAGAGAGGAAGGGTGAGCGGAAGATCTCTCCTTTTTCTGTAGTCCATCCGATACCGATCTTTCCGCGAGCATGTAAGCCGTCAAGAATCATCCAACTCAGTTCGAGATTATTCGTGAACCCGTGACTGTTAGTCTGGTTGTAACTGTTTTGTTCGTAGTCGTATAAGGGATTATAGAATTTCTTGGTGGTTATACGCAACATGTCTAAATCCTTATAATCGATAGAAGTAAGTAGCATGTCAGGCTGTCCCTGCTCGTTGTATTTCCTGAAATAAGGATTAGCGCGGGCATAACGCGAGAAAGGCACCGTCTCACGGTCGGCCTTACTGTAATCCAGATTAAGGTTGTCAGCCAGTGAGAACCGTTTCTTTCTGTAAATCAGTTTGACATTTCCATTCAACAGATCCTTATCAGAACCTTTCATCACACCCTGTGTGTTACCATAACCTACTCCCACGCCATAGAGCATGTCACCACTGCCGCCTTCCAAGAACAGTGAGTGTTTCTGGGAGAAAGCCACACGCAACGGTTCATTGAGCCAGTAGGTATCCACACCACGTTTAATCTCTGCCAGCGTACTGTTGTAACGCATCTGATCACTTTCGTTCGTTACCTGGCCGTTCTCATCCAGCTGACCGAAATATCCCGACATCTTCTCAAACTCGAGTTTCTCCGAGGAATTCATCAGATTATAATCACTCAGGTCTGCGAAAGTGAGAGAGAAATTACCAAAATAGTTGACTCTCAGTTGTCCCGGCTCAGGCTTCTTGGTTTCCACCACGATAACACCGTTAGCTGCTTTGGAACCATAGATGGCTGTAGCCGCGGCATCTTTCAGGATGGTAATGCTTTCCACACGATCCATATCCAGATCATTGACGGTAGATAACGTTGACTCAAAACCATCAAGAATAAAAAGCGGTTGGTTGGGATTGACAAAATTCTCCTCTGTCAATCCGACGATACTTGTCTTTCCCCTTACTTCCACATCCGGCAGTCTGTTGGGGTCAGAACCAAAGGTCTCATTCTCGATAATCGCAAAAGAAGGGTCGAGGGTTTTTAGACTTTGCAGAATATTCTGGTTACCTACCATCTTCAGTTCTTCTGCCTGAATGGTTGTTGCAGAACCGGTAAAACTCTCTTTCTTACGGGTGAAGATACCTGTCACGACCACCCCCTCAAGTGTCTGGGTATCAGATTTCATATGAACCACCATGTTACTCTTAACAGGTAACACGGTGGTCTCCAAGCCAACAAAACTCACTTGTAACTGAGCCTTATCAGGGATAGACTGACTGAAAGAGAATGCACCTTCCGCATCGGTCACTGTCATCAGTTGTGAACCTAAGATTCTTACCTGCGCACCGATCACCGGTTCTTTGTTCTCATCGAGAACTATTCCTGTGACGGCGTGCGAGTCTTTTCTCGGTTTTATCAGTCTGACAACAACAATACCGTTATTCTCCTTGAAATTACAGCCAATACCGGCAAGCACCTTGCTGATAACCTGGCGGGTTACTGCATTCTTCTCATGTACGGTGATACGCGGCAGGTTGACCACTTCATCCGACTTATAGAGAAACTCTATCTTCGTCTGGCGTTCCACCTCATCGAGAAATTCTTCTACAGTAACATTCACCATAGACAGAGTGACTCTTGTCTTGTCAAGCGTCTGTGCCGATGATATCAGAACTATCGGCAGAGAAAAAAGAAAGATCAGAAGTCTTTTCATACAATACCATTTATTTCTTAGGGGTGATTATCAATACTGATTATAAAGAAACCATCATTCCTGGATAGTGATCGTATCATCAGACAATTGGATCTTCAGATCACATGCCAACATGATGGCTTCCAAGATACGATCAATGTTCCCATAACGTTTCAAATTACCTGTAAAACAGATTTTACGTAGGCTGTCATTCGCATAGTTCACTTGGTGAATCCCATACCATTGAGAAAGGACATCCATGATATATTCCAAAGTGCTATTCTTAAAGACGAAAAGACCTGTATTCCACGCCACATAAGGAGCAGTATCAATAGATGTAACCAATAGTTGGGTATCCACAACCGTCAACTCCTGACCAGGCTGCATCATCATCTCTTTACCGGCAGAGGAAACAAAACTCACGGATCCGTTGACAAGGACCACGCTGACCGCTTCTTCATCCTTACGGGTATTCACATTAAACTCCGTGCCATACACCTTGATATCTCCCTGCGGGGTATGCACCACGAACTTACGACTCTTATCCTTGGCCACCATGAAATAGGCTTCGCCATCGAGGATCACATCACGGCGGTCACCGAACTTCTCGGGGTATATCAAACGACTATTATAATTAAGGTGTACCAGCGTGCCGTCATCCAGCGTCACCCAGTATTCCTTGTCATGACGCGTGGTGATACGCTTAGCCTCCTCCAAATGCTCAACAAAATCTTCATCTACATGGTATAAGTCGCACTCTTCCTGACTGATAACCTGCTCACGGGATGTAAAAGAAGAAACGATATCCGCTCCCGCTCTCCCACTCTCCCGACTCTGCACCATGGCCAGCTGCACCTCTTCTGTAATCATCGGCGGGGTGACACGGGTATATTCCCGGTGATACCAGAAAGCACCACCGACAAGTAGTATCAGAATGACGGCTGCAATGCGATAGAAACGGGGAGATAACGGTACGAGGCGTTGCTTTGCATGAATTGTCTGTTGTTCAAACACCTGCCATGCTTGTTCCTCATCTATCGTCATGTATTGACGAAAAAGATGGCTGAACTCTTTCTTCTTCGCAAATTGGTCGAGAAACTCCTGATGTCTTGGATCTGCCTGAAGCCATTTCTCGAGCTGGGCTGATTCTTCTTCTGAAGATCTCCCCAACAGATAACTACTTATGAGTTGGTTAATATTCTTTTTTGACATAACACCCTTTTTTCGAAGTAACTATTTGACTTCTTAAAAAGATGACAACAAAGAAGAAAAAAATTAATAAAAATTGAATAATAAGGAGATGAGCAACCACGATTCTTGAGTTAAATGATCCTTCAAGAAATCTGTTGCACGTCTTTTCTGGGTCTTAACGGTATTCTCACTGATATGGAGGGCCTCTGCTATCTCACGGTTCGTCTTCCCATCCATCACCATCAAGAAGATCTCACGACGACGAGGAGGCAACTGTTCTATCACCTTAAACAATTCCCGATAAATCTCCTCACTGAAAGGCCCTTCCTCTTTATTAGTGTCAATATAAAAATAAGGATAATCTCTCTGCACCTTATCAATATATGCCCTTTCCACATGACAGTGTTTCAGATAATCGAGACAATTATTCCTGACAGAGTTGTAAAGATAGACTTTCAACTGTACCAGATTATCGAATTCCAAATCCTTATGCCAGAAGAGGGAGAAAACATCCTGGACGATATCTTCCGAGGCAGCATGGTGCTCAGCAAGAATTTTCATGCCATACAAAACCAGTGCCTTATAATAATCCTTATAAAGCTGACGGATAAATGCAGGGTCTTTATGGTTGATCAATGCAGACATGACTTTATTCTCTCTGTTAACTCCTATAGCGTGCAAAATTATAAAAAAAATTGAAGGTATTAAAATAATACAATATATTTTTACTTAAATACAACTGCAGCCCCATTAAAAAACAGCAGTCAATGAGAATGTCCCTTATTCATGATAAAAAAGGTTGGCTTTACTTCTATAATAACACTATTAAGGGAACTGGATTGTATTTCCAATTCCCTTAATGATACTTAATATATATATTCAAAAATAGTTACGATCCGAACAGACTATCCAACAATTGATAGAAGGCAGGATCTTCACCCGTGAATGTTTTCACAATCTTGCCGTCAGGACTAATAACAACCGTTGTGGGGTATCCCTGAACACCATAATCAGTTGTCACACTACTGTCATCAAGATTGAACACATGCAGCCAGGGGAGTGCATATTTGGCAACGGCATCTTTCCATTTCTGTTGTGTATCCCTGCAGTCAACGCCAATTATCTCAAACTTCCCTTTATACTTTTCGTAGTATTCCTTCATCTTGGGAAAACCTTTGATACAAACGCCACACCAACTTCCCCAAAAGTCGAGGACCACATATTTTCCTCGAAGACTGGACAAGGAGAGCACTTTTCCATGGATATCGTTCAGGGTAAAGGCGGGTGCTGCAGCTCCAGCGACCATATTAAGAGTAGCTTTATCCCGTTGTCTTCTATGGTCAAATGATGTTTTTGTCTGCTGGTAAAGAGACTTCAATCTTACAGATAATCTTTCACCATCGATCTGTCGGTCAACGGAATAGAAAGCATCCATCGCCAGCTCGCAGGCAAGCATCACAGCGACATCGCCGTCGGGATGACTCATGATATAATCCATCCGGACAGAATCCTTTTCAGCTATCTTTTTATATTCGTCTATATGCTGTCTCACTCGTCCGTATTCCTTATATATCGCAGATCCCTTGATCGTAATGTCAGGAACATCTCCACTGATCACGATATGCTCACCGGGAATAGCTATAAACCGAAACATCAAAGGACGGTATGAGCGTCTGTTCTGAGTAAATTTCATCCCCATCACCACCATCTGCACCGGTTCTGAGAGATGGAATTTTGTCTTAGCCTTTCCATGACGGGCAATCAGGAGAGAAGGAGCACTCCATGTGTTCTCCTTCTCCATCATGCGTATCTGCACACTGTCTTCAATACCTGGTAGATGAATAGTCAACCGGAAATTCGGTTTTGTATCTTTCATCCCCGCAGATAGAGTCACGGACATGGAAAGAATGCAGATAATAAACAGAAACTTTTTGACCATATCCTGGTGTTATTGGGCACTCACCGGATCATAAGCAACCTCATTCTCCGGAATACCCCATTGTGGATTATATTTCAATATGACATTGTCGATAGGTAGTGACTGGAAGTATGGATCGGTAATGGATTTACTCCAGGTCTTGTCTCCACATTGATGGGTAATAGTAGTCTTACACCATGGTTTTCCCGCATCCAAGGCATAACGCTTCAGATCAAGCGTGCGCTGGAAGGTAGCCAGCGGTTGCTCACGTCTACGCTCTGCCAGGATCTCCGTCAACAACTGATCCTGACTCAAGGAGCTACCGTTAGCCAGGTCTGTGCTGCCACCGCCGTAATCATAACGGAAACGGCGAAGGAGATTCAGGCGGCTCAGCGCATTTGCCGTATTGCCTGTACGTGCCTCTGCCTCTGCAATCATCAAAACCAGCAATGGATGCGTGATGGCTTCTGAGGTGGAAAGGTTCTTATCACGGAAATAGACGATGCGGATACCGTCGGAGTGTAAGACACCACTTACCTTCTTTGAGAAGCCGGCATAACGTAATGCGAACAGTTTCCACCTTAAGTCATGCTCTTTATCGAAGATTGATTTCCAGTCTTCCGACGGATAATACCTGGTAACACCATTCGATACCGGTGCCTGACGATAGAGCAGATTCTCCCTATTGCGAGACAGGGCGAAATCAGTATCTGGACCCTTGAAGGTCATCTCTGTCTCCGGTGATGCTCCGTCAGGATCTGTAAGAGAACTGGATCCTACATAGGAGAAATCCTTGAAGTTATAGATCAGTTTCTCCACATTACCTTTAGACTGCATAGAAAAGTCCAATGCTTTCCTACTGTCGGCCAACATATTCTGCCAGTCGCGGAGATACATATAATATTCAGCACGCAGCGCATAGGCACAGGCTAAACTCACTCTCGTAGGATTCGAAACATTCTGAGGACAGTTCTCACAGGCATAATCCAGATCCTTCTTCACCTGGTCGAAGATCTGCTGCGTTGTTGCCAGTTCACCATTACCATCTGTAGGATCGCCTGAGATACGTAGAGGAACCACCTTGGTATCGTTCTTTCCCGACGGATCATACATGGGACCATAGGTAAGCGCCAGGTTCATATATAACCATGCCCTACCTGCTTTTGCCTCTGCCATCACATTCCTAGCATACTCCGATGTCTCACCGAGATCTTCTATACCATCCACCACATTGTTGAAATACCCGATGGCCTGATAACCATATTGCCAGGTATATGGGGTGCTTGATGGATTCAGTACAGGTGAATAGAACTTATATGCGGCGATAATATCTAGATTTGGGAAGGTTGCATTGTACTGATAATCCTTCAGGTTCTCGCTGATCTCCACATTATCACCCATGGCCGCATAGAAACAACTGTTGTTGTTGTCTGTCATGAAATACCTCACCGTGTTGATGTTGTTCATCAGATTCTCATATTCCTCTATCTCCGTAGGGATCATCTTTCCCACTGGTTTGACATCCAGGAAGTCGTCGCAAGACACCAAGGCGACGGATATGAGACATAATAACAATAGATAGATATTCTTTTTCATATTCCTTGTATTTTCTGTAGTTATTTGTTTCATTTTAGAAAGAAATGCTCAACCCTATATAATACTCCGGACTCATAGGCAACAGGCAGTAACCTGCTCCTGTCATGTTTCCAAGTCCGCCACTGAAGTTATTCTCAAAGGTTTCCGGATCAATATCACAGTCAGATGCAGTAAAGCGCATCAGGTTTCTTGCCTGCAGATAGATCTTGGCATCCGAAAGCCCGATCTTCTTGATAAGAGGTTTGTCGAATGTGTAGGTCAACGTGACATCACGTAACTTTGCATAACTGGCATTTCCCAAATTCACATCACAGAAGGGGAAGAAGAACATATCTGTGTTGGCAAACTGATACACAGGATAGATGGTGTTCTCCTCGTCGCCTGCCTGCTTCCATCTCTCCACGAAATGACGATTGGTGAAGTTGGATCCATGGAACATATCCTTACGGTATTTATGTCCTAACTTGGCGATGAACATAAAGGAGAGGTCCCAGTTACGATAGGAGAAATGATTGGTCAGAGACATGTCCGTCTTAGGAACGGCAGTACCCTGATACTCGATATCTTCGAGTTTCGCCATGGCTGCCAATGCTACAGAACCGTCTGCTTTGTAAATCTGTGTCTGCCCTTTCTCATTGAGTCCTGCAAACTTATAACCGAAGAATCCATACATAGGATGTCCTTCCGCATGGATAGGAACGGTGTATGCCCAGGATGTTACAGAATTCCTTGCGACATTGTAAGTGATTACCTCGTTGTGATTAAAGGCTACATTATAGTTGACATCCCAACGGAAATTCTTTGTGAGGACCGGTGTAGCATGAAGAGCGATTTCATAACCCCTGTTATCTATCTCACCGACATTCTTTTTCATGGTTGTCGCTCCCGTCGTAGGATCCATGGCATCATCAGCAAGAAGATCGGTACTGTGTTTCTTATAATAGTCGAAAGACACGCCGAGCCTGCTGTTCAAGACATCAATGTCAATGCCGAAGTTCGTCGTCCTGGTCTTTTCCCATCTCAACTGATTATTGGGATAGGATGCTATTCCGTAGGAGACACCTTCCGTTGTGCTGTTATAGCTACCAGTGGAGAGAATCAGATCCGGACCTTCCGTCAGGGAGATATTACCATTGATACCGTATGAGGCGCGCAGATAGAGTCTGTTGACCCAATCAACCATAAAGAAGGGCTCGTTGTTGAGTTTCCACGTGCCGCCGACCGACCATAACGGTTTGTGTCTGTATTTGGGATTGGTACCGAAGAAGTTCGTCAGATCTTCCCTGATACTACCACTGACAAGGTATCGGTTGTCGTATTCATAAGAGGCGTTCCCGTACCAGGAGACGAACCTGCGGTCTCTGTAGGTCATCTGTCCATACTGAAGACTGCTGCTTATCGGTAAAGTACTGTAGAGCATGTCTGAATTGTATGTTCCACCCTTGAGGTCCTTGAGGTTCACCGGTGTAAAGGAGCCAGCTGTCTGGTTGTAGCCGAGACGTGTCTCATACTGGTTATTGTCAAGTGTGATACGACGTATCTCGTTACCGGCCAAGGCAGTTACGCGGTGTTTCCCGAATTCCCGGTTGAAATTGACTTGTGAGCGCAGCGTCCAGTTCTCATTCGCATAACGGTATTCGTTAAGCATGTCACCCTTCGGAATATAGTGGTTGACAGGATTATTCAGAGAGGTACTGTTGTAATACGACATCTGCATGTAATAGCTGTTGGCGGTGACAATGCTCTTGTCGGTAGCATTACCCCGTGACCAGTTACCACCGATCTCAGCTGTCAGTCCCTCAAGGATCTTAAACCGTAGATAGCCGCTCAAGCGGGTAGAGAACGACTGTGTGCGTGTAAAGTTTTCCTGAGCTTCAAGCAGTGGGTTATAACCGATGGCGCTGGCGCCTTTCTGCTCATATTGATCCCTCATGGCATGACTGAGCGAATTGTAGGTTGCCCAAGAGCCATCACTGTTCTTCAAGGCGTAGTAAGGAAGGAAGAACGTGTTTCCGTCAGTGATCGTACGCCATGTCTCATTAGGTGTATGACTGCGTGAGTAATTGATATTGGCAGATACGCCGACCTCCAGGAACTTATACGGTGTCCATGTATTCTTAAGATCTACCAACAGGCGGTTGTCACCTTTATACTGTTGGTTAGACCGGTTATTGGTGTAGTTGATGACAAGATTGAAAAGATTATACTGGTTGCCACCGCTGATACTAATATTATGTGTATGTGTGAATGCCTTACGGAAATAGTATTTCTCCAATTCCTTGAACCCATCGATCTTCCTGTAGTCAGCGACCTGACTATTGAACTCATCTTCACTGATCAGGTTGTTCTTCTTTCCCGTAAGCAGATACTGCATACCTGTGCGATAAGCAGATTTATTGGCTACGTTATATCTCGCATTGGTAGGTTGCAGGTCATACAAGGCAAGCTCCGCATCGATATAGTCGTTAGCACTGATCATGTGCAGATCATCCAGGTTTGGTGCATCCTCTATCTTCATCGTTCCTTTATAACTCAGTTTGGTCTTACCGTTATAACCTTTCTTGGTCGTTACAACAATCACACCATTAGCGGCACGTGAACCATAGATAGAGGCGGCTACACCATCCTTCAACACGGTAATATTCTCGATATTGTTAGGATTCAGGTTGCTCAGGGATTCCTCCGTGGGATAACCATCAACGACAATGAGAGGATCCACTTCAGCAATCAGGGTACCTGTACCTCGGATAGAAATATTTCCGTCTTTGTCAAGCACCACACCGGCCACCTGACCCTCTATCAGGTTCTTCAGGTCGGCATTAAGCTTTGATTCCAACAGATTCTCATTGATGATACCATACGAGCCGGTGGCACGCTCCTTGGAGATAGTCTGATAACCTGTCACGATCACCTCGTCCAGCTTATTGTCTGAAAACATCGTCACATGATGGGTGACATCCTTGGTTCCCTTACCTATATTATAGGTCACGTCATTCATTCCAATGTAACTGAACCGCATACGACCGGCATCAGCCGGTATGGCCAGATGGTAGTAACCGTTAGCATCGGTAATGGTGATGCTGCCGGTGGTCTCATCCTTCACCGTAACACCGATGAGAGGTTCTCCATTGGAGTCTCTGACATATCCAGACACGACTCTGTTCTTCTGTTCGTTTTTCAATGTAACAGTAACCACATTACCATCGATCTTGTAATCGCAGTTAAGGGTATTGAAAACCTTCTCCAGCACATCCTCAACAGGTTTATTCTCTTCAACGACAGTTATCCGAGGTAAACTGTTGGCCAGGTCCGACTTACAGAAAAAGTTCAAGCCACACTGTCTATTTACCTCATTGAAGAAGTCTTTGACATTGACCGTCCTAAGATTTAATGAGACTCTCATGTTTGCTGTGTTTTGTGCATTGGCTGACAATGCAAAAGCAGAAGTCATACACAACATAGCAATCATCAGGACAAACATCCTCAACAAAGCCTGTCCTTTAGAAAAATGCATTTTAATGTCTTCTCTTCTCATATTACACATATTTAAGGATTAATATTATGTTTATCAATAATAATCGTGTTGTTTTTTATCTCTATACGAAGTCCCGTAACCTGGTGGATGGCATGTATGGCCGGTTCTATGGAAGAATACTTGTTAAGGTTTCCGGTAAATGTTATATGCCTTGTTTCTTCAGAAACAAAATTGATATTCATACCATACCAATGTGACAGTATCTTCATCAAATGTTCCAAAGTGCAGTTGTCAAAACAGAAGACACCTCTGTTCCATGCCACATAGGGTTCCACATCCACATTCTTCTCAACGACACAGAGACTGTTAGAGATCCTGCACTGTTCATGGGGTTTCATCATCTGTTCTTTTCCACCGGTGGGAGACACAGATATCGAGCCGTTGACAAGGACAACGGTTGTCTCGTACTTCGAACTTTCTGTTTCCAGGGCACTGCTACGGGTATTCACATTAAACTCCGTGCCATGGACCCTGATCTCTCCATCCGGGACATGAACAACAAAAGGACGGCTCCTGTCTTTGGCAACCATGAAATAAGCCTCACCATCGAGGATGACGTTACGGTCACCTCTTCCGAACTTCTCCGGATAAACCAGTCGTGTATTATAATTAAGGTGTACGAGCGTCCCGTCATCCAGCGTGAGCCAGAACTCTTTATCATGCTTGGTGATGATACGTCGGGCCGCGAGCAGTTGGTTCTTTGTCAGTGACTCTTGTAAAGAAGGAACGGGATAATGATCATCCGTAACGCTGTTCTTACTACTTAAGGCATTATCTTTATCACCATTCCCATCCATATCCGACCATGCCTTCTCGTCGGCTTTCAACCGTTCATCCAGCGCTTCCTGTTTTCCCGATTGACGACTCTGCTCCATGGCCAGCTGTACCTCCTGACTGATTTCCGGTGGGGTCACACGGGTATATTCACGGTGATACCAGTAAGCACCGCCGACAATCAACAAGGCAATGACCGCGGCAGCCATGCGATAGAAACGGGGAGTGAAGATCTTCGTCTCAGCATAAGTCTGAGCCATCCGCTTTTGCATCTCACTAAGTGCCTGATCGACATCCGCTTCGGCATAGTATTCATACCGTTCTGTCAGATCGTCGGCATCCACGATTTCCTGAATATCTTCTCTATTGGCACGCTTCTCCAGCTCAGCACGTTCTTCCTCAGAAGCCTTGCCAAGCAAAAGGCGTGTAAGCAATCGGTTAATATTATGTTTCTCCATTTTTCCGTTTTTTATTTCTTAAACAAAAGAAAACAAAAAACGGGTGACTGTGTTGGAGAAAAACTAAGAACTCATCAGCAACAACAGTAAGAGGAAAGCATCGGGTGACAAACGGTTACGGAGTTTATCCATGCCACTCTGCCTTTGAGTCTTAACCGTGTTTATACTGATGTTCATAGCTTCGGCTATCTCGCTGTTTTTCTTTCCTTTCATGAGTAACAAGAATATCTCACGTTGTTTCGGGGGTAAGGCATCAATAGCTTCAAACATAAGACGGTAAACCTCTTCTTTGTGGAGCGTCAGATCACCATTCTCATCCATCTGCATTTCCTTCAACCGCTTCCCAAAAAGCTTTTTCCTGTCATTTTCTAAACGAAGACACTTGATGTAATTGATACTCTCATTACGTGTAGCATTATAAAGGTACGTACGTAAGGCTGTCTCTGACTCAAAGATTCCCTGCCGTTTCCAAGTATTGAAGAAAACTTCCTGAACAATGTCTTTCGCAGGCTCTTCATCACCCGTCATCTGACGAGCATAACTGTACAACGCCTTATAATAAGCCTTATAAAGCATCGCAACAGATTGGTTATCCCACCTTTTGACGACAGACAAATCTATTCCCTCCATTCCTCAGATAAGAAATTCTGTGCAAATATAGCGATATTATTTCAAAAACACACATTTTATAGCAAAAAACGATAACACTTATCGTGAGAGAAAAGGAATCCTTTCCGAATGAAAGTTTTTATCCATCCATATAATTATTCTTGGAAAATTGTTTGATATTGTAAAGTTTTATATAAATTTGCATCCTATTTTAAGATTGAAATTATTGTACAACTAATTATCATATACAAATGGAAAAGACAGTATTAGTGACAGGAGCCAACAAAGGAATAGGATTTGGTATTGCCAAACATCTCGGACTCTCCGGATGGAGTGTTATCATTGGAGCACGTCATCAGGAACGTGCAGAGAAAGCTATTGAAGAACTGAAAGCCTTAGGCGTAGATGTCAAGGGATGGGTGAATATCGAACTGGCAGATAGCGACACAATAGGAAAAGCAGCTAATGAGATAAGTATGAAATATCCTGACCTTTTCCTTTTGGTGAATAACGCTGGAATCCCTGGTGATATGAGCGTAGATGGTGAGCATACCAAGCTTGAAGACATACGGAAGACTATTGACATTAATTTCATGGGTACCTTTTTGCTCACTCAATCCTTAATGCCTCTGCTGGAGAAAAACGGCGGAAGGATCGTCAACATTACGGTTCCTTCTGAAATCAGTCCTTACTGGCATCCCTTGGCATACGTCACGAGTAAAGCCGCACAGAATGCCATGATGGGTGTGATGGCGATGGAGTTTCAACAGCAAGGACGTTCGCTGGAGATATTCTCCGTTCATCCGGGACCTACCACCACCGATCTGAACGGTAATATGCGGCTGCCCGGCTTCCACAATATAGATACCGTGGGAGAGATGTTTGCTGCACTCATCAACGACGGCAAGTGTCATCAGGGCGAGTTCCTGGAGCTATACCCTATCGTGAAGGAAGACTGATAATGGAATAAAGCACTGAGGACTCAGAGAAGACAGAGATTACAGAGGGTATAACGGAAAGGGTTGCTTCGCAACATGATGGGAGTTATAAGGAAGTTAAAGGGACAAATGTTCTGCTTGTGATTACAAATATATAGAGGTAGGGATCCCTACCTCTATATGTTTACAGGCTATCTATTCGTCAACTTATTTACTCGTATACTTCTTGAAGAAGTCAGCGAGCTTATCCCACGGAATGAGGTTCTTGGAAACACCCTTTCCTTCCGGTTCTGTAAAGCCACCGTCATAAAGGTCGGTATGGGAAGCACCGGGTATGATGAGCAGTTGTTTGTTCTCCGGATGCGCATTCGGTTTGATGCCGGCAGCCGAATTACCGTTCACCATGTATTTATAGGCATCTTCACCGAAATAACGGGAGTGAGCCTTCTCACCATGCATCACCATCACGGCAGAGCGGATCTCGTTGGTATATCGGAGGAAACGGGCATTGGCAAAAGCCTGGGTGCCGATGACACGCCAACCGTCGTTGGAGTTACCACTACGTGCATGATAACCACGCTTGGTGATATAATAATCGTAATAGTCCTTCACAAACCACGGAGCATCCTCAGGTAAGGGATTCACCACGCCGCCAGCCATGGCAGCAGGATCTTTCAGTCGCTGTTCACTCATTGCCTTACGGGCGTTGTAACGGGCCTCCTCATGATCATCGGCATCGAAATAGCCGTTGCCACTGACACGTGTCATATCGTACATCGTAGAAGCCACCGTGGCTTTGATACGGGTATCGGCAGCAGCAGCATTCAGGGCGATACCACCCCATCCGCAGATACCGATGATGCCGATACGCTCAGGGTCCACATGAGGTTGCTGTGAAAGGAAATCCACGGCAGCCATAAAATCCTCTGTATTGATATCGGGTGATGCCGTACGACGCGGTTCTCCACTGCTCTCACCGGTAAACGACGGGTCAAAGGCGATGGTGACGAAGCCACGCTCTGCCATGCGCATGGCATATAACCCGCTTGACTGTTCCTTCGTTGCACCGAAAGGTCCGCTAACAGCTATCGCAGCCAGCTTGGCATGCTCATCAGCAACGTTCTTCGGGGTATACATATCAGCGGCCAGCGTCAGTCCATATTGTGTCGTAAACGTCACCTTTCGGTGGTTCACCTTGTCACTCTTCGGGAAAACCTTATCCCATTCCTGTGTCATCTCTAACTGTTTCATTGTATTATCGTTTTGATTATCTTTCTTCTGCGTACAACCGGCAAGGATACCACCTGCCAATGCCAAGACAAAAATAAGTTTCTTCATATCGTTTACTTTAAATATTTCTTTCCGTTCTTGATATAGATGCCTTTACGGGGATTCTTCGTATGGAGACCGTTCAGCGAGATATAGTCGTCGGTATCATGTA
>JAEEGL014947623.1_pt1 | contig 21324 bp, 18 predicted proteins | sample 9134231 | NCBI WGS metagenome assembly JAEEGL01 (sample SAMN16246548, study PRJNA631951) | gut metagenome | biome: gut microbiome; feature: rumen; material: fiber-attached | host: Bos | place: Iran: Karaj | collected 2018-10
AAATTACTCAAACGATTCAAAAAAAGAAAGAGGTATCATCATGTCCAACTATAAATTTGAAACGCTGCAGCTTCATGTCGGCCAGGAACAGGCCGATCCCGCGACTGATTCCCGCGCCGTACCCATTTATCAGACGACCTCCTATGTGTTTCACAACTCTGCCCACGCTGCAGCTCGCTTCGGCCTTACCGATGCGGGAAATATCTACGGACGTCTCACCAACTCCACACAGGATGTGCTGGAAAAACGGCTTGCTGCTCTGGAAGGCGGCGTGGGCGCGTTGGCCCTTGCTTCCGGTGCGGCGGCTGTAACCTATGTCATCGAGGCGCTGGCGCAGAAGGGAGATCACATCGTCGCCCAGAAGACGATCTACGGCGGCAGCTACAATCTGTTGGCACATACGCTTCCTCTTTACGGTATTGAAACGACATTTGTAGATGCCCACAATCTGGAAGAAGTGACAACTGCTGTTCGGCCCAATACCAAGGCGATCTATCTGGAAACGCTGGGCAATCCCAACTCCGATATCCCAGACATCGACGCCATCGCAGCGATCGCCCATGCTCATCAGATCCCCCTTGTAATCGACAACACCTTCGGCACACCCTATCTGATTCGCCCCATCGAGCACGGCGCGGATATCGTCCTTCACTCTGCCACTAAATTCATCGGTGGACACGGTACCACGCTGGGCGGCATCGTGGTGGACTCTGGCAAATTTGACTGGAAAGCGTCCGGGAAATTTGCACCTATCGCGGAGGCTAATCCCAGCTATCATGGTATTTCCTTCGTGGATGCTGCCGGTCCTGCTGCCTTTATCACCTATCTACGGGCAATCCTGCTGCGCGACACCGGCGCCTGTATCTCTCCGTTTAACGCTTTTCTGCTGCTACAGGGCGTGGAAACGCTCTCCCTGCGTCTCGACCGACATGCAGAAAACACTAAGAAGGTAGTGGAGTTCCTCGCCAGGCATCCGCAGGTGGAAAAGGTCAACCATCCTTCGCTACCCGAACACCCGGACAACGCGCTGTATCGGAAATACTTCCCGAACGGCGGCGCATCTATTTTCACCTTTGACATCAAGGGAGGGCAGAAGGAGGCGCATGCTTTCATCGATGCTCTCGAGATCTTCTCGTTGCTGGCAAATGTCGCAGATGTGAAATCGCTGGTCATCCACCCGGCGACGACCACGCACTCACAGCTGAGTGATGAGGAACTGGAGGATCAGGGCATTCACCGGAACACCATTCGTCTCTCCATCGGTACCGAGCATATCGACGATATCATCGCAGACCTGGAGAAGGGTTTTGCCGCTGCGGCAGCGCTCGCATAACAGTATATTTTAAGGTGGTGCAAGAATCCACCATCATATGAAAGAAGGATTTGTCACCGTGTTCCTGCTGAAAGAGCGATGTTGACCCCCTGTTTCAAGATCAAGAAACCCACATTCAATATTCGAAAAAACAGGAGGAAAACATCATGTCTAACATCTACACATCCGCCGATCAGCTGATCGGAAAGACCCCGCTGCTGGAACTCACGAACATTGAGAAGGAAGAATCCCTGGAGGCAACCGTTCTCGCAAAGCTGGAGTATTTTAACCCCGCCGGTTCCGTCAAGGATCGCATCGCCAAAGCCATGATCGACGACGCTGAGGCGAAGGGACTGTTGAAACCGGGTTCCGTGCTCATTGAGCCGACCTCCGGCAACACCGGTATTGGCCTTGCCTCCGTGGCTGCCGCAAGAGGTTACCGCATCATCATTGTCATGCCCGAAACCATGAGCGTGGAACGCCGCCAGCTGATGAAAGCCTACGGCGCGGAACTTGTGCTTACTGAGGGTTCCAAAGGTATGAAGGGTGCCATCGCCAAGGCTGACGAGCTGGCCAAAGAAATTCCAAACGCCTTTATTCCCGGTCAGTTCATCAACCCGGCGAACCCTGCAGTGCACAAAGCGACGACCGGTCCGGAGATCTGGGAGGACACCGAAGGCAAAGTGGATATCTTTGTCGCGGGTGTCGGGACTGGCGGCACAATCACCGGCGTGGGCGAATATCTCAAGGAACAGAATCCCGCCGTGAAGGTCGTGGCGGTAGAACCCGCCGGCTCACCCGTACTCTCAAAGGGCACCGCGGGTGCGCACAAAATCCAGGGAATTGGCGCGGGCTTTGTGCCGGAAGTGCTGAATACAGCCGTCTATGATGAGGTCATTCCCGTGGAGAACGAGGACGCCTTTGCCGCTGGGAAAAAGGTCGGTCGTGCCGAGGGCGTGCTGGTTGGAATTTCCTCCGGCGCCGCGGTATGGGCAGCGATCCAGCTGGCGAAGCGACCGGAGAATAAGGGCAAGACGATCGTTGCCCTCCTTCCGGACACCGGTGATCGTTACCTGTCCACGCCGCTGTTTGCGGAATAAGATGGATCAGACCCTGCCGATTCTGACGCGACAGACTGCTCGCGTCCTTGAGCATCTGGATGCTTCGTTTGATCCCGAAGCCCGTTCTGCCGCCGGTCTTCGCTTACAGGTAGAACGCTTTTCCGATCTGATGATCGATGCGCTCTTTCCGCGTTTCTCTTTTGACCGAACCTCCCGTGAATCTCGTCTGCTTCAGGCAGCAGGGGTGCTGGAAGACTGCCTGTTTCATATTCCGGCCTCTCCGCCTCTGGAAAGAGTTTTCGCCGCCCTGCTGCAAAGCCTGCCGGAAGTCAGGCGACAGCTGCAGACCGATCTGGTTGCCGCCTATCAGGGAGACCCCGCAGCGAAAAGCATCGACGAGGTCATCCTCTGCTATCCGGCTTTCACCGCTATCAGTACCTACCGTCTTGCCCATATCCTGTATCGGGAGAGCGTTCCGCTCCTGCCGCGCATGATGACCGAATACGCCCACCGTCTGACCGGAATCGACATCCACCCCGGCGCTGTTATCGGCGATTCCTTCTTCATCGACCATGGGACAGGCGTAGTGATCGGGGAGACAACAACAATCGGCTGCAATGTTAAACTGTATCAGCACGTCACACTTGGTGCAAAGAGCTTTGAAGTAGGAGAGGATGGGACTCTCGTCAAGGGGATCAAGCGGCATCCGGATATCGGCGATCGTGTCGTCATCTATTCCGGTGCTACAATCCTGGGTGGAAATACACAGATCGGGAATGACTGCATCATCGGCGGAAGTGTGTGGCTGACGCATTCGGTTCCCGCCGGAAAAATGGTCTTGGCCCGGGCAGCCGTGACGGACGCGCCTTTGACAAAAGAAATCATGACAAACCCCATCATGGACTGCTCTATGTTATAACGGTATATAAGTGCAAGAAAGAAATTGGGCCAGGAGAACGTCCTGGCTCAATTTCTTTATAGCTTTTAACACTCCAGCCTCAGTCCAGATAGCCCTCGCGGCCCTTGACGCCGAAGCGCGCTTCCAGCTGGTGCATCATGTCGTCGGTAAGGGTGTTCAGACGCGGCAGATGAGCGATCTTCATGTAGATCTCGGCTGCTTTCTCGGCGGTCTCGATGAGGCCGAAGGTCTCGTCGAGGTCCTTGCCAGCGCCATAGATGCCGTGCAGGGACCAGATCACCAGGCGGGCGGTAAGCATCTTTTCTGCAGTGGCTTCGCCGATCTCGTTGGTGCCGCAGAGCATCCAGGGCAGCACGTTCACGCCGTCCGGGAACACCACGATGCACTCGGTGCACATCTGCCAGAGTGTGCGGGTAAACTCCCGCTCGTCCAGAGAATGCACATAGGTCATGGCCAGGAGGTTTGCCGGGTGACAATGCATGACCACACGGTTCTCGGGGTCGACCTTAAGGCGGGCCACATGGCTCATCATGTGAGCCGGGAACTCGGAGGTGAACTTTCCGCCGTCGGCATAGCCCCAGAGGAGCTCGGCGTCCTCGCCGCCGTTAACCAGGCGCACCAGCCCCAGGTTCACGTCAGGCGCATACTGTACGTTCTTGAAGTACTTGCCGGTTCCGGTGACAAGGAAGTACATTCCGTCAAGTTCCGGAGCGGAGAAGCCGGTTGGAATCGTGCGGAGCACGGTGTGGATGTCCAGATACTCCGCGACTTCTGCCTCGTCCAGCAGAAGGCTGATGTTGCCGCCGTTGCGCTCGTCCCAGCCGTGGTGGTACATGTTGGTGGTGGTACGGATCATCTCCACCATGAAGGGTGCTTCCAGAATGTTTTTCATGCCTGTTCTATCTCCTTATCTCGTAATGATGTCCACGGGGACATTAAAGATCTTCGCAACTTTCAGAATGGTTTCTATCCAGCGGCCGCTGGCTGCCGCCATGTGATGGGTAGGACCGGCTTCACTCCAGCGGTTGCAGAACTCTCTTGCACCGCAGGTGAAGCGGGTGCGCATGTTGGTGTCACCGAAGGTGAAGATCGGTCCGGGTTCGTTGACGCCCTCAGCGACTACGAACTTGAAGTGTCCGTCTCTGTCCTGGGTAATGCCGAGATAGGTCACAGGACCCTCGGAGGGATAGAACTGAGTCAGGTATCCGCCGCCGGTCTTGCCGTGGAAGACCGGGACAATTTTCATGGAAGGCTTCTTCGCTTTGGAGATGTCCGCGTCGCCGCTGCCGCTGTGGCCGATGATGCAGATGTCCTCGTCAAAGTCAATGGAATACATCTCGCTCAGCTGGCCCATGCCGGAGATGGTCTTGAGGATGCTCATCGCCATGGCGACTTTGATGTCGCCCTCGACGGCACAGGCGGTGCCCTGCTTGATGAGCATGGAGAAGGCGGGGATCAGCATGGAATCGAGCTTTCCGGCTATGCCCTGGGCGAAGCCATCATAGTGGCTGGCCACAAAGCCCAGCTGCTCATCCTTCACCCATTGCTCAAAAGCGACCACGTACTTCGCCATATCCCAGACCTTTTCAACCGTGCCGCCGCCCTCAATGTCGAAGGTGTCAAGAATGTCCTGTGCCTTTGCGCGGATGGCCTCCTCGTCGGTGATGTCGTCGGCGATGGCCCACATCTTCTCCCAGTCGAACTGCTTGGTGTAGAGCCACATGCGGTGATAGAGGTTGGTCTCGTCGATGTAGAGATCCATCATGCCGGGATACGGCCGCCCGATCTGGGCAAGGTTTGTGTCGCGGAAGCGTCTGCGCACCTGAGCGGCTCTGCACCAGTCGGCGAGCTCGGCATCGACCTCGGGATCTCCGCCCTCGACGACACCGGTGATCACGGCATGGCGCTTGCCGGCGCGCTCGAGGTCGGCCACCATCTCGCCCACGGCTCCGCAGGCATAGAGGGTCCCGAGCCAGGTCGCGGTGTCAGTATTGGCATAGTCCGGCGCCTTTTTCTTTTGGAGATTCACCAGCACCACCGGCACATCCAGATCCCGCACGGCGGGCAGCATGTTGTAGCTGGTGGCGTAGGTCAGGAGCTGGAGGATCACAAGATCGACATCAGCAGCACGGAACCGATCTCCTGCTGCCATGGCGAGCTCTTTGGTGGTGACGATTCCACCGTCGATGAGCTCGACGGAATCGGGAATGCGCTTCTTGAAGTCCGCGTACTGGCCCTCGAACTCCGGGACCAGGGTGGGGAACTGGGGCAGATAAGCCCCCAGGGCGATGGCGAATACGCCGACGCGCGCTTTGGTGTTGACTAGCATGTTTCTTCCTCCGTTATTCTTGATCCGCTTGGATTTGTATTTTTAAATTTCCGATGGCAGTGGCCTCGATGGGCAGGGCAATCAATTTCTTGCCGCTGGCCTTCTCGGTCAACACGTTGAGGAAGGTGTTCTTCGCTCCGCCGCCCACGATGTAGATGCTGTCGTATTGTGTTTTCGTGTTCTGCTGCAGCTCCTCAATAGCGTTTCCGTAACACAGGGCCAGAGAGCGGTAGGCGCAGCGGAAGTAGTCTCCCACGGTCTGCGGCTTTGAGCTCAGAGCTGTATCGAAAGCCTTTTTCATGCTCTCCGGGGCCAGGAAAGCGGCGGCATTGGCGTCCACCGTCTCTTCATAGTGACTGGCCTCTGCTTCTGCAACAATCTCTCCGAAGGACTTTTCCGGACAGAGCTCGTCGCGCAGACGGTTAATAAGCCACATACCCATGATGTTCTTCTGGTAGCGGTTATAGCCGACACCGCCCTCGTTGGACCAGTTGGCGAGCTCCGATGCTGCATCCGTGAGGGGCTTCGGGGTTTTCACTCCGAGTAGTGACCACGTGCCCGAGGAGATATACGGTGCATCCTCTGTCATGGGGATGCCCTCCACGGCGGATCCAGTATCATGTGTCGCACAGAGGACGACCCGGATGCCCTGGTATTCCCCGATCACCGTTCCCGGCTGCTGAAGCCTGTGAAACAGATGCTCCGGCAGGCCAAGGGCTTCGATGATAAAAGGATCGTATTCCCCAGTCTCGGCAGAGACCATGCCGCCGGTAGTGGCGTTGGTATATTCGTGGGACTTGACCCCGCAGAGTCTGTACATCAGGAACTCCGGCATCATCAGAAAGTCCGTCACTCCGTCCAGACGCCCGGCTTCCTGATCCGCATAGAGCTGATAGATCGAGTTGAAGGGCTGAAACTGGATCCCGGTATGCCAATACAGATGGGAAAAGCTGATCTTCTCGTGTACCCGCGGGATCACCGCATCTGTCCGGTTGTCCCGGTAGGCGTAGCAGGGATAGACGGGCTCTTCACCTTTCATAAGGATATAGTCCACACCCCAGGTGTCGATGGAAAGGCTCTCAATTTTCCCGTAACGTTCCCGGGCCTTTTCGATGCCTGTTTTTACATGGGCCGTCAATTCGTCGATGTCCCAGGTCAGATGTCCGTCCTGCTCTTTCACTCCGTTAGGAAAGCGGTAGACCTCTTCGGTATTCAATTCGCCGTTCTCCATCCAGCCCACAATGTGGCGGCCGGAGGAAGCGCCGATGTCGATGGCAAGATAGCGTTTCAAAGCAAATCACCCTCCCGTCCTGTGTTCTACTATACAGGATAGAAGGGTGATTTTGCAGGTCTTGAATTTTCCAAAAAAGTGTCCTTATTTGCAATCCTTGTATTTCTTCGGTGACATACCAAAGCGCGCAGCAAAAAGGCGGTGGAAAAAGCTGATATTTTCATAGCCGACGGCGTTTGCGATCTCGTCAACCTTTTTGTCCGTGTTATACAGGAGCCATGCCGCCTGGCTGAGACGCTTTTCCTGCAAAAGCTCGGTGTAGTTCTTCCCCGTCTTCTGGCGGATCAGGCGGGACAGAGACGGCAGTTCGTAATGCAGCCGCTCTGCGATCTCAGTCAGGCTGCCGTCGCGGTAGTGCTCCTCAATATAGCGCAGGACAGAGATCACCGCGTTCTGCTCCTGTGTCTCAAATTGCAGCGCCTCGGTGTGGTTCATCAGCTGGGTGAAGAGAAGCCCCATCGTCATCTGAAGGATGCCGCGCCGGTTATGGGTTTCCTCCATGACCGTATACAAAAGATTCTCAATCAGGTTCTGGACGGGCAGAATATCCGACACTTGAAAAAGCAGATAGCCTTCTTCGTTCTCCCCGGTCAGACAGCTGACCACGAAACGGCGAAGCGGCGTCTCCTCCTCCCCCAGGAAGGGCAGTGTTCCCGAAAAGAACGCTGGTCGCACGATGAAATTCACCGCGATGTCCTTTTCTCCAGCTGGTTCAATGGACTGGCGCGCATTCTGTCCCAGCATCAGCAGTTCACCCTGCCGCAGGACAATGGACTTGCCGTTGACGGTATGCCGGGTCTCGCCCGCGCACATATAGACGATCTCCACATAGTCATGGGTGTGTTCGGGAAAAGCAATAAAGCGGGTATGCGGGCGAACGGCAATGAGTTTCCCCTTTTCCAGAAGCTTTTCTCCGCTGATCACATCCCGGCTGCCGTCCATGTAAAGGCTGCGGTCGATCGCTTTTCTCCCTCGGAGGATTTCCTGTTCTTCTTCGGTGATCCCGGAGAGCTTTGCAAGTATCGTCTCTCGCATCAGTCCGTGGATACCGCTTGCTCAGGTCTCCGGAAGCTGGATTTCGCCGACTTCGTTAAAGTTGTAGAGCGTGGTGTCCCCGCTTGCCTCACGGATCACTACACTGGCCTCGAACATGCTCAAATCAAGGTCTTCCGGAAGCTCTTCTTCTCCGAGAGCGCTCTGGATGATCGTATTCAGGACGCGATCCATCAGGTGCTGCAGATAGTCAGACATGTCCATGTTGAACCAGACCAGCATCCCTGTCTCATTGTCGATGGCGATGGAAAGGGGCATCTCACCCAGCTCACCAACGTCCATCGCATCAGGTCCCGTGGCAAACATGCTCTCCAGGGCGGAAAGGGCTCCTGTCGTCTCGATATAGTCCGCGGCCTGCTCTCCGGTCAGCGAGCCGGAGTAGACCGTCGCTTCCCGGCCCTTGATGGTCTCGGTCCCGGTCTTGGTGAGAACAGAGGCATAGTCGGTCAGTTTTGCAAAGGACGCCAGAGACGCCTGCATGTTGGCAGGAAACTGCTCTGCCGGGAGAACCTGTTTGTTCCAGGTCTCACCGCCGTCTTCCGAAACAACCACGGTAAAGTTGTTTCCGTCTTTCTCGTAATAGAGGATCGTTTTCTGCGAGTCACCCATAGAGTCGGTGGTCATCTCGGTCCGGCAGCGTTCGGGGGATTTTGTCATGTCGATCGCGGTTCCGATTTCCATCTGCAGGGCCATCTCCTCGCCCATCATGTTCATCGTCAGGTCAATGTTGACGGTGGTGTCCATGCTCCAGCTGTCCAGATTCTCGTAGCTGGCTTCTTCCGCGGGCTTCGGTTCCTCCGCCAGAGCAGTGACAGAGATGCTCATCAGCATCAGCATGGCAAGCAGAAGGGATAAGGTTTTTCTCGTTTTCATGGCAGTCTCCTTTTTTATTTTTCTACGGGTTTTACACCCGGATCTTTTCCAGCAAAGTGTCCACCCGCTCGGCCAGGGTCTTCAGTGCGCCGGGCTCGAAGGGAGACGGGAAGCCTGCTTCTTCCAGCAGGTCGGTCCAGACCTTTTCCCCGCCCTGACGGCTGAGGTGCAGATAGCGGGAAAAGGCGTCGTCATAGTTCTCCAGGGATGCCAGCAGGAAACAGAACGCCGCCGTCTGGGCCAGGCAGTAATCGATGTAGTAGAAGGGCGTCTCGTAGATATGCATCTGGTATTGCCAGCGTGTCCCCTTCTCCAGATAGGGCATACCCTCCATGGAGATATGCGGGCGGAACTGCTTCTCCAGCTCCAGCCACGCAGCGTCTCTTTCGGCAGGCGTCATATCCGGGTTCTCATACACGATATGCTGGAAAGCATCCACCATCGTCCCGTAGGGCAGGAAGGAAAACGCATCCAGCGCATGCATGAAGCGGTACTTATCGGCGTTGGCGCCGAAGAACTTCTCCATATACGGCCAGGCGAAGAACTCCATGCTCATGGAGTGGGTTTCCGCCGTCTCCATGCCGCCGCAGCCCAGTTCCAGCGCAAAGCGGTTGTCCGCAATCAGGTAGGCATTCAGCGCGTGGCCGGCCTCATGGGTGACCACGTCCACATCCCCGGCGGTGCCGTTGAAGTTTGCCAGAATGAAGGGCTGTTTGAACTTTGGAAACTCCGTGCAGTAGCCGCCACCCCATTTGTTCTTGCGGCTGTCCACATCGAAGGCTTCGTTTTCCAGCATCATGTCAATGAAGGATGCTGTCTCCTCGCCCATGGCGTGGTACATCTCCTTCGCCGCGTCGAAAATCTCCGCCTTTCCGAAGGGTTTCGGGTCTCCGCCAGGGATGACGACACCGTCGTCATAGAGATGATAATCTTCAATGCCGAGACGCTTGGCGTTCTCTGTACGCAGATGTGACACCACAGGGACGATGTCCTTCAGGATGTTCTCCCGGAAGACACGGACCTTTTCCTCGTCGTAGCAGAGCCGTCCCATCCGGTAATAGCCCAGCTCTACAAAGTTCCTGTAGCCCATCTTCTTCGCCATGCGGTCGCGCACATGGACCATCCTGTCATAGATGCTGTCCAGCTGTTCCTGGTGCTCCGCGAGGCCGCGTCCCAGAACCTCGTAGCACTCTTTGCGGGTCTCCCGGTCCTCGGACTTGGCGTATTTCATCAGCATGGCGCGGGGCATGGTCTCGCCCCGGAAAGTGAACTCCATCCCGCTCATCAGGTCGGAATACTCCCGGACCAGCTTGTTCTCTTCGATCATGTCCTCGACGATCTCCGGAGACATGGATTTCCGTTCCACTTCCATCGCCTTAAACAGCACCGGAGAGAGCTTCTCCTCCAGTTCGGCACGGAAGGGGGAGTCCAGCAGAGCAGAGGCGTACTGGACAGAAAAGTTCTGTACTGCGGGGCCGATTTCGTCGTAGTATTCGTTCTCGGCGACATAGAACTCATCCACGGTGTTAATGGAATAGCGCATATAGGCCAGAGCTGTGTTGGTCTGGTACTCCAGCAGAATCTTCCGTGCGTCCTCACGGGCGGTCAGAATCTCTTCAGCAGATGCTGCGCTTCTGACCCGGGCGATCACGTCTTCCATAACGGAGGTGACTTCTTCGATGGTTACTCTGCGATAAGGCAGTTCCGATACTTTCATATTGTGGTCCTCTCTATGTTGAAATCCTTTTGTACGTTCATGGCTGTCATCTGCGCACTCCGGCGCATTGGCCGCAAAGAGAGTATAGCATTTTGCCGTCCCTTACGCAACGGCGATTTTGTAGCCGCCGGACTGCGGGCGGTCAGCCTCACATTTTCCTGACGGACCTCGCCCGCAAAGGGCTGTTATCACTGGAAAAACAGCGGTATGGCGGAAAGTTCCTGTGATTGATAAAGTCATCATCAAAAAGCTTTCCGCCATACCGCTGCGCGGTCTACAGATCCGGGAGGTTCTCTCGAGAAACCTCCTCAGAGACCTGATTATATATTTTCAAGTAATGTTGGATTCCTTACTCCATATAAGCGCCTTTCATGGCGCTGACGGCGTGCTGGGCATAGAGCTTCAGAAGGCCACTCTTATATCGGTTCGTAAATCCGGGCCATGCCTTCCGGCGCTCTGCCAGGACAGCGTCGATCTCTTCCGGCGTTTTCCTCTCACCCCGGATACCGACGATCTCCAGCTTCCGCGCCTCCACATCGATCTCGATGAGGTCGCCCTCTTCTACAAGGGCGATGGGTCCTCCGGCAGCAGCCTCCGGACTCACGTGGCCGATCACCGGGCCGCGGGACGCGCCGGAAAAGCGTCCGTCCGTAATAAGGGCGACGCTGGAGGCCAGCTTCGGGTCGGCGCAGATGGCCTCGCCGGTATAGAACATTTCCGGCATACCGGAGCCGCGGGGTCCCTCATAGCGGATGAAAATGGCATCCCCGGGTTTGACCTTGCCGTGCAGCACCGCATCGATGCAGGCCTCCTCGCTGTCGTAGGGCTTCGCCGTGAGTGTGGCTTTGAACATGTTCTTCGGGCAGGCCGTGTGCTTGATGACGCAGCCTTCCGGGGCCAGGTTTCCCCGCAGAATCGCAATGCTGCCCTCAGTACCCTTGGCATTGTCAAAGCTGTGGATAATGTCTTCGCGGCTGACTGCAATGCCGAGAGCCCTGGTTTTCTCTTTCAGCAGGGCATCGCATTTCTCATAAAAGCCGTCTCGCTTGAGTTCTTCCAGATTCTCGCCCAGTGTTTTCCCGGTGACCGTCATGACATCCAGATGGAGCATCGATTTGATCTCTTCCATCACCCTCGGTACGCCGCCGGCATAATAGAAATACTGTGCAGGCCAGTCCCCGGAGGGCCGGATATTCAGCAGGTAGTGAGCACCCCGGTGCATCCGGTCAAAGGTGTCGGCATCGATGGTAAAACCGAACTCATGCGCAATGGCGGGCAGGTGCATGGTGGCATTGGTGGAACCGGAAATGGCCGCATGAACCATGATGGCGTTTTCAAAGCTCTTCATGGTTACGATGTCTTTTGCCCGGATCCCCTGCTCAACCAGTTTCATAAGCTGAGTTCCCGCTTCCCGGGCAGCCTCAGTGAGCTCCGGCGCAGTTGCGGGCATGAGCGCTGTGCCCGGCAGCATCAGGCCCAGAGCCTCGGCCATGATCTGCATGGTGGAGGCAGTCCCCATAAAGGAACACGCGCCGCAGCTGGGACAGGCGTTGTGCTTGTAGTACTCCAGCTGCTCATTCGGAATGACGCCTGTTTTCTCCCAGGCGTCAAACTTGCCGATCTGCTCCAGGGTCAGCAGCTCGTTGATGGCGCAGGCGGGATCCTGTACAACATACTGCTTCGGCAGTGTATGGGCTTCCATGACACCGCCGGTCACAACGATGGCGCTCATGTCCTTGAGCCGGCCGATGCTCATGAGCATGGCGGGCATAGATTTGTCGCAGCTGGCGATGAACACGCCGCCGTCGAACCCCGTGGCATTGGCCTGGGCTTCAACAAGGTTGACGATCGCGTCACGGTGAGGCAATGAATAATTAATGCCGTCATGGCCCTGGGCAATGCCGTCGCACATGTCTGTGGCAAAGTAACGGGCAGCCTTGCCGCCGTTTTCGTTGATCGCTTTCACCGCCTCTTCGACAAAGCGGTTCAAATGGGCAGATCCCGGATGGCTATCGCCGTAGGTGCTTTCCACCATAATCTGCGGTTTGCCAAGATCCTCGACCTGCCAGCCCATCCCCATCCGTAGCGGGTCCATCTCCGGCGCCAGTTTCCGTACTTCCTGACTCTTCAGCATATCGTTCTCCTTTCGCACATTTAGAAACCAGTTCGTTTTCGCTCATCATAATAGGGTTCTATAGAAAAAGCAAGAGAACGCCTTCGTTTCTCTCGCTTTTTCAGACTTCAGCCTCCTGGAATTCCGGCAGCTTTTTCAGCGCTCAACGCGCTACGCCACCGCCCACGGGGTCCTTGTTCTCCAGCCGGAGTCAGGTGCGGATCCGTCCTCACCGTAAAGAGCGATCTTTATACCCGGCGGTTAACGGGTTCGCGGCCTTCCAGCACATCGATAATCTGCTGGGCTGTCATGATACCGCAGTTCTCAAGGTTCTCGTAGGATTCGGCGCCGTTGTGTGAAGTCGCGATGACGTTCGGCAGGGTAAGCAGCGGGGTGTTCTCCGGTGTTGCAGGCTCATGTACAAACACATCCGAGGCAAAGAAACCGACCTGTCCGCTTACGAGCGCATCATACATGGCTTCCTCGTCCACGACCTCGCCGCGTGCATCGGTGACAAAAACCACACCCTTTTTGCAGAGTTTCAGGCTCTCGCGGTTGATCATGTTCTCCGTGGAGGGCAGCAGCGGAACCAAGATGCAGATGATGTCGCTCTCGGCCATAAGCTCCTCGAAGCTCTTGAACTCCACGTTGTACTTCGCCGCAGTCTCGTCGTCGTGCACAACGTCGTAGGCGATGGTGCGGCAGTCAAAGCCGGTCAGCTTTTTTGCAACCAGCTTGCCGATATAACCGAAACCGAGGATGCCGACCGTCTTCCCGCTGACTTCGTGGAAGTTCAGGTTGATCCACTGGCCTTCCCTGGTCATGTCGTTCATCTTTGGAAGATTGCGGATACCGGCCAGCATCAGCGTCATAATGTGCTCGGCTACAGAGTTGGCGTTCACACCGGGGCAGTTGGTAACTATGATTCCATGGCGCTTTGCGGCTTCGGTATCCACGGAATTCATGCCGGTTCCATAGCGCGCAAGGATCTTCACCTTCGGCGCAGCGCTCATGGCTTCTTCGCCCCAGGGCTCGCAGTTGGCGATGCAGCCGTCGATATCCCCTACCATGGGCAGCAGTTCTTCAAGATAATAATCCCTGTCCAGATCCGTACACACGACATCATAGCCCTTGTCCAGCAGCATCTGGTAGCCGGTGGGACTGAACTTCCTGTAATTGGGTTTGGCGATCAGGACTTTCTTGTTCATATGCTTCTTTCTCCTTATCGGGCAGAATTAAAATCTTTGAGTGCCGGGTCCAGAACCGCGAGATCATATCTGCGGCTGGAATGACGCAACGCGCCTAGCACCCAGAAATAGGCATTTCTGGTGCCGGGGCTGGCAACCGTGGGATGATAGCCCCGCGGTGCCTGTACCATGGTGCCGGAGTGAACAACGTGTGTCACGATATCATCGACTCCACCGGACTCCAGATAGCTGATATGAAATCCGAAATGCGGAAGGGGCATGTCAAAATAACAATAGACCTCTTCCAAGTCCTTCTCATGCTGGTGCGGAGGCCAGCTTGTCCATGCGCCTTCCCCGCCCCAGGTAAGACCGCAGATCAGCCGGGAGGCCTCATCCTTGTCTGAGAGGGTCATAAACACTTCGCGCTGACCAATGCCTTCCCCGTGGATCTGATGAATATCTCCAATGGGTGCTGCCGGATCAAAGGCACGGAAAAACGCCTTTCCGTGACCTTCCCATACCGCTGCTGCAATGTAAAAGATACTGTCTTCTTTCGCAGTGATCCGGACGCTTTCCCGCCCAGGAAGATAAAAAGCATCAAACTTCTTCATCTCACCGGACAGAACATCATTGCCGTCTATTCCGGCACAGCCGGAGATCAGTACCGGATGCATTTCGAGACTTCCGGATTCCAGCAGGAAGTTCTCGCCTTTCTGGAGATTCAGTCGAAAGATCCGGGTCTCCTGGCAGGCACAGTGTTCCGGCGTGATGACTGCGTGAAAGCCGGGTTCTTCCGGTGACTGCACTCTCCATGCGGTCATTTTTTCAACCTGATTCATATGGTCTCCTTTTCTGAGAACGAATGAGAAATATTTAAGGCGTCTGTAGACTGCCGTCGCGGTTTCTGGTCTGTGTCCAGGTGGTAACGGTATTTTCACAGGGATACTTGGCGGCTTCTCTCTCATTGAGATCGACTCCGAGTCCGGGCTTGTCATTTGCGTATACAAAACCGTCACCGCCATATTCCGGCATGCCCGGGAACACGTCAAGTAGCGCGCCTTTCGGACCGCTGAGTTTCTGGATCACAAAGTTTGGAGGCTCAATCCCACTCCACTCCTGGAGGCCGAGATTCTGTGCTGCAAGATCGATATGGATATTGGCCGCGTGAGCCAGCGGGCTCATATCTCCGGGACCGTGCCAGCAGATGCGTACACCGTACTGCTCGCAGTAGAGCTGCAGCTTCCGTGCCGGTGTGATGCCTCCGACCTGGCTGAGGTGGACACGCATGTAGTCGATGCTGCGGGTTTCCACTGCCTTTTTGTATTCCGCCGGATTGTTGAACAGCTCACCCTGGGCAAGAGGTGTGGTACAAACCTGCTTGATTTTCTCCAGCCATTCGATCTGCTCCAGAGGGACCACGTCCTCCATAAAGAACAGTCGATACGCCTCCATCTCCTTGACAAAGGTGACCGCTTCGGTCGGGTGGATGCGCTCGTGGACGTCATGAACCAGGTCCACATCGAAGCCTTCTCTGGCCCTTATTCCCTCAAACAGCTTGATTGTGTTCTTGCAGTACTCCTTGCTGTCCAGATAGATGCCAGGCAGTGCGCCTTTCGCCGCCCAGGCAGGTGCGTCGCCGTAGCCGCCGCCGCCATAGCCGCCGTTCTGACAGCGCAGATGGCGAACACCGATGGAACGGTACATGTCGATATTATCACAGATTTCATTGATATCCGCGCCGTCCACATGCCGGTAAACCGGAACACCTTCACGCACTTTGCCACCGAAGAGGTCGTAAACCGGCATGCCGGCCATTTTCCCCTTGATGTCCCAGAGAGCCATGTCGATGCCGGAAATGGCGTTGTTGACAATCGGGCCGGTACGCCAGTAGGCGTTTTGATGCATAAGCTGCCAGAGTTCGCTGATGCGGTTGACTTCCCGTCCGACCACAAGCGGTTTCAGATAGGTCTCGATCAGGTGCTTCACCGTAAGATGCCGATAGGCAAAAGTGGCGCAGCCCAACCCATACAGACCTGGCTCACTGGTTTCCACTTTGACAACGACCAGATTGATGCCCTCCGGCGCGGTACAAATCACCTTGATATCCTGGATGACTGGATTCATCGAATTCTCCTTCTGCTTATAAGACAGAGGGATATGTCCCATATCCCTCTGCAAAGCCGTATTTTATTACATGACAAGATATCCGCCGTCGACGGGGATAATGGCGCCGCCGAGGTAATCGCTAGCATGAGACGCAAGGAAGATGCAGGGTCCCTTCATGTCGTTGCCGGTCCCCCAGCGATGCGCCGGAATGCGCTGAGTCAGCTCATCATAGCGCTGCTGCGTGTACTTGGGGTTGTTCGGGTCGGTCAGAGCCACATTCATCTCAGTATCCATGTATCCGGGAGCCAGGGCGTTGATGTTGATGCCGTACTGCAGCAGGTCGTTGCTGAAGGCCTTTGCCAGCTGTGCGACACCGCCTTTGGCTGCAGAATACGCCGGGACCGTCTTGCCGCCAAAGAAGGAGCACATGGAGGCAATCAGAATAATCTTTCCGTATCCCTTGGGCTTCATGACATTCGCTGCAGCACGGGCCAGCCAGAACACGGAGTTGAGATTGGTGTTGATTACATCGTCCCAGTCCTGATCGGGGAACTCATTGGAGGGATGGCGGCGCTGAATGCCGTGGGCAGCAACCAGAATATCCAGATCGCCCAGCAGTTCCAGGCACTTGTTAAAGCCTTCCTGGCAGGAATCTCTGTCGGCCAGATTTGCTTTGACGCCATGGCACTTGTAGCCCTTAGCCGTGAAATCTTCCGCGACGGAAAAAACTTTGTCGCTCGTCCCGATGATGGCCACTTCAACGCCGGATTCCATAAGGCCTTCCGCCATACCCTTGCCGAGACCGCGTGTCCCGCCGGTGACGATTGCTTTTTTGCCGGAGATGTCAAACAGATTGTTAACCATGAGTATATTCCTCTTCTTTCTTTATATTATTTGATCAGGAATGTGCAGAATTTTTCTGAGAACACGCACAGGAAGAAGACTGCCGTATAACCGATAAAGAACGGAATTTCCGCCTTGGATATTTCTCCGATTTTGAGTTCCCGGACTGACCGGGTGACCTGTACGGCGGAGAAGATATTGACTGCAACCGGCGGCGTCATCGTTCCGATGACGTTGGAGATGCAGAGGATCATACCGAAATGGATTACATCAATGCCCATGCTGCTGGCAATCGGCCAGAGCACCGGCACCAGAAGGACCGCAATGGCCGTTCCTTCCATAAAGGTACCGAAGATCAGCAGAATGATCGCAACCACCAGGCAGAACAGAGTCTTGTTCAGGTTCATGCTGATCACAAAATCAACCAGAGCCTTGGAGGCACCCGAATAGGTGAAGACCCAGGAGAAGGCGGTGGAAGCGGCAATGATAAAGAGAATCATTGCGGAGCTCTTGGCCGACTTCATCAGGATCGGGATGAGGTCCCGGAGAGTCAGTTCCTTGTAGATGAACACACCGGCGATGAATGCCCAGACACAGGCAACGGCTGCGCTTTCGGTTGCGGTAAGCAGACCGGAATAGATACCGCCGAGAATGATCACAGGAGTGAGCAGTGCTGGGATAGCGTTAAGGAATATTTTACCGACTTCTTTCCCGCTGCGCTTGACATGAACTTTTGGCCATTTTTCCTTATTGGCAAAGAAGATAACTTCTACTATCAGAACCAGCATGATGACGATGCCGATCATCAGACCTTCGGTGAACATGTTGGTGACGGAAGCGCCGGTCAGCGTACAGTAAAGGACCATGATGATGGAAGGGGGGATGATAGGTCCAAGTCCGCCGGAGACCACAAGAAGTCCCGCAGTCCTTGCTTCGGGATATCCGTCCTTGACCATTTCAGCGTACAGCATGGAGCCGATAGCGACAACCGTTGCAGGAGCGGATCCCGAAAGCGCTGCGAAGAACGCACAGGCGAGAACGAGAGCTACGCCCATGCCGCCGCGGATATTCCCGATCAGGCAATTGGCAAAGTTGACAATCCGTCGTGAGATTCCGCCACCGGCCATCAGGTTCCCGGCGAGAATGAAGAAGGCGATCGCCATGATGGAAGTCGACTGCAGTCCGCCGAAGAGGCGCTGGGCAATGACGGCAGGAGATACACCGAGGTCGCCAAAGATAACGGCTGCCAGGGATCCCACACCCAGAGAAATGGAAATCGGGACGCCGATTACGATGCAGACGGCAAAAACCAGAAACAGAATAACACCAGCATTCATTTTTCTTCTGCCTCCTTTTTCTTGCCGCTGAAGATCGTATCGATGATCTCGTCGACTTTGGTGATGGATTCCATCGGAAGATTGAAAATACGGCCGATCAGCATCAGTGTCTGTGTAACCATCATCAGGCCAAATGAAATTGACAGTGACAGATACAGTATGTACATCGGGATGTTCATAACGGGGCTGGTCTGGGCAGTCTTAATCTGCTTGGCAACCAGAGCATTTCCGTTTGTAAACATCATAAAGACAAAGTAAATCACGATCGCTCGTGCAATAATCTCAAGAATCTTTCCGGAGCGTTTTCCCTCCAGCTTGCTGGTCAGTGCGGTCACACTGACCTGGGTACCGTCGCGGAGGCCGAGTTCGGTCCCCAGCAGCACCATATAGACCATAGAGTACAGGGCAAGTTCTTCCGTCCAGGGCATCGATCCCTGAATAATATTACGATTGACGACGCTGATAAAATAGCAGATGACCATGACGGCAAACGTCAACGCACAGGCAACAAGCTCAACCGCTGTCAGTCCGCGAACAACTTTGTTGAGGGCTTTCATGGGCTGTCTCTTTTCTCCTTTCCGATGTCTGTAGAATGGATGAGCAGACCTCGCAGGGTCTGCTCATCACATGGAGGAAACTGTAACTTACTTTACAGCGGCGCGAGCTGCTTCAACTGCGGCAACCCAGGCTTCGTCATAGGTCGTTCCGTCTGCTTCAACCTTGGCGGCATAGGCTTCCTTCAGGGAGTCAAGGTCGATGTCATAGAAGGAGACACCGACACCCTTCAGCAGTTCGACCGCCTCTTCGTTGGCCTCGTTCAGGAACTGCCACTGCTGCTCGCAGCCGGCCCAAACGGCTTCAACAAAGGTCTCTTTCAGATCATCGGGGATCTGGTTCCAGGCGTTGTCGCTCATGCACAGGGGGATGTAGACAAAGCTGTGGTGGGTATTGGTGACGGAGTTGACACCGGCTTCATAGAACTTGTTGACCCAGCAGTTGGAGACAGCGTTCTCGCAGGCATCGATGGTTCCCTGCTGAAGAGCGGTGAACTGCTCTCCGGCAGCAAGGGCAACCGGGTTGGCACCGAAGGAGGTGAAAGCGGCCAGCTGGCCCTTGTTCTGCATGGTGCGGATTTTTACACCTTTGAAATCATCAATGCTCTGGATGGGCTTCTTGGAGAAGACATCACGGAAGCCGGATTCCATGTAGCCGATCACGTGAATGCCAAGGGCTTCGGCCTTCTCATTGATCAGAGCGCCCAGCTCGTTCTGTACGGCATAGTTGGCCTGATCCTGAGAATCCCACAGGAAAGCCTGGTCAAGGATTGCCATCTCGGGGATGTAGTTGGCCAGAACGGAGTTTGCTGCGCTGGCAATGGCGAGGTCGCCCTGGATTGCCATGTCGAGGGTATCGGCTTCACCGCCAAGGGTGCCGCCGGCAACGACATCGATCTTGATGGCGCCGTTGGTAGCTTCTTCAACAGATGCTGCGATCGCCTGTGCGCCTTTGTAGTAGTTGGACTGCTCATTGTCGACCATGGCGAGCTTGAAGGTGATTGCTTTGTCCGCCGCGAACGCAGGTGTGGCACCGGCGATGGCGAAGACGAGCGTTAAGATGAGGAGCGCGGAGAGTAAACGCTTTTTCATAAGAAACCTCTTTCCTGCGGAGCATCCGCATAGTATGATGTAGCACGAACGACGTCCGACGTCCTGCCTCGGTAATAAAATAACACTGTTGAATGGCTTTTGTCAACAGTGTTTTTTCTTTCTTCTGTTTTTTGTAGATTTCACCAATTTTACTTGCTTTTCTTTGTATAATTTGCCAAGGCTATTCACGTTTACGACTTTGCGTTCTCCGTCTCCTTTAATTGGTTGATGCAGTCCAGGTTCGCTGCAATATGTTCCCGCATGCTCTTTTCGGCCCAAACTGCATCATTGGCACAGATTGCATCAGCAACCGCTTTGTGTGTTCTTATGGTGTCTTTGAGAATCCTCGGATCTTTAAACCGGGTAAACAGACGGACGCTGTAGGTAATAATAGAGCTGATCTCGGCCAGAACACTGTTGTGGGTACACCGTGCTATGTATTGGTGGAAAGCGTTATCCGCCTCGTAGTGGTCAATACCGGCATTGATACACTCCTCCACAGCCGCGCAGCGCTTTTTCAGTTCCTCTTTTTCCTCTTCCTGAATCCGTTTCGCTGCCAAAGAGGCGATCCACGGCTCAATCTGCATTCTCACTTCGTACAGTTCCGTTGCCAGATTGACCTTATCCGCAACGAACTCAAATCCCAACGGATCGGTCACCTGGCCAATCTTCTCGGTCACAAAGGTGCCTTTTCCACGGCGAATTTCCAGGCAGTTGCGCGCAACCAGCAGCTTCACGGCCTCTCGGATCGTTCCGCGTCCGACATTCAGGTTTTCTGCCAGCTCAAACTCGTTCGGGAGTTTGTCCCCAATCCCGATATTCTGTTCCTTTATCAAGTCGCTGATCTGTTCCGCAACCCGTTCTGACAGAGAAAGTTCTTTGTGCTGCTGTACCGTTTTAAAGAGATTATCCATGGTATACACACCCTTCTTGTCACATACGACATCCGACATTATAAAGGACATCTGCCTGATTCGTCAAGAGAAAGCGTGTTTTTTCGGAAAATTGATCCACAAGACGTATGACGACTCAAAAAGCTGCCCGGATCAATTTGATCTGAGCAGCTTTCCAATAGTCGCGTTTGTGTTTCTTTTTGCTGACTTACTCCGCAACGAAGCTCATCAGATCCGGCTGTTCATGGCCCGGGAGCCATTCCAGCTCCAGAGCGTCGGCAGTGGCCTGCAGGTTCTGGGCGTACTCCTGGTTGGCGGCCAGCATCCGCGCAGTCCTGGCTGCACCGGAAGTGCTGTTAAACTCCACAACGGCGTCAGGACTCAGCGGCAGCCGCATGATGATGTGGTAGCCATAGCTGGTCTCGACGACATCGGAGATTTCATAATCTCCCAGCGCCGCAGCGGCATCCTCGAATTCCGGAACCATGGTGCCCGGGGTATAGGTATAGCCTTCGGGATAATAGGTCTTGCCGGTGTCCTCGCTGACCTCGCCGATTTTCTTCAGGAAGGCATCCTTCCTCTCCTGCGGGTCCTCAATGGCGCGGAGTTCGTTCAGCAGTGCAACCAGGTCCGCTCTCCGCACG
>JAEEGL010836356.1_pt1 | contig 21323 bp, 21 predicted proteins | sample 9134231 | NCBI WGS metagenome assembly JAEEGL01 (sample SAMN16246548, study PRJNA631951) | gut metagenome | biome: gut microbiome; feature: rumen; material: fiber-attached | host: Bos | place: Iran: Karaj | collected 2018-10
GAATATGGAGAAATTCCACTGCGATATGGTCATGATGTACGACCAGCTCCAGTGCAAGGGCATGCAGGGCGTTGTGGGCCTCTTTGAGGACGAGTTCCGGGCCAGGAACATCCACGCCATCTGGATGCCGCACGCTCTTCCCGACAAGCGGACCGTGTCCCGCGCGGAGATCCGCCGCATCATCAACGATTACATGACCACCGTCATGCAGGAAGAACCTCTGGATCCGTCTCTGCTTGATTTTGACGATTCCGAGGGCTGGTAAGAAGGAGGACAAAGAGATGCGCAAACTATTCAAGATCCTGTTCAAGGTGCTGCTGATCGCGGGCGGCATTTACGCCGCCCTGTTCGCCGTGTTCTTCTTCGACCTGGACGGCAAGGCGCTGTTCTACGGCGTGGAGCCCTTCCTGGTGAAGCATTATGACAAGATGCCCAGAAGGGATCCCCTGTCCCAGAAGTACGACACCAAGACGCCCCACTATGAATATAAAGTGTAAGGGGGCAGCAGGATGGAACAGATCATGACCACCGTGACCGAGACCGGCAAGAAGCTGCTGGGCGCGGCACTGAACCTGCTGCGCACCGGCGCGGAGGCGGGCCTGTCCCTGGCGGGCAAGGCCGCCGGCGCCGCCGCCGGACTGGTGAAGGAGCAGGCGGGCACCCTGGCCCGCACCGCCGGCGACAAGGCAAAAACCGTCGCCCGGGACCATCGCCAGACCCTGCTGATCATCGCCGCCGCCGTGTCCGCCCTGGCGCTGATCGCCTCGCTGCTGGGTCTGCTGCTGGGGAAGAAGAAATAACCGATACGCAAAAAAGAGGAGCGTTCCGAAAAGGAACGCTCCTTTTTTGCATGGTTCGATCACTTCTCCCAGGGATCCCGGTCCCGGGGCTTTTTGTCCGGATGCTTCTCCGCCTCTTCCCGCTGCTTCTTGAGCTTTCTGACAAAAAACAGTACGGGAAGGCCGGAGAGGATGATGTAGGCGGCGGTGATATACTCCCAGGGGCTGCCCCGCTTCAGCATGGTGACCAGCAGCAGGAGCATGACCCCCATGTCCACGGCGGCATAGACGGCGAATAAGACCATCTGCTTTTTGCTCATGGCAGCCTCCTTACTCGGTGGTGTGCTTCTCCTTCCCGAAGTGGAGCTCCTTCATGCCCTCTACCTCGTCGCAGATGGGCTTGAGGGAACAGGAGCCGCAGTCGGTGGGCATGCCCTCCAGGATCTTGGTGAGGGACATGGTGATGTCGTGGGCGGTCTTGGCGCACTTATTCGCCCCGGCGTAGTCGGCGTCCGGCGCGGTGAGGAAGATCAGCTTCACCGCCAGCACGTTGGGATCCTGCTTGTACTGGCGGATGAAGTCGTCGCCGATCCGCTCGAAGCTGATGCCGCGGCGGACCGCGTCCCTGCTGACGCGGACCTGCTCCCGGCTGGACTCTGAAGAGGTGCGGATCATATATCCTTTCGGAAAGACCCGGTACTTGACGAAGTCCATGTTCTGGATGGCCCGAAAGGCCTGCTCCGTATCGTCCTCGTCATCGCTCTCGATGTCGCCCACCCGCAGGAGAGTGATGCGGGCGTAGTCGCTGTCGGCTTTCAGTTCTCCCAGATCCGGCCCAAAGAGGAGGATCTCGTCCCGGTCCACCAGATCACGGCTGGTGGTGACGCAGGTGAAGTTGACGGCGGCTTTACCGCTGCCGCCCAGTTCAAAAGCGGCGTCCCGCAGCATGACCAGCTCAAACTCACCGCTGTCGGCCCAGGCACGGGCGGGATCGTAGGAGTAACGGCGGGGGGCGGAGGAACCGCCCAGACCCTCCGCCTGCCGGATCACGTTGTTGTACAGCTCCATGTCAGAACTTGATGTCCGTCGGTTTGCGGTCGAAGATCTTGTTGACCTGAACGTACGCCCAGCCCAGCACCTTCTGATCCAGATTCCAGAAATAGACCACGAAGAGAACGCCGATGACGGCGAACAGGATCAGGGCCAGCGTCCAGAGGACCTTGAATACTTTGCCCATGTTGTTACCTCCCTGTGTACAAGAGTGTGAGGAAGCTTTTTCCGGCGGTTATCTGGCAAGGCCCTTCTGACGGGCGAACTCAGCGGCGCCCAGGGCACCCATCAGCTGGGGATCGGTCTTCAGGTCGATGACTTTCAGCTTCAGTACGCGCTCGATGGCCTGCTTCAGACCTGCGTTCTTGGCGCAGCCGCCGGTCAGGGTGATGGCGTCGGTGGCGCCGGCTTTTTTGCTCATGACGAAGCAGCGCTTGGCGACGGCCATCTGGATGCCCGCAGCGATCTCATCCATGGGTTTGCCTTCGCCCACCAGGGTGATGACCTCGCTCTCGGCGAACACGGTGCACTGAGCAGTAATGGGAATCACGTTCTTGGCTGTGAGGGACAGGTTGCTGAATTCGGGCAGAGTCATCTCGAAAGAACGGGCCATGGCTTCGTAGAACCGGCCGGTGCCGGCGGCGCACTTGTCATTCATGGCGAAGTTCTTCACTGTGCCGTCGGTGTCCACGGAAATGCCCTTGACGTCCTGGCCGCCGATGTCGATGATGGCCTTGACAGTGGGATCGGTGACATGTACGCCCATGGCGTGGCAGGAGATCTCGGAGATGTTCTCGTCGGCAAAGGGGACCTTGTTGCGTCCGTAACCGGTGCCGATCAGGTACTCCAGTTCTTCGGAACTGTTCAGGCCGACTTTTTTCAGGACCTCTTCCATGGCCAGCTTGGCGCTGACTTCGGAATTGATCTTGCTCTTGATGGTGGTGTCGGCACAGATCTTGCCGTTCTCGTCCAGAATAACTGCCTTGGTATAGGTGGAACCCACGTCGCAGCCGCCAAAGTACTTCATAGTCTGTTTTCTCCTTATAATGTAATGTATATTTTGTGTTGTCCTTATATCTGATGAGCCTGTTTACATGCAGGACTCGTCGTCGAAGTCGCAGAGGGAAGGATCCACCGGCTCGGCTTTCATGACCGTGCGCATATATTCGTTGACCTTGTCGCGCATGGACTTGCGGGACACGGTGCGGGGATCCATCAGATCGTGCTCGATCCAGATCATGTGATAGCCCTTGTCCCTGGCCTGCTCATCCAGAATGCCCTGGAGAGTGGCCATGTTCTTGCAGGCTACGTTCTGATACATGATGATGATCTCGGCGCGCCAGGCTTCCACCTGCCGCCACAGTTCGTCCACCACGTTGTGGTAGCCGCCGTTGGTGTGGCGCCGCATGACCATGCGCTCATACAGACGGGCCAGATCCATCAGAGCTTTTTCCTTGTCCTCCGTCTCCATAGGCTTGGTGAAGTTCAGGGATTCCATCTCCACCAGGATGTCGATGCCCCAGCAGTTGGCCAGCCAGTTGGAGAAGTTGGCATAGTAGTGAGCAGGGCAGGACCAGACGATGCCGCGGTACTTCATCTTGCCGGGCCAGGCTTCCTCGCGGCGCTCATAGGCCTGCAGCATCAGCTTGTTGACCTTCTGGAAGGTCTTGATGGTTCTGGGATCTGCGCCGCCGTCCATCTCATAGTTCCACTTGCGGAACAGTTCATAGCAGGGACCGATGATCTGGGGATAGTTCGTCTTGTTGACTTCCCATTTCTCCAGTTCGTAGCCGGTCTCCTGATTGAACCGCTTCATGGTGGTGAAGTAAGCGTCCCAGTTCCATTTGGCGCCGGTCTGCTCTTCCACGAACCTGATGCAGGCCTTGATATCCTCGGCGGCATCGGGAACCGTCTCCTCATACTCATAGCGGACGGGGAATGTCAGATGGAACACCGGAAGATCCGGGAAGCGGCGGGACATATAGCTGGAAGCCATGGTGGAGCCGTCGCAGGGCATGGAGCTGGAGATGAAGCAGCTGCCCATGTGGGGCAGGGCGTCGATCACCAGCGCGCCGCACTCGGAAGAGGGAACGGGGCAGGTGTCGGCCGGCAGGCCGAAGGACTCCACGGCGTCAATATAAGGAACACAGGTGAGCTGGTCGATCTCGCTGACCAGGAAGACGGGCATCAGCTGGTAGGGAATGCCCAGCAGATCGGGGAAGCCCGCCATGATCTGGCCCATGGTCATCTCATCGAACAGGACGACCTTCTTGTTCAGCTCCGCACTGTTGCCGTTCTTTTTGTCGCACTTGGCCAGGAACACCAGGTTCTCCGCCACATAGCGGAAGATGTCATAGATCATCAGATGGCTCATTTTCAGAGCCGTGCCCCGCTGACCCATGGTGTTCTTGTCCATGAAGCCCACACAGCACATATAGGAGATCATCCAGCGGTACCAGAGAGTGGCGTTCAGGGCAGGCACCAGATCCTTGGAGAAAGTACCCAGCAGCATGCCCCACATCTTCAGCCATTCGGCAAAATCCACACCGGTGTCCCGCAGGCCGCGCCACTCACGGCGGACTGTTGCCATAGCCCCGGTGCGGTACAGGCGCCCCAGGTGCTTCTCGCCGTTGAGGAGCAGATCTTTCCGCTCTTCCGGCGTCATGGCCTTAACGGCCTGGAACTCCTCACGGAGACGCTGAGCGTTGGCTTTCATGTTGCCCAGCTGTCTGGCACCGAAGGCTTTCCAGTCAGTCTCCTTGATCATCTGACCGACGATGGCGCCGATCTCTTTCACGTTCTGCCCCTGGGCCTTCCAGTCCATGTTGGTCTTGGCCCGGAAGAAGGCGGGGTTGGGATACTTGATCTTACCCATCACTTGTTCCCTCCGTTCTTTTGGATGCGCTTGATCTCCAGAGACTCCACAAATGCCTGGAAGCGGGTGCGGAGCTGTCCGGAGGACCGGGCGTTGTAGGGACGGTCGATGGAGAGGACCGGCCAGCCAACCTCGGTCGACATGATGTGGCTGACCAGAGCCCGCTCAAATCCCCAGAAATCGCAGAACTTCATCTGCTCATAGATGATGCCGTCGGCATTATACTCCCGGGCCAGGCGGTCTGCGGTATCACGGCGCTGCTGTACCTTCTCGTCGGCGATGTAGCGGGCGCACTCGCTGACCATCATGTAGTGGCGGCAGATCTGATCCAAAGCGGGTTCGTCATCGTTGAGTTCGATGACCTCGCGGCCGGGAGTGGAACCGTAGCAGTAGCGGTCTACGACCACCATGGCGCCGCAGTCCTCCAGCATTTTGGTGAGGCTGGGATCATCGATCTCGCTGCCCACCATGGCTACACGGGCACGGTACCAGGGCTTGGGATCCGGCTTGCGGGTCTTCAGCTCCTCCAGCGTCTCGCGCAGATAGGGAAGGATCAGATATTTGGGACAGGTATAGCTGACCAGGTTCAGCACATGGAATTCATAACCGGTGATGACCGGATTTTCCTCCTTGCGCATCTGACCGATCTCGCTGATGATGCGGCAGACCTCGTTGTGCTCTTCAACAGCCTTGCGGATGGCGGCGTCGGAGGTGTCCACCCCGTAGTTTTTCGTCATCACGTCCAGCAGGCGTATCCGCATCTGCTTGACGTAGTGGCGGACGGAATAATCCTCGACCTTGTAGGGCATGTCGGTGTGAGTGACGAAGAAGTTGGGTTTCTCATTCATCTTCAGCAGCTCGAAATGCTCGTAGAAGCGGTTCATCATGGAACACGCATCCACGCCCGCAAGCCCGTCCAGGAAATTGAAACCGCCCTCGATGCCGCGCTCCACCAGGGCTCTTGCAAACTCGCAGGTGTAGTTGGACATGTAGTAGGTGGCGATGTCGATGGAGCCGGTGCGGGGCGCCCGCAGGCGGACGCTGAAGCAGCCGGGAACGTTCAGCAGGACTTCCGGAATGTGGAAGCAGGTGTAGCCGATCGCCAGCCTGCCGTCAGCCTTTGCCTTCTCCACCAGCTCGTTGTCGGCGTTGTCCAGCAGGTTTTCGAAGAAGATCATGTGTTTCAGATCTCTCAAGGGTACGACACCTCTCTCTCGTTATGTTGTGGGAATGTAAAAGCGGTTGCTCAAAGAATACCGAGTTTTTCCAGAGCCTCCCGGGCGCCTTTCATCACCGGGCTGTCCGCCGGCAGTTCAAAGACGCTCCGCCCCTGGATATCGTTGGCGGCATGAGCGCTGTCGCTGGGGATGACGGAGAGAATCTCCGTGCCCTCCACATGGATGTAGGGGATCATGGCAGGATCCGTGACCCGGTTGACGATGGCGCCGCAGCGGTCGTACATCACCAGGTCGTCGGCCACAGTCTTGATGGTGGAGACCACCTGGGTGCCCTTCCGGCTGGGGTCGGTGATCAGAACCAGGTGGGTGACCTTCTCCATGACCCGGCGGTTGATCTGCTCGATGCCGGCTTCACCGTCGATGACTACGTAGTCAAAATCGTGGCTGAGAAGATTGATGACCTCTTTCAGATATGCGTTGACCTTGCAGTAGCACCCTGCGCTTTCCGGACGGCCGATGGCCAGGAAGGAGAAGTCCCGCTGTTCCACCATGGTGTCGAAGATCCGGTACCGGGCTTCGCTGAGGAGCTCGATGGCCTCCCTCGGGGCGCCGTCTTCCACAGAGGCGACGATGCTCTTGCGGATATCGTCCAGGGTCTCGCGGACCTCCACGCCCAGAGCGGTGGACAGGCCTACGGCGGGGTCGGCGTCAATTGCCAGGATCCGCTTGCCGGGATATGCTTCGGCCAGCAGGCGGACAAAGGCGGCGGAGATGCTGGTCTTGCCGACACCGCCCTTGCCGGCGACGGCGATGATCTTGGTGTTGCGGTCCAAACTTGCTCACAGCCTTTCTGCGGCATCCCCGGCGGGGGGATGGAGATGCCCGCAAATATACATTTATATCCTAACACAAGAGTGGTCGTTTTGCAATGAATAGTTACCCGGGTACCCGGTTATTTTTGTTGATTATGCGGGCAATGTGTGGTATGCTGAAACCGGTAATTTGGACCTCGGCGCAAAACGATGAAAGTGAGGACGATCCCTTGAAAAAAGATGTTTTGATCCAGCAGCTGGTAAACAGCTACGGCAACTGGGTGCGGACCGACTGTGAGAACCGTCAGGGCGGCACCGGCCGTATGACAAAGGAGCTCTATCCCTATACCTCCCTGTTTTCCCCCATCCAGATCAACAGACTGACGGTGAAGAACCGCCTGGTCATGGCGCCAATGGGCAACTGCCAGATGGCCGAAGAGACCGGCCGGCCCAACGACAAGATGCTCCAGTATTTCTTCGCCCGCGCGGAGGGCGGCATCGGCCTGCTGACCACCGGCCTGATTCCCATCAGCCATCACATCGACTCCTCCGTTACAGAAAAGGGCAACTACTCCTACTTCCCCCGGATCGACGGCACCCGCACCAACTTCATGGGCTGGCGGGACCTGGCTCAGGGCGTCCACGCCCGGGGCAGCCGCATCTTCATCCAGCTGACGCCCGGCCTGGGCCGCGTAGGCAACCCCCAGTGCCTGCTGACCAAGTTCCAACTGCCGGTCTCCGCATCCCTGAACCCCAACTTCTATCTGCCTGACGTGCCGTGCCGCCCCCTGACAGATCTGGAATGCAACAAGATCATCGCCAACGCCGGCCAGGCTGCCATGGACGCCAAGGTCATGGGCCTTGACGGCGTGTATCTCCACGGCCATGAGGGCTATCTGCTGGATCAGCTGACCAGCCCTGCCTTCAACCGCCGCAAGCTGGGCAAATATTCCGACTGGCAGCGCTTCGGCATCGACCTCATCAAGAGGATCCGCGAGAAGACCGGGCCCGACTACCCCATCATGTACCGGATCGACCTGTCCCTGGCGCTGGAGGAGACTTACGGCGAGAGGATGGAGACCGTCAAGACTCTGAAAAAGTTCAGGAACGGCCGCTCCATCGCCGATACCCTCAATTATATGGAGAACCTGGTCAAGGCCGGCGTCGACATGTTCGACGTGGACCTGGGGTGTTACGACAACTGGTGGCTGCCGCATCCCCCGGCGGGCATGCCGGCCGGCTGCTTCCTGGATGTGTCCAAAGTGGCCAAGGAATACTTCGCTGCCCGGGGCATCAAGTCCAACGCCGGCGTGGAGATCCCCATCGTGGCTGTGGGCAAGCTGGGATATCCCGACCTGGCCGAAAAAGCCCTGAGGGACGGCAAGGCGGACATGATCATGCTGGGCCGTCCAGTGCTGGCTGATCCCGACTGGTGTAACAAGGCCTATGCCGGAAAGGTGGAGGATATCCGTCCCTGCATCGGCTGTCAGGAGGGCTGCATCAACGAGTTCGTGGAAGGCGGACATCCCCAGTGCGCCGTGAATCCCCGCACCGGATTTGAGGAGCTTCTGCCCGCGGTTCCCGCTCCCGCCGCCGTGAAGAAACGCATCGCCGTCATCGGTGCCGGCTGCGCCGGACTGAACTTCGCCATCACAGCCGCCCGCCGCGGCCATACGGTGGAGGTTTTCGAAAAGAGCGACAAAATGGGCGGCAAGATGCACGCTGCCGGCGCGCCGCTGAGCAAGTACGATCTCCACAACTATATGGAGTGGCTGATCCGCCAGACGGAGAAGACCGAAGGCGTGACGGTGCATCTGAACACCACCGTTACCAACGAGGAACTGAAGGCTGCCGGCTATGACGCCGTGGTCTTTGCCAACGGTTCCCGGGAGGGTCAGCCCAAGTTCCCGGGCATCGACACCATGCGCCACGTGGAAGCCGTCCATCTGCTGACCCATCCGGAGGAACTGAAGGATACCGACAGAAAGATCGTGGTGGTAGGCGGCGGAGCCGTAGGCCTGGAGACCGCATACTGGCTGGCTACCGAGCACCGGCGCGACGTTACCTGCGTGGAGATGCTGGAGTACTTTGAGGAAGGCGCCTGCACAGCCAATCGCGGCCACCTGATCCATTACTTCGAGGCAGACGGCGGAAAGCTCATCAACTGCGCCAGGGTCACCCGTTTCGAGGACGGACACGTGGTCATTGCCCGGAACCACAGCAAGGCGGTACCGGATCCCTACTGCACATGGACGCCCATCATCCCCAAGAACGTGGAGAACCCCCTGGCTCCCAAGATGACCAACGAGGAGGCCATCGAGCAGCTGGACGCCGATCTGGTGGTGCTGGCTATCGGCAACCGGGGCGACGACAGGCCCTTCCTGTCTGCCCAGACGGATCATGTGGCGCCTGAAGTCCACAACATCGGAGACAGCTACAACACCCAGAAGCCCGGTAATATGTGGCAGGCCACCAAGGCCGCCTACAACCTGGCCATCCGCATCTGACCCTTTGCGGCATAGCAGCGGCAGGGGCGCTTCCCACGGAAGCGCCCCTGTCTTGTTTGATTAAAGCTCTCCGGGGTCCGGAAAAACCTTTGTGAAAAGGATTGAAGACCGGGGGCGGTTTGTGATATAATACCTAAGAATATGGGCCTTTGCCGGAACGTGGAAAAACACAGCCGGAAAGGCCGGGGAATGAACCCCGGACAGCCCGGAAACCGCATGGTTCCGGCTCCCGGGCGCGAGAACAAGCAGACAGAAGTCTCTGCCGAAAGGAGGAGCTCATATGTATATGGAAGCCGTCAAGGAGATCCGTAAACTGGAGGAACAGGTAGAGCAGTCCAAAGCTCAGGCCAGAGCCCAGGCAAAGGACTCGATTGACGCCGTGGAAAAAGAGGGCCGCGCGCTGCTGAACGCTGCCCGTCAGACGATCCGCGAGGAAGACGCCGCCGCTATGACGGAGTGCGAAGAGAAAGCTGCCGCGCAGCGCCTGGATGTGATCCGCCAGGCGGAAGAGCAGTGCCGCGCGCTGCGCGACCGGGCTGCCGGCCGCATGGATGAGGCGGCAGACCGGATCGTCGGAAGGGTGGTGGGACGCTGAATGGCAATTGTCAAAATGAAGCGCGTCCGGCTCATCGGCATGGAGAGCGACCGGGAAGAACTGTTCCGGCGGCTGCAGAGGATGGGCTGTCTGCACCTGAGTGAACCGCCCGCGGATGAAACGGAGTGGCAGGATCTGCTGGTGCGGGAAGACGACCAGACCGCTGACCGGCAGGCCAGACAGAGGCTGCTGAGAAATGCGCTGGACACGCTCCGGCGTGTCGCTCCGCAGAAGACCGGTCTGCTGACTCCCAGGCCTGCGGTGGCGGAAGAGGCGTTTCTGGACGAGAGCCTGCTGGCGGAACATCTGGCCGTGGCCAAGGCGGTCAACGACCACGCCGCGGAACTGAACCGGCTGGGCGTCCAGGAATCCAGGCTTCTGGCGGAACAGGCCTCCCTTGCCCCGTGGGCGGAACTGGATATCCCGGTAGATCTGGCGGCCACCCGCTGCGCAGACGTTATCACCGGTACGGTTCCCGGTCCGGTGGAGTTCGAAAAGCTGCAGGCTGAGCTGGCGGACCGGGTGGAAGAGGCTGAGGTTTACCGCCTGTCCCAAAGCAGCGAGCAGCAGTGCCTGCTGCTGATCTGTCATAAATCCGCCGCTGACGCGGCGCTGGAGGTCCTGCGGTCCTACGGGTTCAACTCCGGACAGCTGAAAGGCTGGCAGGGTACCGTCAGGGACAACATGGAGCGGATCGCCGGCGAACTGGACCGGGTCCGCAAGTCCCGGAATCTGGAGCGGGAATTCCTGGTGAACCTGGGTGACCGCCAGGATGACCTTCGCCTGGCCGCCGACCGGATCTCCACGCAGCTCAACAGGGAAGACAACCGCCGCCGCCTTCTGACGGATCAGAAGATCTTCTGCCTGCAGGGATGGGTCCCGGCAGATCAGGCGGCAAAACTCACCGGCCTTCTGGATGAATACGACTGTGCCTGGGAACTGGCAGATCCCACTGAGGAAGAGATGGCGGATGTGCCGGTGAAGCTGAAAGGCAACCGGTTCACCCGATCCATGAACTGCATTACCGAGCAGTATTCTCTGCCCGCCTACAACGGCATCGATCCCAACCCTGTCATGGCCCCGTTCTTCATCCTGTTCTTCGGAATGATGATGGCTGACATGGCCTACGGGATCCTGATGATCGTGGGATCGCTGCTGTTCCTGAAGAAGAAACGCCCCGCAGATCCCAGTTTCATGGAAATGATTTTCTGGTGCGGCATCAGCACCTTTCTCTTCGGGGCGCTGACCGGCGGATTCCTGGGAGATTTCATTCCCCAGCTCTGCAGGCTCATCAATCCGGAGAGCACCTTTGAGCTTCCCGCCCTGTTTACCCCGCTGAACGATACCATGATGGTGATGATCGGATCCATGGCGCTGGGCGTGCTCCAGATCTTCACCGGCATGGCGGTCAGTGCGATCAAAAAGACCAGGGAGGGCCATTTTGCCGATGCCCTGTGGGATGAGATCACCTGGTGGGTGATCCTGGCCGGCCTTGTGCTGATGATCCTGAAGATCGGCGTCATAAAGGGCGTGCCTGTGGTACTGGTCATCGGCGGCGTGATGCTGCTTTACGGCTCTACCCGCAACGCCAGAGGATTCGGCAAGGTCACGTCTCTGGTCTCCGCCGTCTATAACGGCGTTACCGGGTTTTTCAGCGACATCCTCTCCTATGTGCGGCTGATGGCGCTGATGCTGTCCGGTTCCGTCATTGCCCAGGTGTTCAACACCCTGGGCGCCACCTTCGGCAAGATCATCCCCTTCATTATCATCTCGCTGATCGGCAACACACTGAACCTGGCGCTGAATCTGCTGGGCTGCTACGTCCACGATATGCGCCTGCAGTTCCTGGAATTCTTCGGCCGCTTTTACCGCGACGGCGGCAAGGCGTATCAACCACTCTCTCTTCAATCAAACAATGTAGAAATCATTAAGGAGGACAAATAAAATGGCTGCTTTCTTTGAATCTTTCGGCGGGCTGGGCCTGGCGTTCCTGGGCGCCGCTCTGGCTGTGGGTCTGTGCTGCGTCGGCTCTGCCAAGGGCACCGGTATGGTGGGTGAAGCCGCTGCCGGCCTGACCAGCGAGGACCCCGATAAGTCCACCAAGTGCCTGATCCTGCAGGTGCTGCCCGGCACTCAGGGCCTGTACGGCCTGGTGGCCTGGTTTTTCGTCCTGCTCACGATCGGCGTGTTCGGCGGATCTGGCATCAAGCCCCTGACCGTGCAGGAAGGCCTGACCGTGTTTGCCTCCTGCATCCCCATCGCGCTGGGCGGATGGCTCAGCGCCATCTTCCAGGGCCGCGTGGCCGCCGCGTCTGTGAACATCGTGGCGAAGCATCCCGAGGCTTCCACCAAGGGCATCATCTTCTGCGGTATCGTGGAGTTCTACGCCATCCTGTCCCTGCTGGCTACCATCCTGCTGCTCATGAACGCCCTGTAAGGAGGGTGCCATGAACGGACTGGAGAAAATCAACGCCCACATCATGCGGGACGGCGAGGCTGAGGTCCAGGAGATCCTGGCTGAGGCCGGCAAACGCATCGAGGTGGCCCAGGCCGGCTACAAGGCGCAGGTACGGCAGCTGAAATCGGACGCCAAGGCAAAGAGAGCCCAGGCTGTGGCCGACCGGCTGGAGCGCCTGGCCGGCAGCGCCGACATGGAGCGCCGTCAGATGCTCCTGGGCGCCAAGCAGGCCTGCATCGACGAAGCTTTTGAACGGGCGGCTGAAAAACTGCGGAACCTGCCCCGTGAGGAGTACATCGCCCTGCTGGCCAGGATCGCCGCGGCTGCCGGTACCGGCTGCGAAGAGATCGTTCTCTCTGCTGCCGACCGGGAGAGCGTCGGGGCTGACGTGGTGGCGGCCGCCAACGCCGGAGGAGCATCTTTCACCCTGTCGGACGAGACCAGGGAACTGGGCGGCGGTCTGGTGCTGAAGAAGGGAAAGGTGGAGGCCAACTGCTCTTTCGATACTCAGCTCCGGCAGCTGCGCCAGGAAATGGCATCGGACGTAGCCCGCGTCCTGTTTGACTGAAAGGGGGACTCCCTTTGCCAAAGAAACCGAAGGACACGGACTACCTGTTCCTGTCCGCTGCCATCCGCAGCCGGGAAAGGGAACTGCTCAGCCGGGCCCATGTGGACCGGATGCTGCACGCCTCCTCCGTGGCTGAGAGCGTTCAGGTACTCAACGAACTGGGCTACCCGCCTTTCGACCCGTCCAGAGAGGACGAACTCAACGGGGCCATTGCCCAGGTCCGCACAGAGGTGTTCCGGGAACTGGAACAGCAGATGCCGGACAAGGGCATCCTGGACGTATTCAAACTGAAATACGACTACCACAATCTGAAGACCATCATCAAGAGCCGCGGAGCCGATGTGCGCCGCCTGCTTCTGGACGCCGGACGCGTCCGGGCGGATGACCTGGCGGCCAGATTCCAGCAGACGGGGAAATGGAATTTTCTTCCTCCCGTTCCCGCCGCTGCGGCAGAAGAGGCTTCCCGCGTACTGGCTGAGACCGGTGACCCCCAGCGCAGCGATTTCGTGCTGGACAAGGCCTACTTCGCGGAGCTGTCCGCTATGGCGAAGGGTACCGGCTGTGACTTTCTGATCGACTATGTGCGGACGCTGATCGACGCCGCCAATCTCCGCTCTATCGTGCGGACCCTGCGGATGCACCGGGTCGGAACATTCCTGCAGCAGGTGCTGTTTGAGGGCGGATCCGTCAGCATCAGCCGTATCCTGGCTGATGTGAACGACGGTGTGGCGCTGCTGTACCGGGCCACGCCGCTGGCGCAGGCGGCTGAGATGGGGCAGGAGGCGGTTTCCGGCGGAAGCCTGACTGCTTTTGAAAAAGCATGCGACAACGCTGTGCTGGCAAAAGCCGCCGCTTCCCGCAGCGTTCCCTTCGGACCGGAGGTCCCCATCGGCTACCTTGTGGCCAGGGAGAACGACTTCACGTCCGCAAGGATCATCGTCACCGGCCTGCTGGCCGGCCTGGACGCCGATACCATTCGTGAAAGGCTGCGTGATAGCTATGTATAAGATCGCCGTGATCGGCGACCGGGACAGCGTGCTGGCCTTCAAAGCTCTGGGCCTGGACGTCTTTTTCACGGAGACGGCCGATGAAGCCCGCAGCGTTCTGCACCGGATCGTGCAGGAGGCGTACGCGGTCATCTACCTGACGGAACAGCTGGCGGGGCCGCTCCAGAGCGAAATCGCCAGATTCAAGGACGTCGCTGTCCCCGCCATTATCCTGATTCCCGGCAAGTCCGGCTCCCTGGGCGTTGCCGAGGCCGCCCTGCAAAGCGCGGTCGAACGCGCTGTAGGCGCCGACATCTCTTGAAAGGAGAGCAATGCGAAGAAATGGGTAAGATCATCAAAGTTTCCGGTCCGCTGGTGGTGGCGGACGGCATGGCCGATGCCAACATGGCCGACGTCGTCCGCGTGGGTCCCCAGCGCCTGATCGGAGAGATCCTGAACATGACCGGTGACCGGGCTTCCATCCAGGTCTATGAAGAGACCTCCGGACTGGGTCCCGGCGCCGATGTGGTGACGACCGGCGCTCCTCTGAGCGTGGAGCTGGGTCCCGGCCTCATCGAAAATATCTATGACGGCATCCAGCGCCCGCTGGAGGAAATCGTCAAGCGGGTAGGCGCCAATATCACCCGCGGCATCGAAGTGCCGCCTCTGCCCCGCGACAAGAAGTGGAACTGGGAGCCTTCCGCGGTCCCGGGCGACGCGGTGATCGGCGGCGATATCCTGGGAGCCGTGCCGGAAACGGCGTCTGTTCTCCACAAGATCATGGTGCCAAACGGCGTCCGCGGAACGCTGGAATGGATCGCGGAAAGCGGCGAGTACACCATTCAGGACGTGATCGCCAGGGTCCGTACCGAAAAAGGGGAGATCCGGGAACTGACCATGGTCCAGAAATGGCCTGTCCGCATAGGCCGCCCCTATCAGAAGAAGTTCCCGCCGGTGACCCCGCTCCAGTCGGGTCAGCGGGTGATCGACACCATGTTCCCCATCGCCAAAGGCGGTACTGCCGCGGTGCCCGGTCCTTTCGGCTCCGGCAAGACGGTGGTGCAGCACCAGCTGGCCAAGTGGTCCGACGTGGACATCGTGGTCTATATCGGCTGCGGCGAGCGCGGCAACGAGATGACCGACGTGCTGCGGGAATTTCCCGAACTGACCGACCCCCGTACCGGCGAGACCCTGATGAAGCGGACCGTTCTGATCGCCAACACCTCTGACATGCCGGTGGCTGCCCGGGAGGCCAGCGTGTATACCGGCATCACCATCGCCGAGTACTTCCGCGACATGGGCTATGCCGTGGCAGTCATCGCCGACTCCACGTCCCGCTGGGCTGAAGCCCTTCGCGAGATGTCCGGACGTCTGGAGGAGATGCCCGGTGAAGAAGGCTATCCGGCCTATCTGGCATCCCGTCTGGCCCAGTTCTATGAGCGGGCTGGCATGGTCCAGTGCATGGGCAGCGAGGAGCGCATCGGCTCCCTGACCGCCGTCGGCGCCGTTTCGCCTCCCGGCGGCGACCTGAGCGAACCGGTGAGCCAGGGCACCATGCGGATCGTCAAGGTCTTCTGGTCTCTGGATGCCTCTCTGGCCTACCGCCGGCACTTCCCGGCCATCAACTGGCTGAACTCTTATTCCCTGTATCTGGATTCCATGCGGCCGTGGTTCGATGAGAATCTGGGCGGCGAGTTCATGTCCAACCGTGACAGGGCCATGCGGACCCTGCAGGAGGAGAACGAGCTCAACGAGATCGTTCAGCTGGTTGGCAAGGATTCCCTGTCCGCAGGCGATCAGCTGACGCTGGAGATCGCCCGCATGCTGCGGGAGGACTTTCTCCAGCAGAACGCCTTCATGGACGTGGACTCCTATTCCAGCTTTGACCGCCAGAAACGGCTGATGGCCCTGATCCTGCACTATGAGGACCTGTGCCGCGGCGCGATTGCCAGAGGCGTGACGCTGACAGACCTGTTCATCACCCCCGCGCGGGAGAAGCTGGGCTGGGCAAAGTACAGCGAGGCGGACAAGTACGAAGAAGTATATGAACAGCTGAGCCTTGATATGGACAAGGAAGTCGAGGAACTGATCCGAAAGGCGGGTGAGGACGAATGATGAAGGAATACCGGACCATCCACGAGGTCTCCGGCCCCCTGATGGTGGTGGAGAACGTGGAGGGCGTCACCTATGACGAGCTGGCCGAGATCGAGCTGGCTGACGGCACCGTCCGCCGCTGCAAGGTGCTGGAGGTCAACGGAGACCGGGCTGTGGTGCAGCTGTTTGAGAGTTCCGCCGGGATCAACCTCCGGGACAGCAAGATCCGCTTCCTGGGCCATCCCCTTCAGATGGGCGTGTCCGGCGACATGCTGGGCCGTGTGTTCAACGGCATGGGGCAGCCCATCGACGGCGGTCCGGAACTGCTGGCCGAGAAGTACATGGACATCAACGGCCTGCCCATGAACCCCGCCGCCCGGGACTATCCCAATGAGTTCATCCAGACGGGCGTCTCCACGATCGACGGACTGAACACTCTGGTCCGCGGTCAGAAGCTGCCGATCTTCTCCGGATCCGGTCTGCCTCACGCCAACCTGGCTGCCCAGATCGCCCGGCAGGCGCGGGTGCTGGACGATACGTCCACCTTCGCGGTGGTTTTCGCCGCCATCGGCATCACCTTCGAGGAAGCAGAGTTCTTTGTCCGTGAATTCAAACGGACCGGCGCCATCGACCGCACCGTTCTGTTCACCAACCTGGCAAACGATCCCGCCGTGGAGCGTATCGCCACACCCCGCATGGCCCTGACGGCCGCGGAGTACCTGGCTTTTGAAAAGGAGATGCAGGTGCTGGTCATCCTCACCGACATCACCAACTACGCCGAAGCGCTCCGGGAAGTGTCCGCCGCCAAGAAAGAAGTGCCGGGCCGCCGCGGTTATCCCGGTTACCTGTACACCGACCTGGCCACCATGTATGAGCGCGCCGGCCGGAAACTGGGCTGCAAGGGATCCATCACCATGATCCCCATCCTGACCATGCCCGAAGACGACAAGACCCACCCCATTCCCGACCTGACCGGTTACATCACCGAGGGCCAGATCATCCTGAGCCGGGACCTGTACCGGAAAAACATCCTGCCTCCGGTTGACGTGCTTCCCAGCCTGAGCCGACTGAAGGACAAGGGCGTGGGCGTCGGCAAGACCCGGGAGGATCATGCGCCTACCATGAACCAGCTTTTCGCCGCCTACGCCTCCGGCAAGGAAGCAAAGGAACTGATGACCATTCTGGGCGAGGCCGCTCTGACGCCAACCGATTTGATTTTTGCCAAGTTTGCCGATGAGTTTGAGCGGCGCTATGTGAACCAGGGCTTCGAAGAGAACCGCACCATCCAGCAGACGCTGGATCTGGGCTGGGAGCTTCTGAGCATGCTGCCCCGGTCCGAACTCAAGCGCATCAAGCCGGAAATGCTGGATAAATATCTGCCCAAGAAAGACTGAGGTGGGCCATGGCAGGGAAAACCATCAACCCGACCCGCATGGAACTGACCCGGCTGAAAGGCCGGCTGAAGACGGCGGTGCGGGGCCACAAACTGCTCAAGGACAAGCGGGACGAGATGATGAAACAGTTTCTGGAGATCGTCCGCCGCAACCGTGCCCTGCGCAGGAAAGTGGAGGAAGGACTCGGACGGGCCAACGGAGCCTTTACCGTGGCTTCGGCCGTCATGGGGCCGGAGATGCTGGAACAGGCGCTGCTGTATCCCAAAGCCGGCGTAGAGATGGACGTGAGTTTCCGAAACGTCATGTCCGTGAACGTGCCGGTCTACGATATCCACACGACAGGCGACAGCGGGGAGATCTATCCCTACGGATTTGCCCAGACCAGCGGTGAACTGGACGCGGCCCTGGAAGCCATGCAGGGTGTGTTTCAGGATATGCTGGAACTTGCTCAGGTGGAGAAGTCCATGCAGCTGCTGGCTCAGGAGATCGAAAAGACCCGCCGGCGGGTCAACGCCCTGGAGTATGTGGTCATCCCGGAGACGCAGCGGAACATCCGCTACATTTCCATGAAGCTGGATGAAAACGAGCGCGGCAACACCACCCGCCTGATGAAAGTCAAGGATATGGTGCTCCAGGAGGCGCACAACTTCCAGAACTGAAGACTGTAAAACGAAAAGCGCCTGAGATCGGTTCATGATCTCAGGCGCTTTTGCTCGTGTTTCCGTTGGGGGCTATTTCCCTGATTCCCCGTTCTCCCTGCTGATCCGCCGGTACTGACTGGGGGTCATGCCGGTATTGACCTTGAAAAACCGGGAGAAGTAATAGGCGTCCTGGAATCCGCACTGGGAGGCGATCTCGGCGACAGAAGCGCCGGAGGAGGAGAGGAGCTCCTTGGACCGGGAGAGCCGGATGTTGGCGAGATACCGGGCAGGGGTCAGCCCCATTTCCGCACTGAAGCGGGACGTGAGATAGGAGCGGCTTACGTGGAGCTCTTCGGCGATCCCCTCAACGGAGATCTCCCGGCTGTAGTTGAGACTGATGTACTGGGCGGCTTTCTTCACGACGCCGGACTTGAATCCCCGGGGAAGATCCTCCTGCGGAGCGGCAGACAGATACCAGAAACTTTCCAGCGTCACATCGCAGTTGGTGGCTTTGCTGTTGGCTTCGCCGTTACAGAATATCTTGATGATGTGATGCCCGGGGGACAGATGGGTATTGGAGTACAGGAGCTGCCGGGGAAGTCGGTTGGGACTGTAGGCGTCCACCGTTGTCTGGTACACACCGTCGATCATCACATCCGCCTTGCCGCAGTCAAAGTTCATGGCGCCGTACCAGCGGATACCGCTTCCGTAAAAGTCCAGCTCGGCATAGGAGCGGCTGGTGTTGGTGTAGATCTCGTTGTGGCGGCCGGGATGAGGAGAAGGCCACAGGCTCCAGGCCCCCGTGTACATGATGGCGTCTGAGTGGTAGGGCACGGCGGTCCAGGCGGTGCTGATACACTCATCCATCAGAACTGCCAGGATCCGGTAAGCGTTCCCCAGACAGTTCAGAGAGTCACTGGAGTTGTTGCTGTAATAACTGAGGACAAGGCTCTGCAGGTCACGCATAAAGCCGGGATTGGAGATCCGCTGGATGACACGGGTGTTTCCCACCACGGCAACCTGGTCCAGAACGGCATCCAGCCCCTTGCCGGAGAGGTCCAGCCACCAGATCTCCGCCGGTCCGGCAGAGGAGACCTTTACGGAGCATGACTCACCGAAACGCAGAAAGAATACGTCATTCTGACAGAGGACATATTCCTTTCCGCCTGCCCGCAGAACGCACGCGCCGGACGAAACGGCAACAATGCGGGCCTGGTTAACAATTTTCCAGTTTACTGATGCTCCGGGGCGTTCTTTCAGATAGCCGCTTTCTGCCGGGACACATCCCATAAATGGCCTGATCGCCTCAAAATCGATGGTATTGACAATGTTTTTCAGTGACATAGCAGCCTCCGAGTCCGAAAATGCTGAAAACAGAGGGAAAAAACACCACACAGCAGGCTATCAGTTTGTGCCTGCCCACAAACGCAGTATAGCAAAACTGCACAGAAAATCAAGATAATGGACAAACATACGCATCAAATGTCCAGTTCTTGCCCCTGCGTCTATTTCGGGACCGTACAGACGGGAGTAATATAGTTCCATCAGGACAAAAAAGAAGGAGGAACTGTTCATGAAAGCGTACAGAATCGCAGTAGTAGGCGCCATGGGCGCTGTGGGCAGCGAGATGCTGAAGACCCTGGCCCAGCGGAAATTCCCGGCCAGCGAGATCAAGGCACTGGACATTGCCGCCAATGCCGGCAAAAAAGTGCCGTTCGGCGATGGGGAGCTGACTGTCCGGGAGACCGCTATCGACGAGTTCCGGGGGCTTGATGCGGCGCTGTTCGCAGTAGGTGACGCCGTCAGCCGGGAACTGGCCCCCCAGGTGGCAGCCACGGGCTGCAAGGTCATCGACAACTCGTCCGCCTGGCGGATGGACCCCGAGGTGCCGCTGGTAGTGCCTGAGTGCAACCCGGAAGACCTCCGCTGGAACAAGGGCATTATCGCCAACCCCAACTGCTCCACCATCATCGCCATGGTGCCGCTGAAACCCCTGCACGACTACGCCGGGCTCAGGCGCATCATTGCGTCCACCTATCAGGCAGTGTCCGGCGCGGGCATTCTGGGACTGAGCGAGCTGAGTGAGCAGACCCGGCAGGTACTGGACGGGCAGCCGATCCAGCCCAAGGTGTTCCAGCATCAGATCGCGTTTAACCTGATCCCCCACATCGACTACTTCGAGGATAACGGATACACCCACGAGGAGATGAAAATGTTCCGGGAAGGCCGGAAGATCCTGGGCATCCCCAACCTGATGGTGAACTGCACCTGTGTCCGCGTCCCTGTATACCGCAGCCACAGCGAGTCCATTACCATCGAGACCGAGCGGGAACTGACTCCGGAAAAGGCCAGGGAACTGCTTGCCGGCGCGCCGGGCGTCAAACTGTTTGATGATCCGTCCAGAAATGAATATCCCATGCCGGTGGACACGTCCAACGGCGACCTCATCTGGGTAGGCCGGATCCGGAAGGATATCTCCGCGCCGAACAGCCTGACATTCTGGTGTGCCGGTGACCAGATCCGCAAGGGCGCCGCCTTGAACGCGGTCCAGATCGCAGAGGCTATGGCCGGAATGGGCATTCTGTGAGAGGGGAGGAAGGGACATGAAAATCGCGATTATCGGTCTGGGCGTCGTAGGATACGGCGCTTATGAGATCATCCGGGATCAGCTGGCACCGGAAATCCAGGTCAAATATGTGATGGATCTGCGGCCTTTCGAAGAGATCCCCTGTGTGCATGCGAAGGACATCGGCCAAATCGTTTCAGACCCGGAAGTGGATCTGGTGGTGGAATCTATCGGCGGACTGCATCCGGCCTATGAGTTCATCACGGCCTCCCTGAAGGCGGGCAAGAGCGTAGTCACCGCCAACAAGCATCTCATCAGCAAGTATTACAGGGAACTCTATGAGCTGGCGGGTCAGACGGGAGCCTGCCTGCAGTATACCCCCAGCGCAGGCGGAGGAATTCCCTGGCTGCATAACCTGACCCGCACGAGGCGCTGCGGCCCCATCGAATCGTTCAGCGGGATCATCAACGGAACGACCAATTACATCCTGGACAAGATGACCCGGACGGGAGCCGCATTCGAACCGACTCTGAAGCGGGCGCAGGAACTGGGTTACGCAGAGGCAGACCCCTCCGCCGACATCGACGGGCTGGATGTCCAGCGCAAGTGCGCCATCTCCGCCAACCGGGCTTATGACGCCGTTATTGCTCCGGAAGATATCCCGACAGCCGGTATCCGTTATATCTCTGATGCAGACATCGCCGCCTTTAAAGAGAAGGGGCTTGTGTGCCGCCTGATCTGCCGCGGCGCGGAAAAAGACGGGAAAGTCTCCGCCTATGTAGAGCCCACACTGTTCGCCGCCGATACGCTGGAGGCCAAC
>JAEEGL011122972.1_pt1 | contig 21323 bp, 12 predicted proteins | sample 9134231 | NCBI WGS metagenome assembly JAEEGL01 (sample SAMN16246548, study PRJNA631951) | gut metagenome | biome: gut microbiome; feature: rumen; material: fiber-attached | host: Bos | place: Iran: Karaj | collected 2018-10
TCTGCTTGTGGTTAGCACCACCGAAGAACTTCTCAATCTTCACCTTACGCTGCAGCTGCATCATGCCATACATGATAGCCTCTGGGCGTGGGGGACAGCCAGGGATGAACACATCGACAGGAACAATTTCCTCGATGCCCTTCACCACGTGGTAGCTCGACTTGAACGGACCACCACTGATGGCGCAGCCACCCACTGCAATGACATACTTAGGCTCGGCCATCTCGTCGTAAAGACGCTTCAGGGCCGGAGCCATCTTGTGCGTAATCGTGCCGGCACACATAATGAGGTCGGCCTGACGGGGGGAGTTACGCGTAACCTCGAAGCCGAAGCGAGCGAAGTCGTAGCGTGAACAGCCACATGCCATGAACTCGATGCCGCAGCACGAGGTGGCGAACGTCAATGACCAGAGTGAATTGGCACGGCCCCAGTTAATGAGCTTGTCGAGCGAGCCCGTAATCACGTTGACGCCGCCCTCATGGAGCTCGTCAACCAGCTTCTCTAACGACGCGTTGTCGTTCCACTAGTCGTAGGGAATGCTTTTGATCTTTGGTTTCATTTCCATTCCAAGTCTCCTTTCCGCCAAGCGTAAGCCAGGCCCAATACCAACACTACCAAGAAGAACCCGATCGACAGCAACGCCATTGTGCCGAAGTCCTTCACGACTACCGCCCATGGATACAGAAACACAGTTTCCACATCAAACATGAGGAACAGGATGGCAAACAGATAGAAGCCCACACTCACAGGAATCCAGGACGAGCCACGTGTGGGAATACCACACTCGTAGGGCTCTCCTTTCACCTTGGCGTATGACCGTGGACCTATCAGCTTAGCAACAACGTAAGCACCTGCCACCAGCGTAATAGCCGTCAGTAAGACGGTGATTAACAAAGTGAAATTCATAAGTTTTTATAATGTTATAACAATAGTTTGCTAATAGCGGCTGCAAAGGTACAAAATATTTTTGCAATTACTCAATAAAAGACGTTAAAGGGAGTTAAAGGCTGAGAATCGCCCTTAACTCCCTTCTTGTGAGTGTTCGCTTTCAGAACCATTTCGCTACAATCCTTCGCACTCTTTCAGCCATAGGGCAGAGGATGCGTCGCTGGGCATACGCCAGTCGCCACGTGGCGAAAGGCTCACGCTACCCACCTTTGGTCCGTCAGGCAGGCAGCTACGCTTGAACTGCTGACTGAAGAACCGCCTACATAACGTTGTCAGCCAGCGTTTTATCGTGTCATCGTCGTACTTATCCTTGAAGGCTTTCTGAGCCAGTACAAAGAGCTTATGAGGACGGAAACCGAAGCGCAGCATGTAGTAGAGGAAGAAGTCGTGCAACTCGTATGGTCCCACCAGATCCTCCGTCTTCTGCTGGATGTTTCCTTCGCCATCGGCGGGCGTCAGCTCCGGCGAGATGGGTGTGTCGATGACATCGATCAGTGAAGAGCAAAGCGCTTCATTCTTCATTCTTAATTCTTCACTGATATAGCGGATGAGGTGGCGCACGAGCGTCTTCGGAACACCGCCATTGACGCCATACATCGACATGTGGTCACCGTTATAGGTACACCAGCCGAGGGCCAGCTCCGACAGGTCGCCTGTGCCGATGACAAGACCACCCACCTGGTTGGCCACGTCCATCAGTATCTGCGTGCGCTCACGAGCCTGGGAGTTCTCATAGGTGGTGTTGTGATTGTCCTTCGAATGGCCAATGTCGAGGAAGTGCTGCTCCACAGCCTTGGCAATGCTGATTTCGCGTTGGTCGATGCCTAAGGCGCTCATCATCTGCAAGGCGTTCTGATAGGTGCGGTCGGTAGTGCCGAAGCCCGGCATGGTGATGCCCACGATGCCCTTACGCGACAGCCCTAAGCGGTCGAAGGCGCGGACGGTAACGAGCAGGGCCAGTGTGGAGTCGAGACCACCGCTGATGCCGATGACTGCCTTGTCGCAGTGGGTGTGCTGCAGGCGCTTGCAGAGACCCAGCGTCTGAATGTTCAGAATCTCCTCGCAGGCTTCGGCCATCTCGTTGTCGGCAGGGATGAACGGGTGCGGGTCGACCTCGCGTATCAGTTCGAAGTCGCGCGGCTGTACGGCTTTCAGGTCGATGACAAGTGCCATAGCTCCGTCCTGGGCAGTGCGGAAGGTGGTGTTGTTCTGGCGCTCAGCGCGCAGGCGCTCAACGTCGACCTGCTGCATCTGCAGCTGCGGTTCCTGGCTGAAGCGCACAGCCTCAGCAAGCAGCTGTCCATTCTCGTAGATCATGGCATTGCCGCCATAGACCACGTCCTGTGTCGACTCACCATAGCCACAGCTGCTGTAGACGTAGCCACACATCATGCGGGCGCTCTGCTGAGCCAGCAGTGAGCACAGATAGCGGTGCTTGCCTGCTAACTCGTCGGTGGCCGACAGGTTCACGATGATGTCGGCGCCAGCCAGCGCCAGCTCGTTGCTGGGTGGCGTAGGCGCCCACAGGTCTTCGCAGATCTCAATGCCAAAGCTGGCGCCGTCGCAGGTGCGGAACAGCTGAGGCTCGGGTGTCACCCTGACAGGGCTACCCGCCAGGTAGATGTTCTGCGGCTCCAAGTCGGCAGCCGAGGCGAACCAGCGTTTCTCATAGAACTCGTTATAGTTGGGCAGGTAGGTCTTCGCCACCACGCCGAGCAGTGCCCCTTTCTGAACCACAACGGCACAGTTGTAAAGCAAGGACCCCACGCGCACAGGCATGCCCACCACAGCGGCAATGTCGAGTTTACGGGTGAAGTCGAGCAATGTCAGCAGGCCTTCTTCGGCCTTGTCGAGCAGCAGCTGCTGTCGGAACAGATCCTGACAGGTATAGCCAGTAAGGCAGAGTTCGGGGAACACGATGAGCTCAGCGCCCTTGCCTTCTGCCTGGGCGATGAGGCTCTCTATTTGCAACACATTGTATTCTATGTCGGCCACGCGCACACCTGGTATGGCAGCAGCCACTTTGATGAGTCCGTACTTCATTGGAGTTTGGAGTTTGGAGTTAGGAGTTAGGAGTTAAGAGTTAGGAGTTAGGAGGGAGGAGGGAGGAGTTGTTAGGGGGAGGGCATTTCTCCTTTACTACTTTACTCCTTTACTACTTTACTCCTTTACTACTTTACTACTTTTCTACTTTACTACTTTTCTAAAATGTCTCTTCGCATGCGGTCGACATCAAGGACGATGCTACGTGTTGGACGGTCGTCGACTATCAGTGGATAGAGCAATGACGGCTCTTCGAAGAACTTGTTACTCTCGAACGTGTGCAGTTTGTAGAACTTCACACCATCGATGCGCAGCTGCACGTCGAGGGCGGGCTTCAGAAGGAAAGGCTTCTCACGTTTGTAGGCCACCATCTGGATAGCCACACGCTCAATCTGCGGCAGGTCCTCACGACCAAACTCCTCGACGAAGAGCAGCGTGTTGGGTTCCACCTCTACGGTGTGGCGCAGACGCCAACTCGCCCCTTGGGCACTGAAGTAAGCAAAGCGCATGTAGTAGTTGGAATCGTTCACAAAGTAGGTCTCGAAGCGCGTCTGCGACAGTTCCTTGACGTTCATCGGCACGAAGGCTAGATAGGCAGACAGCTGTTCCCCACCCTTCCGTTCTTCGGGTTTCGGGCGGAACGTCACAGGGCGCTCGGCAGGCTCCTCGTCGGCAGGCTCAGCTGTAGCGCTGCTGGCGTTTTTCGCAGCAGCCTGTTGTGCCTGCCGCTGTTTCACCTGCACCACATGGTCAGTCCCGTAGTCCTCATCACCGATGACCACCACCTGACTCTGCAGCATGGGCACCTGAAAACCGTCCTCATCTTCGACGAGCACGATGTTCTTTCCTTGGAAGCCAGCCACGCGGCCGCCTCCCGTCTCACTGAGAAATCTTACTTTGTCGCCTATCTTCATGGTTCGTATTGTTTGCTAATCGTGTGCAAAGGTACAAATAAGAACGCAAACGACCAAATTTCTGTGCGCTTTTAAGCAAAAATAAGAAGACGACGCATAAACAATGGGGGGAATCATCGCAAACTCAGACTTTACTCGGAGCACTGCGAAAGTCCTCTCCGAGAAGTGTGGCAGACTTCTCGGAGCAAACCGGCAGACTTCTCGGAGCAAACCAGGAGACTTCTCGGAGCAAACCTGCCCCCTTTGGAAATAGGTTGTTCACATCCATCCTTAACCTTGCCGAATCCCTTATCCAGTCCATCCATCCAAACCCCTATATATAGATAGGTTTGGATGGATGGACGGGATGGATAAGACAAGAGAATGGATCAGAAGCGTCCGGGGCCACCGAAGCCGCCACCGAAGCCGCCGCCAAAGCCGCCACCAAAGCCGCCACGGCCGCCACCACCACGGGTGCCACGGTTGCCGCCACGGTTACCACCACGGCCACCGAAGCCTTCTCCCGGAGGGCCGTCGAAGCCGCCGGGCCCCATGCGCATCTGCTGGCGTGCCTCCTTCGAGCCGAAGAGGTTCAGGCGGTAGCTGACACGCAGCATGATGTAGCTGTTGATGGCGTTATACTCGGTATCGCTGCGCTGCATGGCGCTAAGCTGACGCGAGAACGAGGACTGCTGGTGCAGCAGGTCGTAGAACTCCAAGCGAACGCTGAGGGGCTTGCCACGAAGGAACGACTGCGCCACCTGTGCGTTCCAGATGAGCTCGTTGGTGTTCATCGTGGGATCGTTGTAGCCTCGACGACTCGACATGTTCAGGCTCGTAGTGAGCTGCATGCCCCACGGCAGCTGTGCCGTAGTGTTAAACCCGTATGAGAAGTTCCAGGTGTCCTGATTGCCCTGTGCCTGCAGCTTGTTACGCCCGAAGGTGTAGCCCACGTTGCCGTTAACCTCCACCTCGAGCCAGTCGTTGCGATAGCTGGCGCCCAGGCGCTCGCTGAGGTTGGTCTCGTTGACGGCGTTCTTCTGCACATTACCGTCGCGGTTAACGTCGAGATAGCTGACGCTATGGGCATAACTGGCCGATGTGCGGGTGTTGACGTTATAAGTTCCAAGGGTGTCGAGGGCAGTATTGAACATGAACTCGCCGCGCGTGTTCCAGTTGCCGTTGATGTTGGCGCGTGTAGAGGTACGACCACCCGTCAGTGGGTCGTAGTACACCTTGCTCGTCGTCGCGTTGCTGGTGGTCGAGAACTGCAGGTTGGCGAAAAGGAACTGCTGGTGACGCTCAAAGAAATCGTTGTAGCGCAAGTTGAAGTTCTGTGAGAACGACGGCTTCAGGCCAGCGTTACCGACAGAGATGTTCAGCGGGTCACTGTCGTCGGTGATAGGCAGCATGTCTGACATCGAGGGCTGCGAGGTGTTACCGCGATAGGTGAAGCGCACCTGACCGCGATCGCTCTTCTTCCAACGGAAATTAGCCGTTGGGCTCCAGTTGACCACAGTGCGTCGCGTCACAGTGTCAGTAGTGAGATAGCGGTAGGTGAACTCCGACGACTGCGGGATGAACTGCAGGCCGACGTTGAAGTTGAAGGCCTTGCGGTTGACACGCAGCATCACCTCGCCGGTATGGATATAGTTCTTGTATTGTGAGTAGCGGCTCAGCGAACGGTCGTAGTAGTCGGTCAGCGGCTGGTAGGCTTCCAAACGGTTCAGATAGCTGTCCCAGTCGCGGTAACGGTAGCCCAGGTCATCGAATGCAAACGACCCGAAAGCGTAAGGTGTGGGCATGGAGAAGTCGTAGGTTGAGCGGTCGTTCTCAGTGTAGCGGTACTGGAAGGTGTAGGAGAACTGCAGATAGGTCTGGCGAGCAATGGGCTCACTATAGTTCAAGCGCACGGAGTAGTCGTAGTTGTTCGTGGGCGTCAGGTTGTAGCGGTTCTTCTGATAGGCAGAGTCGCCAGTGTAAGTGTAGTTCATCAGCTGGTAGAGCGTCACGTCGCTGAGCGACAGTGCACGCGAGTCACCGTCGCTGTAGTTGCCAGTGAGACGGAGCGAGATGTTACGCCCCTGGCTGCCAAACTTGCGCGTCACCTGCAGTTCACCGCCCACGCGGTTGTTGTCACTATACGAGAGCGAGCCGTTGTCACGGCTGTTCACCACGAGCGAGTCGTCGGCGTAGTTCTGCCGCATGTAGTTAATGACGCCCAACAAGGCGGCACGGGTGTTCAAGGGGTAGTCCACATAGTTGTAGGGGTCGGCAGCGAACGATGCCGATGTCGACCACGACTTACCGTCGTTGTTCGACCAGCTGAACGACGGGCGGAAGTGGATGTTCCACAGCGTGTCGGGCGTCCATTCCACGCGTGCCTGTCCGTTCCACGAGTTTGAGCGCGAAAAGCTCTGACTAACGCTGTTCGAGAAGGCCGAAGTGGTAGAGACGAAGTTCTCAGTGGCACGGCGGCTCCAGGCGTCGCCATCGCCATGATTGTAGCGTATGCTGCCGTCGAGCTTCAGACGGTCGCGCTTCTCGTAGTTAGCGTTCAGGCCCACCATCTTCGAAGCTTGCAGGCCGTTGCGCCCACCACCGCCGAAGCGTCCACCGCCACCGCCGCCGCCAAAGCCACGGTCGCCCACGTTGTTGGCCTGGGCCATACCCATCAGGCGGAAGTCGCTGTTGAACTTAGCACCCATCAGGCGTCCGGAGTAGCGGTCCTTGGTACCCACGCCGCCATCGATGTTGGCAAAGGTACCACGGTTCATGCCACGCTTCAGTCCGAAGTCGAGCACCATCTCCTCCTCACCATCGTCGATGCCGGTGATGCGCGTCTGGTCGCTCTTCTGGTCGTAGGCTTTCACCCGTTCCACAATGCTGGTGGGCAGGTTCTTGATGGCTGTCTGCGTGTCGCCGGTCATAAACTCCTTGCCATCGACCTTGATGCGCTTCACCTGCTTGCCATTGATGGTAATGCTACCGTCGTCGCTGACTTCAGCACCCGGCAGCTTCTTCACCAGTTCCTCGACGACAGAGCCTTCGGGCGTCTTATACGCGCCCGCGTTATACACTAAGGTGTCATCCTTCGAGTAGACCTTCGCCAGATTCTTCACCACTTCGGTGCCCTTTAGCATGATGGCATCGACCTGCAGTGTCAGCGTGCCCATGTCGACGGGGCTGCCATTGACGGTGACATTCCGATAAAAGGGCTTATAGCCCACGTAAGTGATGCGGACGATGAACGTGCCGTTCTGGGGAGCCGTCATCGTGAACTGTCCATCCAGATTCGTCTTGGTATTGGCTACAAGGGTGCTGTCCTGACGAAGCATGGCCACAGTGGCCTGAACCACGGCCTCTTTCTGTTCATTGTCAATAACACGGCCACTGACCGACCGCGTCTGTGCCTGCATTGAGAGGGCCGTCAAGAAGAGTACGGCCATCAAGGGGAGAATTCGTTTCATAACTTGTGAGTCTCAATCTTTTATTGATTGACGAGCGTCAAATAATAAGGTTTAATCTGACGTGCCACTTTTTTTGGCACGCCTTTTGCTGTTTAACCATCAAATAGGTAAAAAGTAAATCTTCAAATAGTAAATTACAATAAATAGTTAAATCGTCAAATCGCAAATAAATAGTAAATCGTCAAATAGTAAATAAATAGTAAATCGTAAATAAATAGTAAATTGTAAATCGTCAAATCGTAAATATCAATGGCAAGTCAGTTTTCACCCAAAGTGTCAGAAATCCTGGCCTTTTCGCGCGAAGAGGCGGCACGCTTAGCCTCCACCAGTGTGGGGCCTGAGCACTTGCTGTTAGGCATGCTGCGCATGAAGGAGGGACCTGTCATCAATGTGTTCAACCGCCTACACATGAACCTGCAGTCGCTAAAGACGGCACTGGAGCAGAAAGTGCGAGAGGACACCATCACCCAGCCCATCAACACCCGCGAGCTGGTGCTTAACGAACGTGCCTCTAACATTCTTAAATTAGCGGTACTTGAAGCGCGCACCCAGCATCTGACACGCGTAGACGAACAACATCTGCTGTTGGCCATCCTGCACGACCAGGTGGACAATGGCGCCAAACAAATACTGGAATTCAACAATATGAACTACGAAGACGCCCTGAGCCTACTGATGGCTCCCGACAACTCACAATCAACCATCTACGATCCCCAATCTTCTCTCTCCTTGCCCGATGAGGACGAGGACGACTTCGAAGAGACCAGTGGCAACGAGGCCAAAGCCAGTGGCGCCACAACGAAGACTGCCACGAAGGAGAAGTCGAAGACGCCTGTGCTCGACAACTTCTCCACCGACCTCACGCAGGCCGCCATCGACGGCAAGCTCGACCCCGTAGTGGGCCGTGAGCGTGAGATACAGCGCGTGGTGGAAATCCTGGGACGCCGTAAAAAGAACAACCCCATCCTCATTGGTGAGCCCGGCGTCGGCAAGAGCGCCATCGTCGAGGGCTTGGCACAGCTCATCGCCCAGCGCAAGACGTCGCCCATGTTCTTCAACAAACGTATCGTCAATCTCGACATGACAGGCATCGTCGCCGGCACGAAGTACCGTGGACAGTTCGAGGAGCGCATCCGTGCCCTTCTCAAGGAGATAGAGCAGAGCCCCGACGTCATCGTCTTCATCGACGAGCTCCACACCATCATCGGCGCAGGCTCGGCAGCAGGCACCATGGACGCCGCCAACATCATGAAGCCGGCGTTGGCCCGCGGCACCATACAGTGCATCGGCGCCACCACGCTGGATGAGTATCGCAACTCCATCGAGAAAGACGGTGCCTTGGAGCGCCGCTTCCAGAAGGTCGTCGTCGAACCGACGTCGCTCGACGAGACGCTCCAGATACTGCACAACATCAAGGACCGCTACGAGCACCACCACCACGTCAACTACACTGACGAGGCCATCGAGGCCTGTGTCAGGTTGACACAACGCTACATCAGCGACCGTGCCTTCCCTGACAAAGCTATCGACGCCATGGACGAAACGGGCTCGCGCGTACATCTCTCGCACGCTCAGATACCACCTGAGATTGTCGAAAAAGAGAAAGAGCTGGCACGTATCAAAGACCGCAAACAGGCCGCCGTGCAGAACCAGAACTTCGAGCTGGCTGCCAGTTACCGCGACCGCCAGACGGCACTGGAAGACGAGTTGGCAGCTCTTGAGGCCGACTGGCAGAGTGGCAACATCGACGACCGACAATCTGTCACTGACGAGGAGGTGGCTGACGTTGTGTCAATGATGACCGGCGTTCCCGTGCAACGAATGGGTGAGAATGAGGGCATCCGCCTAAAGGGCATGGCTGACGAACTGAAAGGCAGCGTCATCGCCCAGGATGCAGCCATCGACAAGATGGTACGCGCCATCATGCGTAACCGCGTGGGCCTGAAAGACCCCAACCATCCCATCGGTGCCTTCATGTTCCTCGGCCCCACGGGTGTGGGCAAGACCTATCTGGCCAAGAAGCTCGCCGAGTTTATGTTCGGCTCTGCCGATGCGCTCATACGTGTCGACATGTCAGAATACACTGAGTCGTTCAACGTCTCACGCCTCATCGGTGCACCCCCGGGCTACGTCGGCTACGAGGAAGGTGGACAGCTCACCGAGCGTGTGCGCCGCAAGCCCTACTCTATCGTGCTCTTAGACGAGATTGAGAAGGCTCATGGCAACGTCTTTAACCTGCTGCTACAGGTACTCGACGAGGGACGCCTCACCGACGGCAACGGGCGCTTCGTCGACTTCCGCAACACGGTGATTATCATGACTTCGAATGCTGGTACGCGCCAGCTGAAGGACTTCGGCCGCGGCGTAGGCTTCACCGCCAGCAACATCGGGCTGAACATGAACGAGCGCGACCGCGAGCATGCACGCAGCATCGTGCAGAAAGCGTTGTCGAAACAGTTCTCGCCTGAGTTCCTTAACCGTCTCGACGAGATAATCACCTTCGATCAGCTCGACCTCGACGCCATCAAGCGGATTGTCGACGTGGAACTGAAGCCCCTCACCCGGCGCATCGACGAGCTCGGCTACCACATCGAGCTGACCGAAGCCGCCAAAGCCTTCGTTGCCACAAAGGGCTACGACGTGCAGTTTGGCGCACGCCCCCTAAAGCGTGCCCTGCAGACTTACATCGAGGACGGCATCAGCGAGCTCATCATCAACGGCGACCTCCCACTCCACTGTACCATCCACATCGACAAACACCCGGAACGTGAAGAACTGACATTCGAGCACGAGTAAGTTTCTGGGGAGTCAGTGGGAGCTGTGGCTGCCCGCCAATTGCCAGACAAACGTGAGCTAAGACAATAACAGCTGTGCACAAATTTGTGCACAGCTGTTTTAAAATTGGTTAAATAAATAAGGTTAATTAAAAATTCTTTGGCGCTTTCCCTTTTTTTCTATTACTTTGCTCCGAAATAACTTTAACAATTTAAAATCTGTTGCATTATGAAGAAAACAACATTGACAGTTCTTGCAGCCGTGACAATGATGATGTCGAGCTGCATGTCAACAGGATTCGGAACTACGCCTACCACCAATTCAAACAACAATGTGCTGACAAATGTGCTTGGCGCTATATTGGGGCAAGTGTTGTTAGGTGGAATGACATTTGACCAGGCGAGCCTTCTGGGCAACTGGAACTACAATGCCCCAAGTGCTGCCTTTACTACCGAACAGGCTCTGACAAAGGCGGGAGGTTCCGCCACAATTGCCAACATGTCATCGTCGCTGGCAAGTAACTACAGCAACATTGGTATCAATCGTAACAACACCTCTTTCTCGTTTCTCAATGGGAACAAGTTCTCGGCGAAGGTGAATGGCATCCCATTCAGCGGAACATACACCTATAACCCCCAGAACGGTGAGATCGCACTCAAGACAGCGACTGAGACCATCAAGGGCAACGTAACGAAGACCGCGAACGGAATGGGCTTGATGTTTGACTCCACCCAGATGACCAACATTCTTCAGAAAGAAGGTAAGGTCAGCAACGCCGCTGCCGTTCAGGCTGTTAGCAAGCTCGCCAAAAGTGCCAACGGTGCTCGCGTAGGCTTTGAGCTAACAAAATAAGCGGTAACACAAAGGAGTCTCTCCGCCCCAAACACAAAGAGTTGGCACGTGTGCCAACTCTTTGTGTTTTCTACTCCCTAACTCCTAACTTCTAACTCCTAACTCTTAACTCCTAACTCCGATTACTTCGCGCTGAAGGTAGTGACGTCGTTGCTGCCTTTTTGCGTTGAGCCAATGTAGAGGCCGTGCCAGACGGTGGTGGCATCGGTGGGCTCTACGGTAGACTGCATCACCTTGTAAGAGGTGCTTTTCACCATACCCTTAGCCGTGAAGAGACCGAGCGAGCTATTGCACGCAGCGGGGAAGCTGTAGGTGATAAGATTGGCCTGGCTGTTGGCATCGCAGAGCGTGTAGTAGCGCCCGGCCTGATAGCTGATACTGTTGGTGACAAAGGCATAGCCCTGAGTAGCTCCACTGATAGTGCTGCCCGTCGAGCTGCCGCCCCATCCGCCGCCGCCTCCACCTTGTGAGGCACCTGCGCTGATGGCGTAGCCGTTACCGGTAATCTGAATGTACGAGTTGTTATCGCAATCGAGTCCCTCCTCAGGGGCACCCTTCGTCGTATAGGCAAAGACGGCACCGTCGCCGATGGTGATAGCGCCTGTACGGCCATAGTTACTGTCGACGGCATCGTTGCCGAACGAATAGCACACGGTGGCACCGCCATCGAATGTAATTTTGCCAGCTGAGTTGACACAGTCGTCGTAGCACTTGAAGTAGTGCAGGCCGCCCTTAATGTCGATGCCGGTCTTCGACTCGAGACCTTCGGCACCGTTGCTGGCAGTACTTACCTCAGTGGTGCCGCCACGCATGGTGATGGTACCCATCACCTTGATGCCCTTTGCAGTGCCCGAGAGACTACCGCCCATGCCACCACCCCATCCACCTGAGCTGCTGCTGCCGGCCGCCGTGCCCGTTGTGCTGACGGTGAGTGCGGGGCCATCGCCATCGGCATCGCCCTGCACATAGGTGCCGTTAACCTTGATGCCCTTGCCGCCATTGCCAGTCATGGCGATGGCGATGGTTCCGCCCAGCAGATTTGCATTGCCGTCGGCTTTGATGCCCTTGGCAGTGTAGTAGTCGCTATTGGAAGCTGCCTGCGGGGCGCCACTGTTATCAATGGTGATGCTGCCGCCATTGGTCGTGATGTTAGTGACGGTGATGCCCTTGCCGGCGGTGCCGCTGACAGTGATGTGGAGGGAGCCGCCATTCTGCACGAAGTCCACGGCCTTGACAGCCGAGCTGTAGGACGCATCATTGCTCACCACCATCATCGCACCACTGGGCGTAAGGGTAATGTCACCGCCGTTGACGGTGAGTGTGGCCTTCGACTTGAGGCTCTTGCTCATGGCGCCACTGTTGCGCACGCTAACAGTGCCACCGCCGATGGTGAGGTTGCCATCGGCCTTGATACCCATAGCGTTATAGCTGGTGCCGCTGTCCTCGCTGGTATCATTTGAGCCGCTGTAGGTAGCCGTGACATTAGTCAGCTTGTAGGTGCGGGTGGTGCCGCTGGCGGTGTAGCTGTTAGTGATGGTGTAGTAATAGTCGCTGCCACTGGTGGGACCGTTGAACGTCTCAGAGACGATGCTGTAGGTGCGGTTGCCCTGGCCACGGCTGGTGTAGTCGGCCGACTTGAAGTAGTAGGTGCCGCTGTCAGAGGCACCGAAGTCGTAGCGATAGAAGGTGGTGCTGGTGCTGCCCACGGTCTTTGTGACCGTGGCGGTGAGCTGGGCCACCTGCGTGCCGTCGTTCTTGTAGAGGTAAAGGGTTGTCCAGGCATTGCTGCCACCACCGCCCATGCCGCCACCACCACCGGCAGTGGGCAGACTGACATAAACGACGTAGGATGTCTGTGGCGTGTCATCGTCGTCTTCACCCGTAGCGCCATCGGTGATGGTGGCTGTGCCACCCTTGCCGTCGGCAGTAATGTCAATAACGGTAGTGGCGCTGCTCTCGTCGATGGTGACGGCACCGTCGGCACTGATTCCCTTGCCACCATCGGCAGTGTTGTTGATGGTGATGGAGCCACCCTTGATGCTGATGTCGCCAGTTGCTTTGATGCTGGTGGGATAGCCAAGGTCGCCGGCAGTAGTAATACCACCTGTTTGTGTGATGTTCACGATGCCATCACTCATCCTGATATCGCCAGCAGCCTTCATACCCTTGGCACCATCGGCAGTGACGGTAAGGTTCAGGGTTCCGCCAAGGATGTAGATGTTGCCGCTGTCCTCATCCTCATGGTCGGTGAGCTCACCAGTCGACGTGGTGCCGTCGATGTCGCACTGCAGGCCGTCGTCGCCCACATGGTCAATCGTCAGCGTACCACTCTCCATCAGGAAATACTCATCGCAGGAGATGCCGTCGCTGACAGCCTCCTTCACATTGATGGTAGCATTCTTCAGTTCCATGTACTCGGCACTCTTAATAGCGTGGGCCACCTTGCCATAGACGTTCAGCACGCCACGGCCTTTCAGCTCGAGGTGGCCCTTGCAGTAGATGGCAGCCTTCTGACTGCCAGTGGCCGCATCAGTGAGGGTATTCTCTGTGTCGCGCTTGATGCTGAGGTCGATGCGTTTGCCGTCCATGATGCAGATGGCTGCACCACTGAAGAGGGGCGTCGCGTTGGTCAGCGTCAGGCCTTGCAGCTCGACGGTGGCCTTGTAGGAGCCAGTCATATAGAACTCGCCATCGCTGCTGCTGCCACTGAGGGCATAGGTAATCTCGCCAACGCTGTCGTCGACATTGTCCGACTGCAAGATACTGACGTGGCCGCCTCTGCAGACGACGGTGACATACGGGGCGACATGGGCGGGCACGAACACCTTCGAGGTGAAGTCGTCATAGTCGACGTGGATGGTATTGTCGTCGACAGCGGTCGTGTCGATATACATGCGGGTGATGTCGCTGAGCGTATACACCTTATTTATAATAGTAATGGTCTTGCCGTCCTGATAAATCATCTCTCCGGCCTGGGCAGCAGGAATCTGGTAGGTCACCTGCCCCATCTCGACGTTGAGGGTCTGTGCCGTCATGGCCATGGCGAAGAGGGTGGTGGCGGCTGTTGCTATGAAACGTTTCATCGGCGGTTATTCTGTTGATTGGTTAAGAACGATGTGAACGATGCCGATATAGTCGGCAACGGTGATTCTGCCATCGCCGTTGACGTCGGCGTTTGTGACGTTCCACTGCACGGGCGTGTTGCCCGTGATGTGGTGCGAGACGGCCACGTAGTCAGCCACGTTGACCACACCGTCGTCGTTAGCGTCGCCCAGGAGCACAGCAGGCTGTGGATTGGCTGTCTCGGAGAAGAACATGGAGGCGAGCGAGGCCAGCGTGAACGTGCGGTCGCCGTCGGCACAGGTAGCATGGAGGAGGCCATCGCTGAAGGTCAGTTCCAGCCCTACGACGCTGAGCGGCGTCAGTGTGCCTTCGTTCTGTTTCATCACCAGGTAGTTGTAGGTGACGTTGTCAGCGCTGGCAGCGAGGGCTGCTATGGCCAACAGCATTGTAAGTAGTTTCTTCATCTGCGTAGAAGGATGTTTTGAGTTTGTTTTATTTTGCAAAGTTATGGTTATTCTTACTAAAAGACAACTATTATTCAACGAACGGCCGTTTTCGTTCAGCGAAACAGGTGGCACGTGCCACCGTCGCTATGGGCATAGCTCCGGCAGAGCGCCTGAATGAAAGTAGCATTCGCCATGACGCGCTCCTCATTGCCGTCGTAGCCGTTGATGAGCACGACGAGGTGGCGCGTGGCGAGTGTGATCTTCGTGCGTTCGCTATCACTGGTCGGCGTGCCTACACCACCCAGGCGGTCACGGTAGACGGGCAGCCCCGCAATGTTCAGCTGGCCACGCCCGATGCCCTCGTAAGGCTCGCCCTCACGACCCACGCCGAGAGTGAGCGTCGTACCCTCGAAGCGGTCAGCATCGAAGCCGCCAATGCTGTAGCCATAGGCTATCGAGGCGACGTTGATAAGGTCTACCAGCGTGTCAATCTGGTATAGATCCTTGCCCTGAAGCAGGCGGCGGATAAGCTGCTCGGAGGCAGGACGATAGCGTGAAGGATCCTTGCCACAAGCCTTATAGACGCGCCGGGTCGCAGCGATGCTGGGCAGGTCTTTCAGCGTCTCGGTGGTAAGTTCGCGCCGACACTGCTCGGCCTGCCGTTGTATCTCGTCCCACAGCGGCTCACAGTAGGCGCTGTTCTCTACCTGCGCCTCAAGGCACGCCCCTACGAAATTGGGGCACACGCTTCTTATTTCTTCACTTACGATAATTTCCATTTTCAAAGCGGCACAAACTATTCACTATTAACTCTTCACTCTTTACCCTTCAACCGTTTTCAACCGTGTTGAACCGATGCTCACTCTTCAACCGTGTTGAACCGATGCTCACTTCCCTGCCATAATGTTCGTGATGGCCACGATGTCACCGATGCCCACCTGGCCGTCGCCGTTGACATCACCATCAGAGGCACTGCCACCCATGCGAATGACATTGTCGCCCTCCACGTCAGCATCGCCCCAAACGAGCAGGGCAGTCGCCGTTTCGGAGTCTGTGTAACCATCGGCAGTGGCATACACTGACATAAGGTACTGCGGAGCAACAGTGACGGAGCTGCCACGCCCACTACTCACGGTCATACTTCTGAGCGTCCACACGCACTCGGCACCCTCGGTGGCACATTGCAACAGCAGCTTGCCGTCAGCATAGGTGATGGTCGGCGTAGCACACTTTTCTGGTGTGGGCACACCGACAGGCACCACGCCCTTCAGGCCATCCATGGTGTAGTAGCCACCATTCACAAACGACAGGTTGTCAGTCTGCGGCGAGCCATTGTTGCTGAAGATGATGTTGGTAGGAATTGTGGTCAGCGTCCCCGTGTAAGTCCACTTCCAGACGGCACGACCATTGTCGGCATTGCCCAACCTCATGCAGGCCTGGCCAGGCCATTTGCCACCCGTGTAGTTCTGCGTGTCCCATGCCCAGCACATCACGGTCTTGTCCCATGAAGTGGGTGCTTCAAAGAAAGCGCACGTCTCGTCTTCGCCAACCTCGCAGAAGCTGGGAATCGTGATGACGATATCTTCCTCGCGCTCAATGACAGTATAGGTACGGCTGACCACGCCACTCACCTCGCCTCTAACGAGCAGGCCCACCGTCAATGTCGTGGTGCCGAAGGGAAGCATGAGCGACGTGCCACTGTCGACTGCCGGACTGTCAACTGTTGGCGTCGTGCCATCAGTGGTGTAGACTATCTGGGCATCAGCAGCAGTAGTGACAGCTGTCAGGGTGGCATGCTGCCGACCTTCGTAGGTTCCTGAAGGCAGGTCGACATAAACCATGTCCATGGTAGCTGGGAAGTAGTAGGCGTAATGATAGCCCGACAACACTTTCACCCACTGCTGCAGAGGATTCGCAGCCTCGTAGGCAGCCACGTCGCCGACAACCACCAACAGGCGGTCCGCTGACGCAGTCTTAATCTTCGTAGCAAAGTGTTTCTTCGCACTACTGACTGTCTCATAGCTGCTCTCGCTGTTCACGCCAGCAGCCTTGCGGGCAGCCACCATCGCTTTGATCTCAGCAGGATAGGCTTGCCAGTGCTTCATAAACACACAGGGCGTGCCCGGCATGGCCAGCATGAAGGCATTGGCAGCCAGTGTGTCTTTCTTCAAGGGGTCTTGCTCAGCATTTGGCCGACGCTCCGTGTCGTGGTTCTCGACGAAGGTCACGGCATAGCGGCGATACTGACCCTGCTCGAAGTTAGCGCTCACCAGCGGCCAGTTGCCGTCGTTCTGCAAACCCAGATAGCGGTAGTCGCCGTTGTTCATGGCATTGCGAACGGTGTAGCGGAACTGGAAGTCGAAGGCAGCACTCTCGATGATGCCGTCCATGCTGGTGCCCTCAATCCAGTTCTTGATGGTGTTCGAGCTGTCCCAACACTCGCCGACAGAGAACTCTGGCTGTGCGGCACTGTTGTACTGGCCGATAAACTGCGCCCCATAGCCCTTCACCATGTCGTAGCGGAAGCCGGCATAGCCCAGGTCGTTCTTCAGAAAGTCGAGATAGGCCTTTACTATCGTCTGCACGTTCTCGCTCTTGTGGTCCAGGTCGCGCATGCCGTCCCAGCCCTCGCCAGTGTCGTTGTTACTGCTCAGTTTATACCCGTTTTTCTTAGCCCAGTCCTTGGCTTCATCGTCGGCGCAGATGTCGGTCGACTTCATCTCGTAGGTCACACCTTTATACGTCTCCTTGGGAAAGTCCACCCAGTTTGACACATTGCGGCGGTGGTTGATCACCACGTCGGCGATGGTCTTGATGCCCTTGGCCTTGTACGTGCTGATGAGCGACCGCAGCTGCGCCTCAGTACCAAACGAGCTGTTGTAGTTCGATAACCAGTACAGGTCGTCGTAACCCATCGACTTACCACCACAGTTACCACTCTGTGGCAGCCACACCAGGTCAAAGGTACCACTCAGCCGGTCGGCCTGCTGCTCCAGCGCCGTCCACTGCGCATCATCGTAGCCATCCCAATAGAATGCCTGCAACATGACGCCGTCGTACTCCGAAGGCCAGCCCTGTGCACGTCCGGCGGTGACGAGCAGATGGGCACAGATAATGATCAATAGTAATCGCCTCATGGGTCCGCGAGTTTAGAAATTCATCGGCAAAAGTACGAAAAAAGTATGAGCCTACAAAACTTTTCGCCCGAAAAGTTTCTCTCTGAAGACGTTAATTCTTTTTAACCCAGATTATTTATTAGCTCAAATCAGCTATTGTCACAACCATTCACATTTCCATGCAACTGTTTCATTGCGAGCCTGTTATGGTGAAGGGTTTCTTTTGCCGAGACTCAGCATCACATCCTTCTCCTCGCGATGAGAAAGTAGTCGTCAAGCAGAGAACGTATGTCCATATCATTGATGTTGTCTCTATCATTGATGTTGCACTCACCATCACTGTAACGTCACTTACCATCACGCTAACGTCAATTTTTGTCGCTCGAAAGACTACCAACATCTTCCGAGGAAGCTACCAGTTTCTTCCGAGGAAGCTACCAGTTTCTTCCGAGGAAACTACCAGTTTCTTCCGAGGAAACTGAATTGAATGTCGTAAGTATGCCATTTCCATGTCGTAAGTATGCCGTTTTCATGTCGTAAGTATGCCGTTTCCATGTCGTAAGTATGCCGTTTCCATGTCGTAAGTATGGCGTTTCATGTCGTAAGTATGGCGTTTTCATGTCGAAACCCTATGACTTACGTTTCAAAAAGCAGGCGTTTACGTTCTGAATTCCCGAGAATAAGAGCGTAAATCCCGAGAATAAGAACGTAAAACCCGAGAATAAGAACGTAAAACCCGAGATTCACTCACCCAAAAGTCACCTACTTACCCAAAGACAAGGCACACTAAAAACCATTCACCATAACCATCTAACACACAGCAATATATACCAAGAGTGAAAGGTTGACTTATTTCTTCCGAAACACTTTATACAATAGTAAAAACGAAACAATTGTCTTTTACCTTTGTTCTACATCAAACCACAACTGGTTGTATAAGAAACCCAACATGGGGAGAATTGTCTTTTACCTTTGTTCTACATCAAACCACAACCTGCGTTGCCCGTTACCCTCAATGGCGCTATTGTCTTTTACCTTTGTTCTACATCAAACCACAACCCACTCTTAACCAGATTCTCGCTTCCTGCATTGTCTTTTACCTTTGTTCTACATCAAACCACAACTGCTAAAGCCTGCAAACGTCTTTCCTACTATTGTCTTTTACCTTTGTTCTACATCAAACCACAACGTGTCTTGCAACCGGCAAGCAGTGCCAGCATTGTCTTTTACCTTTGTTCTACATCAAACCACAACCTGGCACCCGCGCTGCCGACGGGGACGGGAATTGTCTTTTACCTTTGTTCTACATCAAACCACAACGGGTGGCGGGGGAGTGAAGGTGTAAAGACATTGTCTTTTACCTTTGTTCTACATCAAACCACAACGCTTGGCGAATTTCCTTTTCAAGTTGTTGAATTGTCTTTTACCTTTGTTCTACATCAAACCACAACCTACGATGAGCAAGGCAACTTTCACTCAGTATTGTCTTTTACCTTTGTTCTACATCAAACCACAACATTATCTATCTTTCACTCCCTGACCATATCATTGTCTTTTACCTTTGTTCTACATCAAACCACAACTAGTCAGGGTTGCCGAGAATCCACTTCACATTGTCTTTTACCTTTGTTCTACATCAAACCACAACAGCGTCCACTGGAGCAGGTCGGGAGTCAGATTGTCTTTTACCTTTGTTCTACATCAAACCACAACAAGAGCCTCGTGATTCCCGTGCGGCAGAAATTGTCTTTTACCTTTGTTCTACATCAAACCACAACAAGGTACTTCTGCGCCTCTTTTTGCGACAGATTGTCTTTTACCTTTGTTCTACATCAAACCACAACAGTTTCTCCATCTGCTGCTCGTCGCCGCTGATTGTCTTTTACCTTTATTCTACATCAAACCACAACGTGTACTTAGTATTCTCTTGTTATACAAAGATTTACATTGCAACATACAAACACGAAGTGGTTGAAACAGATGTTTTACTTTGCAAAAGTACTAAAAAAATTCCAATTGCAATGGTTTTGGCCTACCTTTTTTTTCAATCGCTCCCCAAATATGAATGATGTTTGAATATTGTTTATCAGTAATTGAAAGAACGCTTACATGCCCTTTTTCTGGGATAAAACTCTTTACTCTTTTAATATGCACTTGAGCGCTTTCTAAAGAACCACAATACCTAATGTAAACACTGAATTGATGCATGGTAAAGCCATCTTTCTCCAAGTTTTTTCGAAACAAGGCAGCATCCTTTCGCTCCTTCTTGGTTAGTACTGGTAAGTCGAACATCACAATCAGCCACATAATATGATATGCATTTAGTCTTTCGAATGTCATGGTAATCTTGGCAAACATAATGAGTTTATCTCCTTTGAGAGACATTTTACCAAACTTGCGGTTGTCATTGACAATCCAACACTAAGCGGACGCTTAACCTTATCGCATAAAGTGTCAGCATAAAGAACGCTGATTAGCGCTGCTTTGGCATCCTTGGTTAGTTCTGTCTCGCAGCGCATAACTAAATCATACACCACTTCATCAACAAATGGCCTAAAAGGCTCCATCAGATCGTCAGCTAAAGGGAAAGCATTACTCCTGTTATGATGGTGTATGCCTATTGCGGGTAGTAGCCCTGATGACACCAACGCCCTGCATGTTGCGGCCCTCAAAATAGAATACCCGTAGTTTAGCAAGGCATTGATTCCCAGTGCTTCCCTGTCACGAATAAAACTATCACCAAACAGATGCTGGAAATATATTCGAGCCGCTACGCCCTCCCGATTGTCCGCGTCACCACTTTTAACGTTCGCATAGAAAGGTTTTAACACATTTCCCTCTTCACCAATACTATTCAGCAGTAATGCCTGATTCTTTATTTTAGCTTCAACTACCTGCTTCCACAGTTGTTTCTTAAGAACTTCGCCACAAGCAATCTGATTTCTCAGGGTTTCTCCTTGCAGGTTGTTGCTATTCATACTCTGCATCATGGCACTTGGCATCCCCTTGTTATTGCATATAACCACCTGCACTTCAGCCTCTGCCAATGCATTGAGCAGAGGCAGGGTTATGCTAGTCTGCTGATTGTCCAGCAAAACCACTCCGATGTCCTCTATTGGCGCTGTTTGTTTCTCATCAGGAGCATCTTTGTAGGCAATCACCAATTGTTGATTCTTTAGCGAAAGAATCATAGGACTCGAAAAGACAAGTGCACGCTTTAGCATCGCTTTTTCTATCTTAACATTTCTATTTCACCGAGCACATTGATCTTGAAATCAACGCCTTCAACTAGAGCGTGGAAATCTGAGAGAGACAGCATAATCTCTGACCGATATTCTTCGCCAACCTTGTAGGCACCCGACTTTCGTTCTTTCTTCAATGTCGTGGCATCACGTGCATCTTGGTTAAAACGCAGTACTACTCGTCCATCGCTACGCATCACAGCCACGAAATAGAATCTTCTTGCCAAATCTTCCTTGTCTTCAAGATTTATCTCTTCGTTGTCTGATTGCAAGAGGATAATCTGCGTACCTGTGCGTACAGAACATCTGTATTTCAGCCCGTTTTTATTCTCGGGAGCAATAGGGTATTGTTTCGTTAAATCTGTACTCTTCTTGTAATAAGCAGCAGCATCAATCATATTTACGATTTCGTATGTCCGCTTCATCTTTCCTTTGACTTCGCCCTCATAAATCGCCATACAATAGTTTCCGTCCA
>JAEEGL012194798.1_pt1 | contig 21323 bp, 21 predicted proteins | sample 9134231 | NCBI WGS metagenome assembly JAEEGL01 (sample SAMN16246548, study PRJNA631951) | gut metagenome | biome: gut microbiome; feature: rumen; material: fiber-attached | host: Bos | place: Iran: Karaj | collected 2018-10
GTCAATATCATTAATTTAATACGCATGCTCATCGTGTACAAAAATGGTTTTGATGGTCAGCCAGATAATACGCACATCCAGCCAGATACTCCAGTGCTCCATATACCAGATGTCGCGCTTCACGCGGCCCTCCATCTGCCATAGTTCCTTGGTCTCACCACGGAATCCCGTCACCTGCGCCCATCCAGTCACGCCTGGTTTTACATAGTGGCGCACCATATACTTATCTATCAGCCCAGAATATATCTCGGTATGCGCTAGCATGTGTGGACGCGGACCAACGATACTCATATCCCCTTTCAGTACATTTAGGAATTGCGGCAGCTCGTCGATATTCGCCTTGCGCATAAAGTTTCCAAAGGGATATTTGCGAGGGTCGTCCTTGGTAGCCTGCACTTTATCTGCATCTGCATTCACATGCATCGAGCGGAACTTATAGCAGTTAAACGTCTTGCCATCCAATCCTGTACGCTTCTGCTTAAACAAGATTGGACCTGGGCTCTGTATCTTTATAATAATATATACGAATGGGAAGATAATAGCCGTAGGGATTAAGAACAGAAGTGAGCAAACGATATCAAAGGTACGCTTTATCGTTTTGTTCACCGAGTTCTGCAGCGGATTCTCATAAGTAGTATATATCTCTATATCGTCCAACATCTCGCGCTTCAGGTTTAAGCCTATCGTCTCTACCGATACCGGCACATAGAAGAAGCGTGTCACCTTATGGTCGCACACCTTGGATATCTCACGAATGTCATTTCTCAGTTTTCGCGACACACAGAGAAACAGTTCGTCGCCCAGTTGCAAGTCGTCAGGATGTTTACAAGCCTCTATAAACTCCTCATACGCCCCCAGTCGCCTCAATTCCTTCAGTTTCTCATTCTCCAGCAGACTCTCGTCGCCATAATAACCAAATATATGATATCCCAGCGTAGTATCATTTTTAAGTTTAGAATACACCTCGGCAAGTTCTGAGTCCGATCCCACCAGCGTTACTGTTCTTGTGTTTCTACCAGCCTGTCGGTACAGTTTAATAAACCATCGCTCAAATAGGCGTTTAAACAGCAGTACACCGAAAAATAGCGTGCCTACGCCCCACAGCATCCAACCAATAGGCAGATGATAGTCGAAAACCTTAAGCAACACATAAGCCAGCACCGACTGCAGAATAGTCAGTTCCACAATACGCTTTAGCACATCGCCAGCACCTACCAGTCGCAGATGAATAATGGTAGAGAAACGCAAATGGGCCAACATCAGCGCAACATTATTTACCAGGATGAAAATCTCTAAACTTCGTTCTGGCCATGAATCCGCACGCCAATACCATTCTGCCAGAAATCGGATGATAATATTCAGTATTATAAAATCACCCAGTATTACCAACCACTTGATAATTCTATTCGATTGATTATTTCTACTCATAGTTTCTACTCCACTAACAACGAAACGTATATCTGCATAATTATTTCACAGTAAGCATCCACCCTTTTTTCCATAAGCCTTAGTACCAGCACATGCTGGGAGCTGGGAATCATCAGAAAATTTGATTTTTAACTCTATTTAACCCAACGCCTCTTAGGCAATGAATTCATAATCCGTCCTGACCTCGGTAATATTCTTAAAATATCCACGGAAGAAATCAAGTACCGATTTCTTCTATAGTTCGCATATCTCAATGAATGTCAGACATACTGCTTCCACTTCGTCGCCTCAACATAAGCATACGAGATATTTTTTACTGTACTATCTGCATCCGTGGAAAACATCTGTCAATTCAGCATTCACCTCTTTTAATGCCTATATAACAGAATTCTGAGATTCCTTTACTACACAACTTACAATATCAGGCTGAGAAAACTTTTTCTTATACCATTTTTCAAATGTGCGATAAGGCACGCCATTAGACTCAAAGAATTTTTGCTACGAAGATTCCGTTCTCACGATAATTCTCGGAATAACGCTTCCACAGAGTTTAAATGTCTTTACTACTTATGCCATAGTCTAAAATTTAAAAACAATGGCACAAAGTTGATTACCATATCCCCCCAAAATAGGGGTTGGATGCTTACTATCAAACTGGGCAAGGTCGTCACAAACATGTTTTTCAAACTCGAGATACGACCAAGCTATACACAGAATATAGAATTGAAGTCCGTCTTTTAAATTGCTCACCATCGTTAAATCATAAACACAGAGAGAAGTAGCATTCTTCGTTACATATAATAGTTATTATACCACTCAGCAAATTGCTTTAATCCTTCTCTAAGTGTTATTTTAGGTGTAAAGCAAAAATCACGTTCCAATGCGGTTGCATCGGCATAAGTGGTTGGCACATCACCTGGCTGCATGGGTACCAGCTGTTTATGAGCTTCGAAGTCGAATTCCTTTGGCAGTACACCTGCACGAACCAATTCTTCCTGAAGGATATTCACGAAATCGAGCAGGTTCTCTGGCTGGCCGCCACCAATATTATACACTGCATAAGGTGGAACTGGTAAGCCATCTTCACCTTTTTTTCGTTCAGGAGCACCCTGCATTACACGTAGAATTCCCTCTACAATATCATCAACATAGGTAAAGTCGCGACGGCAGTTGCCATAGTTAAATATCTGGATGGTTTCGCCTTTAATCAGTTTGTTGGTAAAGCCAAAGTAAGCCATATCAGGGCGGCCTGCAGGGCCATAAACAGTAAAGAAACGCAAACCTGTAGTAGGGATATCGTAGAGTTTGCTGTAGCAATGTGCCATCAGCTCGTTAGATTTCTTTGTGGCTGCATAAAGTGATACAGGGTTATCCACACGGTCGTCGGTAGAGAATGGAACTTTCTTATTTCCACCATAGACACTCGATGACGAAGCATAAACCAAATGTTCTACTGGGTGATTCCTGCAGGCTTCGAGGATATTGTAGAAGCCAATTATATTTGACTGGATGTAAGCATCGGGATTGGTGATGCTATAACGCACACCAGCCTGAGCTGCGAGGTTTACTACAACATCGAATTGATACTGAGCAAACAGTTTCTCTATCAAAGCCTTATCAGCCAAATCTCCTTTCACAAAGGAATAGTCGATACCAACTGGCTTTGCCTCCTCTATCAACTTCAATCGGTATTCTTTCAGGCTTGGGGCATAGTAGTTGTTCATATTGTCCAACCCTACGACAGTTCCGCATTTCAGATCTTTGAAGAGCCTCAATACAAGATTGCTACCAATAAAGCCAGCCGAACCAGTAACAAGGATAGTCTTATTATTTAAATCAATCTTTTCCATATTTCTCTACTGCAGCATAATATGTATCTAAGCTACCGATATCAAACCTTCCTGCACTCATGGGCCAGGCATGCATCGTGGTATGCTCAACCATATAGTGGGCTAAGTTACCTGGGGCATCCTTGCCACAACCATTCTCTACAGAGTGGCGCACCATGTCTATATCTTTCTTAAGATATATATAGAAAGGAGGTACAGCCCAATGGCTCTTAGGCAGTTGTGGCTTCTCCTCCATACCAAGTACGCGGTTATTCTCATCGAGCTCTACTACACCTGTACGCTGGAGTTTCTCGATAGAAGGCTGCTCATGGCACATAATGCAAGAGGTGTTCTTATCTTTGGCGAAATCTACGAACTCTTTAAAAGAGAAGAATAGCAGGTTATCGGCTGCTACTACCAGCAAATCATCGGGCCATTTACTATTTGACAATTTTCTATTTGACAATTTTTCAATGGCGAGAAGGAAGTCGCACACGGCACCAAGGCGGGTATCGTTAGTTTCTGTACCATCATCAACAACAGTGATGGGTTTGGTATAATGCTGAACTTTTGTCCAATTTTCGAAGATACCCGCAAACTTATGATTAGTAATGATGATATGCTCATCAATATCAGGAATCTGGTCGATATCATCGAGCATACGTCCTAAGATGGTGTTATCGCCAATCTTTAGCAAAGGTTTAGGAAAGTTCTTTGTCAACTCCCCTAACCGTGTAGCATATCCCGCTGCTATAACAATATTCTTCATATTTCCAATTATCAATTTTCAATTATCCAAGAACCTTGCTCCATCATCGGGCTTTACCCAGAACACTTGGAATGTTTTTTCGTATTCGGGAAACTGAGCCAGATATTTTTCGGTTAATACTTTTTCTATTTCTTCCTTGTGAGCGGGATTAACTAAAGCGATGCATGCACCCTTGAAACCAGCTCCAGAGAAGCGGCCACCATATACCCCTGGCAATTCACGAATAATCTCATAGATGGCTATTAGTTCTGGTGAACCACACTCGTAGTTGTGGATGCTCGATTCACAAGAGTCGAAACTCAACTTTCCAAACAGCTTCATGTTACCTGTTTCCCAAGCCGTTACACCCTGTCTTACTCGTCGATACTCACTATAGAAATGCTCAGCACGGCGGGCAAATCTCTGCGGCATTGCAATACGAGTCTTCTCAAACGTGGCTTTAGGAATATCGCGCAAGAATGTCTTATCGAAAGTCTTCAGCGGCTGATCTGTATAGGCCAGCATATTCCATGCGGCCGTTTTGCACTCATACACACGCAGGTTATAATCACTGTTCACAAGGCTTCGTGTCAAGCCTGAGAAGAAAATGCCAATCTCAAACTCCGGCATATCGGGATTACGTTTGATAATACGCCAATCGTTACTGTCACAATCGAGGAACAACAGACCATCTTTCTTACCAAGTGCAATACAAGCCTGGTCGAGCAAACCATTATTCAGCCCGATGTACTCACGCTCTGCCTCCGATGCAATCTTCACCACTTCAAAAGGTTGTAGTGCGATGTCGTTCGCCTTAGCAAAGGCCATTACATAGGCAATCAGTACAGCTGCACTCGAACTGAGTCCGCCAACCGGCAGCGAACCCTTAATCTCACCGTCGATACCATTCCTCATTTTGAATCGCTTACTCAGTGCATATTTCGCCCCCCGCGCATAGTCACCCCAATGGCGCTCTCGAACCTGTGAAGGTGCATCAATCTCGAAATCAACCAACCCCTCGAAGGTTTTTGACTCGAGATGTACATGCCCATCCTCGTTCACATCGAACCAAAGGTCGACACCCTTATCGATGGCGAACCCTGTAACCAGGCCATGCTGGTGATCAACATGCGCCCCTAATGGACAAACCCGATAGGGGCTAAAAATATGATATTGATAATCTACTTTTTTGTTATTCATATTTCACTGGTATTTCTCAAACGGGTTTATATACATACCTAGTTTCTGTTTCAACAAATACCAAAAGAACTTTGGATCGTCCACAAAATATCGCTTGCTCATTCTGCGTGGTTCTTGGAGAAAACGGTAGAACCACTCCATATACAGCTTCCTCCATATCATTGGAGCTCGTTTGATATTACCAGCCTCAAAATCGATGGTAGCACCAAGTGCCATCCAAATATCAACTCCAGGCATCTGTGCTTTGTGTTTGTCTATCCACTTCTCTTGTTTCGGACAACCAACACCAACCAAAACTACATTGGCCCCCGAATCGATAATTAAACGATAAATCTTCTCATTCTCTTCCTGTTTCTTCTCAAATCCATACGATGGCGAATAGGCACCGACAACTATTCGTCGCCCTACTTTATTGTTTATTCGCTCCATCGCCTTCTGTGCCACGCCATCCATAGCCCCCAATAAGAATATCTTGCAATTCTCATCTTCTTTGTGATATTCATAATATGCGGGGAAGAAACTACTTCCTGGTATTGCTTCTGGTAATGGAGTTCTAAGCAGTTTGGAGCATAGATACAATATTTTAGAGTCGCAAACACACCATTCAGCTTTTTTAACTATCTCATAATAATCCCTATCAGACTGCATCTTCACAATCTGATCCACATTCGGAGTTACTAATATGCCCTTATTCAACTCTGACAGTAACTCCTGCTGATTTATATAATCTAATTCAACGTTGAGTATTTTTATTCTATCCATACTTAATAAATAGATATCATCTTTTTCCACTCATAATCTTCAGTCTGGAATGTCTGAGCAAATAATCTAGCAACGCATCTCACAAAGTATGAGCATAACAGTATAACAAATACAATGGCTATTAAATTTAAAGGCCATATGTTATTCATTTTGTCAGTAAAAAGGGCACCTTGTATTAAGTATGACTCTAAACACAATCCGCCAACAATCATAATACAGATATTACCCCACTTACAATCATATATTCTTTTTATCCATTCACAGTTACAACATTTATAAAGAAAAACAGTAACCCCCATTAAAGGTAATAAAGTTACAATTTGCAAGGGCGCAATGGGACGATAAATCTTAGAAGCGAACTGGATCGTATAGAAAAGAACAATACACAATAATAGTATGACGAAATCCCTGCAGCCATTATACTTCATTTCTTTTCGTTTTAATCCAATAAAAGCCCCTAGTAACATTGCTGAAAAATATGGTATCCACCTAAAATAGGTTGTAATTCCATATAAGCCTTTACTGCTTGTTTCATACTTGTAAGGGAACCAAACTATATAAACAACTAACGAGATTATTGCTACAAACAGCAGCAATAGAGGGATTCTGTTGATTGCAAACTTCCTAATATAATAAAGGATTATATAATATATCATAATTGCCATAACAAATTCCCCCCCTGAGAAATCTAACAATTGAAATTGTGGTTTATAATTAATCAGATGGGAAAAAAGCGTTGCAGCAAATACAGAAGGGTATATTCTATTAATTCTCCTTTTATAATAGTGGGCAAATGATTTTTGCCCCCCCCAGAATAGAGTAAAACCCGAACAGAACAAGAATAAACAGTCACCTATAGCCCCCCCCGTTGCAAATATCGAGAACTTGGGATACATCATGTCTGCATGGCTGTTTATAATAAGAAGAACTGCAATAAATTTAACCACATCAATAGCAAAATCTCGCTCTTTCATATCCATTGTTACTTATTTCTATATCAAACATAAAGTTGATTAATAATGGTAATCAGTTTCTTACCCACTATTTTTTCCGTAAAATTGTCCTTAACTCTTTGGTATACGCAATTAGAATAGTAAGACCATCGCCTTTTTTTCTCTATTTTTATGATAATATCTGCATAGTCCTGTGGTAAAAGCCCATCTACCACTAGCTCATTATACCCGCAGATAGATTTGTTAAACCCCGCATTACTAACAACAGGAACCACGCCACAGCCCATCGCTTCGGTTAGAGAATTAGAATGACCTTCTTGAACTTCTGATGACGGAAAAACAAAATAATGAGACTGACGTAGTGTCTCTGCTATAAAATCAAATGGCTTACGTCCATGGAAAGAAACAAAGTCATTAAGACGATTATCTTTTATTATATAATCTAGTTTCTTGTGATATTGTTCACTGCACCCCCCTATTATATCAAGTTTTGCGTCTAAACCATATTCTCGCAAAATACGAAGCACATTAATAGTAACGTCTACATTCTTTGATTCTGTTACTCTTCTAAAATAGATAAGTCTTATCGAGTATTTTCTATTGACATTATTAGACACAAAGAAATCATCCATTATATAATTAGGATAGTAGCTGCGTTCAAGTCCCCATTTCTTTTTAATAAAATCCACGTATTCTTGCCCCTGACATAATACCACCTCTGACTTTAACAAAAGATCTTTTAAGTATTTACGATATGTTTCAGTTCCAGACAGATAGGTTGACACCATAGAACCGTTTCTAAGCTCGTAAATTACTTTATTGCCACACAAGTGAGCAATCTTCATCAATAGCCATTCAAATTTTACAATCTTTGTATAGAAACCAACTATATGTACGGGAACCCTCGACCCTTCTCTACGAGCAATCCATAAAAGCTTTAATGGTGCAAAAGCCATCTCTATTAGGAATCTGATTTTTCCTTTACTGAGTGCCGGTTTGTTAATCACAATTACTTCGAGACCCGCCCGTTCATATATTGCTTTCGTCTTAAGACAACCAGCTTCTGCTCCTCCGATTTTGTCGGGAGGTGTATCTTTGCCAAGTGGAGCATAAAACACAATTTTTTTTTTCATTATGCTATAATTTTGGGGGGCATTAAATTAACAACCCTCTGTATTAAAATCGCCATTACGAATGTTAACGACATAGGAATTAAGACCCAAAGCATATGAACATTATGCTTGGGTAATAAGTAATTCATTATTGAGAAGCCAATCATCTGATGTATTAAATACCAACTATAGCTATACGTGCCAATTAACACAAATAGTTTGTTGCCAAATATATTATTCATTATCAGTTTCTTACCCCAAAAGAAAAAGACAGCAATTATCAATAGTAGAAAAATATAATCTAATGATATGTTTACAAAATATATTGAGATCAAAGAAACAAATATAATAGAGATTATGTCTTTCCAAATAGCTTTCTCAAGCCTTTTGGTGAAATATCCTAGCATAATTGCTATGTACCCATCAATAAATTGACGTGCCTCTCCCTGAACAATAATAGGTAATACTTCTAAATTAAACTTTATAATAAAGCATAACAACACTGTAATTACTAAGAATATTTCTCTATAGCTGCTGTCTTTTATTAATAAAGAAAAGGAAAAAAGGACATATGATTCAACTAATGTTTTTATAAACCAATGTGCACCATCTATATAATCAATCGTTGGATGAAATATTGAAAGAAGATTTATTGTTAATAATTGGAATGATTGGAAAAGATCTGGTAAAGGTGCAATTTTCAAGAAAACAAATATAACGACACAACATATTGCGTATGCTGGCCAAAGCCGCCAATATCGATTTACAAAGAATTTAATAGCACTTTTGCCCCCCCCCCAGCCGAAACCAAAGAGTTTTGAATAAAATAACCCGAAATAACAAAAAACATCATCACCCCATATACTCCCCCAGTGGGGAATGTTAGAGGGAAAAATATCTCGTGTATCTCACTAATAGTATTATACTGGCATGTATAATGATATAATACTATCCATACCATTAAAGCCCCCCGAAGGCCCTCTATTGATAATGTTCTACCCATATATCATTTTTAAGTTATCTGATACAGGAATATCCATCAGTTTACCATAGTCCTCATCATAATGACCTGGTTTAAATACATCGAAACCGCTCCCATGGTGTAGCGTAATTTCACCAAAATAGAGTTTACCCTCAACATCATAAAAGTCTACTCTGACATAATATGGGTAGATTTTTGCGATTTCTTCTCCAATTCTTTTCATCTCTTCAAATGTTTTTGGAGCAGGTATTTCTTCTCCTCTAATATTAGCTGCATCCTTATATGGCTCTACCCAAGAAAAATATAGAGGATTCCAATTGGCATCATATATATTGCGTTTGTTTGTAGTTTCTCTGCCAACAGAACAATATACGAACTCTAATTTTCCGTTAATATAATGAAGTTTATAATCATTAGGAATATGACCTTCACTATCTTGAAGTAATTTTTCAATGACAATCCTTGGCTTACAATCTTTATATTGCCATTCTTGAGTTTCATCATAAAGGTTTCTGGCAAGCCATGTGCGAGCCATAAATTTTAATTTCTTATAGTCTACCTTTGACTTGTCTCTCACAATCATCATATCACCCTGCGAATGACTTGCCTTGATAATACACGGTTCATCTGGTATATTTTCTGGCACAAGATTTTTCCAATCATCTGTCACATATAATAATGGTATTAAGAAATCTTCTCCAAATCTTTGTTTCAAGAAATCCCTAACCGTGTATTTATCAGCGCATTTAGTCATTATTTCACGATGATCATACAACTTCAGCCATAGAATTTTCTCGTTTAATGACTGGGGATTATTTAAATCTGGCTCATGACCATATACTTTTTTATATTTTCTCTTGGTTGCAGCAAGGTCACCTCCCCTTTTACGGTAGTATATTATTGATTTCAAAATGGTCTCATATACATAGTAGCCGATGCTACCATATTTATACAAATGATTTAACAATACTTTTCTGTCCATATTATTTCATTTAAATGATTATCTTTTGCCCATTTTTGGCTTTTATTCCGAGAAACTACATAACCTTCATCTACCCATTTTAGGAATGGAAGATCAGATTTGCTATCCGAAAAAGCTATGCTAAATGTTGGTTTGTCACTATAAAAGTTATTTAACAGAATTATTTTGCCATCTCTAAGGCAATCTATCCCGTCAAATTTACCTGTACATACATTTTCCTTGAAACCTATCCTTGTAGATATCAAACCTGCTAAAGAATACTCCTCCACAAAATAGCGCAGGTAAATATCATACCCACCAGACACTAGTAAAACAATATAACCCTCATTCTTTAATGCAATTAACCTATCTAAAAGATCTGTTATAAAATTTGGTTTAATTTTTACAAGAAAATAATCTTTCGCCAAGCCTTGGAGTGTTTCCAATCGCAATCCACGGAGTTGCCACAATTTTAATCGTTTGTTGATAGAGTAACGATATCGGGTTAGTAACTCTATTAATTGAATAATTTTAATTCTCGTTAGGCAATAATGCAACCGCTCAATTCTAAGCATACGCCTATCTTGTGTTTTCTCACGAACAAAATCCACATATGAATCAGCTGTCTGAAAGTTAACAAGCGTCTCACAAAAATCAAAAAGGGCTACTTTATTCATTTGCCGTAGAATTCATCAAATGCTTTAAGAACAATCTTCATCTGATCAGTGGTACCAATTGTAATTCGGAAACAATTGTAAACAGAAGGGGCCTCTGTTCTATTCCTTACAAATATGTTCTTTTCCGCAAGGAATTCAAGTAATGTCATTTTTGCATCGTAATCCTTAAACTTTATCAGGGCAAAGTTGCCCGCGCTTTCAGCTGGGACATAAATGTCCTCGTATTTCTTCAGGGCATCAACGAAAAATGCTTTGGCTTTGTTAACCTCTGCTACGTAGTTCTTCATATATTGGATGTCAGAAAGAACTGCCATTGCAGCAGTCTGCGCAAATGTTGAAACGTTTTTAGGATTACGAACTTTATTAATAAACTGCACATTGTCCTTTGAAGCAATAAGATAGCCAACTCGGAAGTTTGCTATGCCAAAAGCTTTGGAGAATGTCCTGGATATTAACAAGTTGTCATATTCAAGTACCAAATCCTTAGCTGACTTATCCGAGAACTCAATATATGCCTCATCAAGCAAGAACAATGTATCAGGAAATTCGTCTAACAAATGACGAATATATGACACTGGATGAAGATTGCCTGTCGGGTTGTTAGGGTTACAAATATAAACAACAGCTGGCTCTTTATCATAGATGTCCTTCTCAAATCTTTTTGCATCAAAAGAGAAATCATCATTATAATTCGAAAAATAAACCTCAGCACCATTTGCCTGACATGTCAAACGAAAATTATCGTACGATGGTCCTAGAATCATCACCGGGTCACCAACACTTATAAACACTTTGCAGATATACTCATGAAGTGCATCTGAACTAGCAAAGTATTGAAGATTCTCCTGGGGTAAACCTACATATTTCGAGAGCAATTCAAGGAACTTCTCATTGTAGGTTGTCGGATATAGATTAAAGAATGAAGGTTCGCTTAAAATTTCACTCAGATACTCTGCCACTTTAGGTGATGGTGGTATAGTAGATTCATTCCAATCCAACTTTAAGATTTCTAGACGCCCCTCCGGTTTAACTGACCAGATTTTGTGCGAAGCCAATTTGTAAGGCTTTAAATTACGCAAATATTTATTAGGAAATTTCATACTTATTGTAAATTAATCACATTATTTTCATTACGCAATACATATAGACGGTATACAACAACGACAACACAACTCCACATCATCATATCCTTAAGGCCGCCAGCTGATTCGGTTACGAATATTGAAAACAGCAAAAAGAATAACACTCTTTTATTAAAAAACATCTTTAGTTTTTCCCACAACAGAACAAACAACAAAAGATACATTGCAACTCCAAGAAGACCTCTTTCTGATGGTATGAGCAACCATATGCTCTCAGAACCGAACAATCCCCCATAAACACTTGATTCATTAAAAACATACCAGGCATTGCCACCTGGTCCCACTCCGGTTATTGGGTTCTTAATAAATAACTTAAGCATAATAGCAAGTTGACTATGCCGAAGCGCCACTGAACTTCCTCCACCCTCTGCAGCCACATCCTCATCAACTATTGAAACAAAGTTTAAAAAGAAACTAGGCGCCAGTATCGCTATTGTAACAATTCCGATTAGAATCGGGGCTACAATCTTTACATGAAATAGATCTTTTAAGGAAAACAATGCCAGCATCATGATGCATACTGACAGAATAGCCTGCTTTGAATTTGAAAAGAACACACCTGCCAAACAAAGAAGTATAAAAACAAGCAATGACTTATAATTCGCTTCAATCCATTTATTAACATACAAAAACGTATATAAGAAGAACAAACATGCACACGCAAAACCAAATTCAAGATGTAAACCAAAAAATGAATAGCATCGCCTCAAACCATATCTCTCGTTAGTAGCATAGTCAAACAACAATGGTGGAACATATGACATTCGACCCTTTTCTAATTCATCTTCAGGAGATGTCAAATAAATAAAATCAAGTAACGGATTATCATGCAAGACACTTTCTATCGCTCCAAGACCAACAATTAGGACCGTCACAATTTTAAAATATTTCAACAATAGTTTTATATCATTTTCATCATTTAAAACTCTTTGTATCAACAAAAAGGGGAAAAAACCCAAAATAAAATATTTAACAGAAGGTATAAGAGTTGTACTAATCGGCACAGAAGCGAACAATATCGAATATAAAAATGTTATTATTGTCATACCAACTAACCCTTTCAACCAAAAAGGCTCCGTATTGCATCCGTATTTCTCCTTGTCTTTTCTAACAAATATTAAATAAAATATTGTTTGCATTATATTCACGGCTACACCAACAGCAATACCTGGTGAAAATAGCAAGGCAATCATACTGTTGAACAGCAAATGGAAAGGCACCCAAAAGATAACGCTTTTTTTAAAATCATATATAGTAAAGAGCATCATCAACAGGAACACCGCCCATGCGACATATTGTACAAAATACATATTTTATTTTAAATTTTCAAACATTATTTCAAATCTTCTCATCCAAGTGTGCTCACCTTCAGCACGTTTCCTTGCTGCTTTTTTAATATTTACAAGTTCTTTTTCATTCTTTGGATTAAGATAGAATTTTGCTTTCTCTATCATCTCTTCTTTGTTATGATAAAATACGATTTCTTTATCTTCCTCAAAATATTCTGCCATTTCGTCGAAGTATTTTACGAACTGTGCCCCGCCTGACATCGGAATCTCAAAGCTCCTTAGATGTATTTTATGCACCGGCGTTTTCAAAACGCCAGTATCTCTAAGTTCTGATATATTAAGCGACAACGCGAAATCCGAATATAGCCTTATCATTTCAGAATCACTAACCGATCTAAACTTGTGAAGGTGTTCTGAATCAGTATTTAGCTCTGCTCTATTTTCTATTTTATTCTTTATAGTACTCCACAATACTTTCCTGCCAATATCGAATCTTAGATAATTATCCAACTTCCATAATACAGTCCTTATATTATATGACTGTTTTTTGCCTAAAGAAGAGTTATACCCCAACTCAAACAAAGAATTAGAGTACACACTACAATCTATCCCTCCATCAAGTAATTCATTTAATTTATTTGATCGACTTCCATAAGGTGAACCTATAAAGCCCACTGACCATATATTTTCTCTTCTTGAAGGTGTAAATATATATGGATTGGCAGCATAAGTTTGAAATATAACATTCTTACACCCCCAATTTTCGAATATATTCTTTGTTTCTTTAGATGTTACCCAGACAAGATCAAAACTCCTTGCATTTGCCTTATGAAGGTATGGTAGCTCCAAATTATCCCAACTTATTAATACTGTCTTTAGTCCTTTTGCTTTTATTGATTCTACAGACGACGCATATAAGTGATCTGGAAATGAAGCTGTGAAAAACAAATCATATCGAGAAGGATCAGCCTCTTTTACTAATTCCTCATTTGCAATATTAATAGTAGGATAGTTTAGAGGGTTAAATACCTTAAAGTTTATTCCATGCCTTTGCAACTCATCAAAAATATGAATGCGTTGCCAGGTGTACATTGGTGTAGGTCTTTCGGCAAAAAAATACAATATATTCATGAATGATATTTTTAACACTTTTCTTAATTTACTCAAAAAAAACTATATCTTAGTTATAATGGATTTACACCAATTATCTATTCGTAATTCTGAAATGCCATTGGGTAGTGTATCCGCGTCACTGGATTTATCAAAGAAATCCTCCGTTATCTGTGGGGAGTTTCTATCAATTATACATATCTGAGATGTAGTATAAAAGCCAGACTCTTTAAGCCATTTATTTGTGGAAATTATTTTCTTCTTTTCTGCTAAGGCCTGAATAACCCTTGGCGTAATTGCAGTCTGACATGGTTGCTCTATATCAATGATGTGAGTTGCCTGCGCCATTTTTGTATTAAACTCTGATAGCGAAATATGTTTGTGTATTGCAAAATCACATGGTAATTTGTGATGCATAATCTCATAAATGTCTGAATTTACAGAATGTATTCCTGTTAACTTCTCAATAAAATGAGATAAAGCAAACAATAAACCATGTTTAGGAGGTATGTATAATTTAATATAGTAGGGAATTCTCAATCTTTCGAGTTGCAGTTTTATAGTCTTCAGCACATAATATCTATCGCTGTGTATGGTCCCAACAAAGAAAACACTCGTATCTGCAGAAGGCTCGATGTTTGTGGGAATCCAAAACATCGGTAAATAATATATTCTGTATTTTTGTGCATCTACCCAGTCAAAAGTTGTGCACTTGTCAAAATAGCAAAAGTTTTTGTTGAAAGCATAAAGTGAACAACTGTCCCATAAGTAATAAATGGTTCTCACATTGGGGCTCGTGGCCTTAAGCAAGCGAAAGAACTCCTCACATAAGGAGTAGCCATTTATACATAGTAACATATCAAATGGTTCTTTGAGATCTGCATTGTCAAAAAAACATATTTGCCAATATTTTTTTTTCTTTTTTGAGCTTCGTCCCAACAAGAACTTTGCCCATCTTTTCAATTTATTATGATATGACAAAAAATAATCAATACCAAAAGTTTTATCCTCAAGACAAGTTATCTCATGACCTTGCAACTCCATCTCTTTGGCAATTGCTTTGGTATAATCATAATTATTGGGAGCAAGAAACAAAATTCTCATATGCGTCTGTTTACTTAACAAATTCTTTTTTTTACTATTAATCACTAACACAGGTATCTATACACCTATAAGCATGTACATAATCCATCCATTAGAAGAATAAATAGGAATTACTAGATAAAACCAAGAAACCCCATAGGCAGGGAACACATCCCAAACTTGAACACATTGTATATCTATAGAAAAAATTCCATTCCACATAAGGTCAACATATTGCTAAGACAGGCTGATTATACGAAAACTCGCATATGTTGTTTCTTAAAAATAGGAGAAAAACAAGTGTTGTCACAAAAAATATTTTGCCCCTATTATTTTATTTTACTATTACGTAAATGTCCCACTTTAATAGTAACCATAAAGTTTGCATATCGTATCGCTGACAACAATTGGAATCTGACATTAAGATACAATTCACTTATCTTTGATTTATTTTTATTTTCATCATCAAAATATAATATAGGTAGTGCTATTCGCTCCAAATTATTAGCAATGATATAGACATCAAGCAAACGCTCAGCCAGATAGCCATAAATACGTCGCTGCATAGAATTATAATTGCTTATATTCGTTTCTTCTTCAAGTTTCTCAAGTAGAGGAAACAACCACGAGCAATACCTATCATATTCGTTGCGTGACATGATAAACATATTATAAGGAGCGAATCCATTACTTCTAAAAATAACTTTCCTGAAGGCATTTACATAATTCTCATTTTGACTCCTCTGTAAAACATTATATAATGCAAGCATATCATCACAAAAATGCCATTCACAATAGTTTGTATAGACAGGCACAGACCATTTTTCAGGTTTTGCAGTAACAACAGCCCCTTTAGATATTCTGACTAATATACTCTGGGGTACCGCTTGGCACACCTCCTTTAATTGCGAGAATGACCTAAAAATAACAGGACGATATAATGATGGAAATGAAACAAAATGAAAGTATCTTCTATAGTGGCATAAACCTATTACGTCAACATCCACAAGATGCTTCCATGCCCAATACATACCAGTCAATTCACAATAGGATTCATTCTTTTTACTAATATTATCACCTTCATTATCAGCCTGAATTCCCAACTCAACGGCTGAATGCAGTGATTTTCCGACATGTATCGGATAATAATCTTTGCATGCAGGCAAAGTTGTTTTTTTATGACAGCATACAAGAATCTTTGTTTCCATAACGTTGGACGATATTATATAAATGAATTATTAAAAAGGGACAGTACCTTCTCTACAATAAGATGCATATCATAATACTTGTACTCTGCCAAACGACCGCCAAATATAACATCATTTTCTCTAGCGGACATTTCACGATATTTCTCAGCGAGAAGATTGTTCTTATCATCATTGACAGGATAGTACTGCTCCATCCCCTCCTTATATTCTGTAGAATACTCTTCGCTAACCACCGTTTGGGGGCAATCATACACAGCTTGGCCAAACATTTCGAAATGCTTATGCTCAATAACACGGGTATAAGGTTGCTCATGAGAAGTATAGTTCACAACAGCATTGCCCTGATAGTTTGGAGTATCAATAATACGCGTTTTGAAGCTAACTGTACGCCAATCGAGTTTGCCATAGCAGAAATCAAAGTATTCATCGATAGGCCCTGTATATACCAGCTGTTTGGCATATTTGCGCCAATCTCGGTACTCACTCTTGTAGAAATCTGTATTTATCTTGTATTCAACTCCTTCCAACAAACCCTTGATAAACTTGTTATAACCACCGATGGGGATACCCTGGTAAGCATCGCTGAAATAGTTGTTATCAAACACAAAACGTACTGGCAAGCGTTTAATGATAAATGCAGGCAGTTCCGAACATTTACGCCCCCACTGTTTCTCTGTATATTCTTTGATAAGCATTTCGAAGATGTCCTTACCAACCAAACAAAGTCCCTGTTCCTCTAGGTTACGTGGCTCTAATACACCTTCAGCATTCATCTTGGCTACGGCTTCTGCCTTCTGTTCTTCAATTTTGGCTTTCGCCTCCTCTGGTGTGGTAACGCCCCACATCTGGTAAAAGGTATTCATATTGAAGGGCAGGTTGTAGAGTTTTCCATGGTAGTTAGCAATGGGGCTATTGGTGTAGCGATTGAAAGGCACAATGCTGTTAACAAAGTCCCAGACTTCTTTATTGTTAGTATGAAAAATGTGTGCACCATACTTATGAACGTTTATGCCTTCCACATTTTCACAATAGACGTTACCGCCCAAATGGGGGCGTTTATCTATCACAAGGCATTTCTTTCCTTGTTTCGTGGCCTGATGTGCAAAAACGGCACCAAAGAGGCCAGAACCTACTATGAGATAATCGAATTTATTCATTATGTTTAGATATTCGTTCCTTCAATAACAACAAAGAAGACTGTAAAAATTCATCCTTAGACAGAATCATAATCGATCCGTAAACAACGGCTCCTATAGATGATACAACAAATAATTTCATATCATCTCCATTCAAAGTACTATTTATACCTAAACAAATTATCGTCATAAATAATGAGGCAGCAAAATACTTCAAACTACTCTTTGTAAATAGAGGGAATGGTGTTATTCTTTTAACCATCACAAGTTGTGCAAAAGTAACACTAAGTTCAGCAATCAAAGTAGCAATAGCCGCACCATCTTGGTGCAAATCCGGAATAAGAAGAAGATTCAACACTACATTCATAGTAGCCCCAATGCACGTACTGATAGTAACTTGTTTGATTTTGCCAAGAGGGTAAAGCATTTGAATCCCGACGAGGTTAGAAATACCAATAAAGAGAATTATAGGAGCTATTATTCTTAATGTTAGTATAGAAGGAGTAAAACCTTCGCCACATAACAAATTAATTAAACTAGGAGCCAAAACTATTACGCCCCCCAAAATGGGAAATGCCAATAATGTTACAAAATTATATGATTTAATAGATAACGCATAAAACTCGTCTACCTTTCCTTTCTTTAACAAATTAGAAGAACGAGGCAAAACTACTGCGCCTAAGGATGTTACAAGAACAACCAATATATGGGATATTTTTGTTGCGCCCGCATAATATCCTACGGCAGTTGAGTTTGCTAAGAAACCTAACATAACTGTATCGAGGTTAACATATATACTTGAAACAATATTGAAAAGAAAAATAGCAGCGGCAGGCTTTATATGGCGTTGACAGTTTAGTTCATTAAATGAAACATTATCAAAACTAAGATATCTGCGGAGCCGTAAAAAATTTATAACATAGCTACCTATTGAACCTGCGACAGTATAAGCGCCGTATAACAACAAATCATCTCGCGTCTTTACTATAGCAAACAAAAAAATAGCACAAATCGTTTTTACAAAAATTCCAACGATAGTAATATACTTAAAATCCTCTATCCCACTATAGAACCATGGACAACCTATACTAGTTATTAAAATGGTGGAACTTAATATTAAAAACAACGGTATGTTTTCCTGAATTTTACCAACAGTAATACATAGTATACCGACTATAACATATCCTATCAAACTAAGGATTACACTTAGAGATACTAATTCTATAGTTGTGCGGCTTAGTTCTACTTTATTATCCCTAACACGAGCTATTTCTCTTATTCCATATAATGGTATACCTATACTTGTTAATAATACGACATAGTTGATAATAGACTGATAGAACTGCACCTGTCCTATTCCATCAGCCAATAAGATTCTAGTTGCGTAAGGAAAAGTAATAAGTGGAAATACAAGTATACTTACTGTATTTATTAAGTTAAAAACAAAGTTTTTCTTTATTGATTGTGCCATATAAAATCAATACAAACAAGCATTAATATCAAAAGGGCTATCAAAGTCGTTTAAACAAACATGATTTGTATCTTTTTCTGATAATAACGCCTTTTCTGTTGGAATTCGCCAATCTATTCCTAAACAGTCATCTATTATTGATATCCCATCATCTACTTCCGGATGATAGAATTCATCACACTTATACTGGAACACTGCAGTTTCACTCAACACAGCAAAACCATGTGCAAAACCTTTGGGGATGAAAAATTGACGGTGATTATCCTCTGTCAACTCAACAGACACATGCTGGCCATAAGTTGGACTCCCCTTTCGAATGTCTACGGCAACATCTAGAACAGCCCCTTTCACACAACGAACCAGTTTACTTTGCGTAAATGGGGGACGTTGAAAATGCAAGCCTCGCATCACACCATAGCTTGATTTACTCTCATTGTCCTGAACAAAGGGTATATCTAATCCTGTCTTTTCAATAAACTCTTTCGCATTAAAACTTTCCATAAAAAAACCACGAGCATCAACAAAGATTTCGGGTTCAATAATAAGGACTCCAGAGATATCTGTTTCTATTACATTTATCATTTTATCGTTTTTACCTCACTTGACCTTGTGAAACATCATTATATTTTCTTCTTCAATACTAAAAGCCAAGAAGCGGTTTGAAATCATCTTCTTTACATAATATGTATACAGTAGTTGCAAAGAAAGCTAAAATAACGAAAAACAAACATACCTTAGAACGTATTGGGCCTGACTTCTTGGCAGGAATAGTGGATGCCTGAATCACAGCAAAAGCAGGTGTATCTTCTTGTAATTTCATTTGCGCTCTCTGATATTGTGCTACAATCTGTTGATAAACCGTACGCTGTAGTGTCATCTCGGTTTCCAACTCGGACCTTTTCTGGAGGATACGTTCCTGGAAAGTATGTAGGTTACCATCAGCATATTGCGCATAAGCGCGGCTGGCTTTCTCATAGTTCGATTTGGCCTCAACAAGAATCTTCTTATTATACTCTAAGTCTACACGGGCTTTACTAGTACGATAATCAGTAATATATCTCTGAAGTAAGGCCATGGTTGAATCTGCCATGGTAGAACAAACAACGGGATCAGCATCTTTGACACTGATCGATAGCACCATTGTCTTCTTGTCAACAGAACATGTAATGTCTTCCTCAATAACCATAGCCATTGCATTCTGTTCTTTGGTCAATTTTCTAGGGTCAATAGTCCCGACATTAGCATTATCACTCTTAAACAGAGACTTAAATAGGGTATTCCACCATGGTGTTTTCTCAAAATCCTTTTTATATTCATAATAGGAATAGTCCTGTTCAGAGTTAGCTGGTCGTACTCTTATTTTAAAAATATCAGCCTGAAAATCAACAGATGCCATCAGTTCTGGATAAAGTGTGGGGAAAAGTGCCTCTGAAGGATTACCCACTGACCCCAAATCTACACCAAAACTACTTGCCAACGAGGACAAACTACTATTTGAAGAAGAACGAGTTGATAACTCTGGACTCAACTTAACCGTACAAGTATAATAATTGGGGATAGATAACGAAATGAATGCTGACAGTACAAATGCTGCAGGCAGAATGATATAATACAAGCGTTTATGCTTAAGAACATCGTGATAAATTTTACCAAAATCTACCGTTTCATTCTTTGAAGGGATTATCTTATTCTCTGTCATAGTTTTATTTTACTAAATTAGCAATAGTAGCAAACATGGTGGCGAGGCTGGCGGCACTGGTGCCGATGCCCAACCAACGAGTAATGGCGTTATTATCAGCAGGGGCTTTAGAAGGAACAACGATTTCGCAACCTGGCTCGATCTTGCCACCCTTCTTGGCTACAGCCATGGTGCCATTCTGATAAACAATGTAGGTATGTCCCTTTTTGGCGCGATTACCAAAGCCACCGGCCTGCTTAACGTAGTATTTATAGTTCTGACCTTCGTTGTAGGCCACCGTGTTAGGCGCATTTACATCACCACTGATACGCACGGTATGATTAAAGCGAGGAACAATCAAGCGGTCGCCATCCATCAGTTCGATATCCTGTGTACAACCAGGATTAGCTAAGGCCTCATCCAAATGGATACCAACAGTATAGGTGTCGGCCTGCGCAATCTTGTCGATAGCGATTGAGTCCTTACCATCAGCACTCTGGCGAGCCATTTTTATGACTGCCTCCATACGGGCCTTTTCATCATCCGACATTTTA
>JAEEGL015986951.1_pt1 | contig 21323 bp, 14 predicted proteins | sample 9134231 | NCBI WGS metagenome assembly JAEEGL01 (sample SAMN16246548, study PRJNA631951) | gut metagenome | biome: gut microbiome; feature: rumen; material: fiber-attached | host: Bos | place: Iran: Karaj | collected 2018-10
CGGTGACAACCACAAAAGTGGCACACCGAAGCTGTCTGAACTGACAAAGGACGCATATCCGAAGCTTGGGCACAAGTCACCTGATTAAAAATCAACGGCCTGTTCTATACCCAGCAGCCAAAAAAAAGGCTGCCGCTTCTTGTACTACTTCACTGTCTTATGTAAGTCTATCAAAGAACTCTCTTCTTTATCGCCGCGGAGGTCGTTTCCTCGTTAGCGGATGCAAAGGTACTGCTTTTTCCCGAACCACCAAAACTTTTCAGGGAAAAATTTTAGAAAAAAGCATTTTTACCACGCACTCTTGATTTGAATCAAACGGTAAACAATGTTACACCTTTTATTATATATACGCGCGCGTAAGAATCAGAAGTCAAGAATCATACTTTGGCGTGGCTTCAGCTGTACGTCACTGGTAAGATCTACATAGCGACCAGAAAGGACGTCCTTGGCACGCTCCACCGAAATGACCTCTGCGTAGCGCTTCACCGACATGACAGCAGGCTTGGTCGTTCCGTTCAGGATGGTGAGCACAGTACGTCCTCTGTACTGACGTGCCAACACATAGACACCATTGTAGGGAATGAACTGCGTCTGTGTGCCGCGAATGATGCAGTCATTGCCCTGTCGCCAGTGAAGCAGGCGCTTGAGCCAGTTGAACATGCTGTTCTCCGCCCGTGAACGTCCCGACTGCTCAAAGCAATTATGCTCATCACCCGGGAAACCACCAGGGAAGTCCTTGCGCACGTTGCCGTCGGTCACCTCCTTCGTACCGTTCATCAGCACCTCGGTGCCGTAATACAACTGCGGGATGCGGTTCACCGTCAGGAGCAGAGCCAGAGCCTGCTTCAGCATGAGCGAGTCGCGCCCATTGCCCAGGAAACGATCGGTGTCATGGTTCTCTATGAAGGCCATGACACTACTGGGGTTGGGATACAGATAGTCGTAGACGAAAGAGTTGTAGAGTCGATTCAGACCGTTCCACCACTCGTCGGTCTCTTCGTTCTTAGCCTGATTCAGCTTGTCGAAGAAAGAGAAGTCCATGACAGTCTTGAGATAGCTGTTGGGGAAATTGGCAGGTACTCGACTGTCTTTCTGCCACGCAGCGGTATAAGCGGGTTCGGTGACCCACGTTTCGCCCACGGTGTTGAAGTTGGGATATTCCTCGTCGAGTTCCCTCATCCACTGTGCCATCGGCTCAGCGTAAGCATAAGGATATGTATCCATGCGTATGCCGTCGATGCCGACGGTCTCAATCCACCACTTTGAATTCTGGATGAGATAGCGCATGAGATGCGGATTGCGCTGATTGAGGTCGGGCATGGTGGGCACAAACCACCCTTCGACCGTTTCCTTCATGTCGACCTTCGAAGCGTAGGGGTCGAGCACTGGCGTAAGCTTATAGCTGGTCTGCAGGAAGCTGGTGCCTTCAGGATTGCTGGTGCCTTTCGACTCTACAAGCCACTCAGGCAGGTTGAGCCAGTCCTTTGCAGGCATGTCGAGCGTCCATGGATGCTCAAAGCCGCTGTGGTTGAAGATCATGTCCATCACGACCTTCAGTCCCTTTTGATGAGCCTCATCGCACAGCCGACGATAGTCTTCGTTGGTGCCGAAACGCGGGTCCACACGATAGTAGTTGGTGGTGGCATAGCCGTGGTAGGTGGAGAATCCGCGCTCATCGTCGGGTGAATCGTTCTCCAATACAGGTGTGAGCCACAAAGCCGTGACACCCAGTTCCTTGAAGTAGTCGAGATGCTCACGAATGCCGTTCAGGTCACCGCCATGCCGCAATGAGGGCTGCGTGCGGTCCTCCTTGTAGGCCCGCATGCCCTTCACCTGCGGGTTGTGGCCTGCGCCCTGTGCAAAGCGGTCAGGCATGAGCATGTAGAGCACATCGGCATTGGTGAAGCCACGACGCTTGTCACCGCTCATCTCGCGTGCCTTCAGCTGGTAATCCACCTTCAGCTTGTCGAATTTCAGGGTCATGGTGCCCGGCTGCACACTGCCCAGGTTCATGTAGACCAGCAGATAGTTGGGCGAGTCGAGGCGTACGATGCTGTCGATGCTGACACCCGGATAGTCGGTGGTTACATCCTTCACACTGGCAATCTGCTTGCCGTAGACCATCAGCTGCACCTGAGGGTTCTTCATGCCCACGAACCAGTCGGTGGGCTCAATGCGGTCGATTGTGAGTTTGGCTGCATTCATCATTGCGGTTGCGCTTAGAAACAAGCTTAGAATCAATTGTCTTCTCATATTGCTTAATCATGAATTATTAATGCTGACTGTGGTGCCACAACCACGCGGCCATCACGCCCTGTCGTGCCAAGTCCGCGCTCATTGATTTCGCCGTTGCTGCACACGATGGTGTATTGTGCATCCGGGACAGCGACCTCTTCCGTCTTCTTGTTGGCATTAAGCACAACAATGATGTTGCGCCAGTCGTCGCGTCCGGCGTAGTTTTTCAGCCGGAAGGCCACGACACCGTCGTCGGGCGTAGGCAGGAACTCCAGATGCTTGCGCACCAGATCGGCCGAACCAAGGCGGAAGGCAGGGTGATGGCGGCGCAGGGCTATGAGGTTCTTGTAGTATTCAAACACCTGTGGATAGCGCGTTTTATTGGCCCAGTCGAGCTGATTGATTGAGTCGGGTGACTCGTAGGAGTTGTGTACACCCTTCTTCGAGCGCAGCAACTCTTCGCCACTGAGCATAAAGGGCACGCCCTGCGAGGTGAACACGGCGGTCTGGGCGAGCAAGTCCAACTTGATGAGTTGAGAGTTGGGAGCTTGGAATTGAGAAGCATGGTCAGACTTGCTGAAAACTGACGCCATCAGGCGGTCGACCAGACACATGTCGTCGTGACACGATACGTAACTCATCATCTGTGTGGGTTCCAGAGCATAAGGCTCCTTTGAGTAGTTCACCTTGGAATAATCTACCTGCGGATGGCTAATCATGCCCGTGATACCGGCCTTCAGGCTCTCGGTGGCACCATTGTCAAAGTTGCCACCCAGCCAACCGCACACGGTATCGTCGCTGAACGGGCCTCGCAGTGCATCGCGTATGTCGTCGCTGAAGGCTGCAATGCCTGGCATCTGCGGTATGTTGGCCTTCATGCCCAACTGCCCGTTGGGCAGGGCACACGCTCCGGCACTCCATCCTTCGCCATAAATAAATATGGTGGGATCGATTTCGTCAAGTGCCTTGCGAATTTGGTTCATCGTTTCGATGTCGTGACACCCCATGAGGTCAAAGCGGAAGCCGTCGATGTGGTATTCCCTGACCCAGTGCTTGACGCTCTCGATCATGAACCGCCTCATCATGGGCTGATCCGATGCCGTCTCGTTGCCACAGCCGGAACCGTTGCTATAGACTTCGGTGCCCGACGGGTCTTTCACTTTCCTGTAGTAATAGTCGGGATAGGTCAGTTGGAAGTTGGAATGGTCGATGTCGTAGGTGTGGTTGTAGACCACATCGAGGATGACGCTGATGCCCGCGCGGTGCAGAGCCTGCACCATCTGCTTGAACTCGCGGATGCGGCACTGCGGGTCGTAGGGGTCGGTCGAGTAGGAACCCTCGGGCACGTTGTAGTTCACTGGGTCGTAGCCCCAGTTATACTGCGGGGTGGAAAGGCGCGTCTCATCGACAGAACCAAAGTCATAGGAGGGCAGGATGTGAACGGCATTGATGCCCAGTTCCTGCAGGTGGGCGATGGCCCAAGGCTCGGTGAGCGCCAGGAACTTGCCCTTGTGCTGTGACTCAGGACGAGCTATGGAGAAGTCGCGGTGGTGCAACTCGTAGACCACCAGGTCGGCAGGACTCTTCACCACCGGGCGCCGATCCTGCTGCCAACCCTCGGGGTCGGTGTCGCGCAGGTCGACGACTGCAGCTTGTTTCCCATTGATGCCTACAGCCTTGGCAAAAACGCCTGGCGTGCGCCCCTGCGGGGTCTTAAACTGATAGTAGCGGCCCTTCAGGTCGCCCTTCACCAGCAACTGCCAGCAGCCCAGCTGCGGTTGATAGGTCATCTTCCCGCCCTTCTGTCGGCCACGCTTTCCGTCGCGCTCAAAGAGGAGTACCTCGGGACGGCTGTCGGCCGGGGCAAAGAGCTTGAAAGTAGTGGCTTCGGGCGTATAGGTCATCTCGTCGAAGCAAAATTCCTGCGCGGCCACGTTGCCGGCCAGCGCCATGCTGAGTAGTGCTGTCAAAACTGTTCTTTTCATTTAGGTTCTTAATGTTGGTCTTACTGATAAAGAATGCAACAAAGATACAGGTTTTCAACGAAACGGCCACGACGCGCCCTGAGACATTCCTGCAGAACAGTGCGAAAACGATTGCACGGAATGTTGCAATTTTGAACACAGAAACTTTGCTGAGATTTGAAAAAAATCGAGATGAGAAACTTTTGGGTGGAAATGAGCGAGTTTTGGAGAGGTTTGTAAACAGCTGGTTTTCAGTCGCTTTGGCAAAGCGACATGCAGAACGAGGGGGAGCGAGGGGCTGAGAGCAGTGCAACGGAGGCTCAGTTGCGGTGCAACAGAGGCTTGACAACGGTGCAAAACAGGCTCTGTAGCGATGCAACTGAGGCTCTGTTGCACGTAAGGCAGGGACCAAAAGACGGTTTCTTGTAGGGCAACGATGACGGAAAGGAGCCTTTGCCGTTCTATTTCGCGATTATTTTTTGTCCGCAGAATCGAAAAAAACTGAGTAAAAATTTCGTTTATTACGCTAATTATTCGTAAATTTGCGCCACGTATGAACTACACGCTCAACATTCGCGGCAAGCTCGTCGATTTGAAGGAACCACTGGTGATGGGCATCCTGAACGCCACACCCGACTCGTTCTACGACGCAAGCCGCCAACAGACAGAAAAGGACATGGCGCGCCGTGCCCACGAAATCGTGGATCAGGGTGGTGCCATTATCGACGTGGGAGCCTGCTCCACCCGTCCCGGCGGGCCACTGGCCGACGAGAAGGAAGAGACGGAGCGACTGCGACTGGCACTCGGTGTGGTGCGCCGCGAACTGCCCGATGCCATCGTCTCGGTCGACACGTTCCGCCCCAGTGTGGCCCGCATGGCCGTTGAAGAGTACGGGGCCGACATCGTGAACGACGTGAGCGAGGCTGCCGACGAGACTATGCTGCGCATGGTGACACGCCTGCGCGTGCCCTACGTGCTCACCTCGGTGCAGCCCACCCTGCGCGACACGCTACTGGCCTTTGCACAGAAGGTGCAGATGTTGCGCGACCTGGGACAAAACGACATCATCCTCGACCCGGGATTCGGCTTCGGCAAGACACTCGAAGAGAATTTCGTGCTGTTCAATCAGATGGAAAAACTACTGGTGATGCAGTTGCCGCTACTCGTAGGCATATCACGTAAGTCAATGATATACAAGACTTTGGGATGCACTCCAGCCGAAGCCCTGAACGGCACGACCGTGCTTCACGCGGTGGCCCTACAGAAAGGTGCCTCGATTCTGCGCGTCCACGACGTGAAAGAAGCGGTGGAATGCTGCCGGATCATGACAGCACTAAACAACCCATGCCCTCCAAGCCAGGGGACTTAAACACAGAAAGCCATGTTCTTCTCATTCGGACTGAAAGATTTCATCGACATTCTGCTGGTAGCACTGATGCTCTACTACATCTATCAGCTGATGCGCGAGTCACGATCGCTCAACATCTTCGTGGGCATCCTGATTTTCATTGTGGTGTGGGTATTCGTGGCGCAGATTGTCGAGATGCAACTGCTGGGCACCATCCTCGACAAACTGGTGTCGGTGGGTGCCATCGCACTGATTGTGATTTTTCAGGAGGACATACGCAAGTTCCTCTACAACCTGGGAGCCCACCAGCGCATGCGCACCCTGCAGCGCTTCTTCATGTCGAAGCATGAAGACGCCAAGGACAAGGCTGCACTGAAACGCTGCATCATTCCCATTGTCATGGCCTGCATATCGATGGCCAAGGGAAAGGTGGGCGCACTCATCGTGGTACAACGCGGTGCATCGCTCAACGACATTGTGACCACGGGCGAAGTAATCAATGCCGACATCAGCCAGCGACTCATTGAGAACATCTTTTTCAAGAACTCGCCCCTTCACGATGGTGCCATGGTCATTGCCGACCGCCGCATACGTGCTGCAGGATGCATCCTGCCCGTGAGCCACGACCTTAACATTCCGCGCCATCTGGGCCTGCGCCACCGTGCCGCACTGGGCATGTCGCAGGAAAGCGATGCCCTGTGCATCGTGGTATCGGAAGAAACAGGTCACATCACAATTGCCCTGGACGGACAGCTGCAACTGCGACTGTCGGCTGAGGAACTGGAAGTCAAGCTGTCAGAGTGCATGAAGTAAAAAAAGGACTATGAGAAAAACAATCCTTATATGCCTGGCATTGTTTACAGTCGCCTTAACAGGAGAAGCCCAAGATTTGCTGAGACACGTCATCAGCTTTAATTTCGGATTGGGTGCAAACATTGCTGATCACAGGGTAAGAAACACTGTTAACAAGTATCAAATGGAGGAAGACAGTGAACCCGAAGACCTTGCAGGCGATTGGCATGGTGTCCTAAACCTTGAGTATCATTACTGTCTGAACAAACATTGGGCTATCGGAGGTATGATGGGCTGGGGAAGATCACGAGAATCATACATAGGCTTCGACGAAACAAGCAAGCCCGAAGGAGCAAGCAAATGGTATGAGTCACGGGGTAATGAGACAAGCAAGATATTCTATGTAGCCCCTTCAATCAAATACACATGGCTGAATTGGAGGGACGATTGGGCACATACATATAGCTTTTATTCCCGATGTGCCGTTGGCGTAATGAGACAGCACGTGACTTTTGATTTCAGTGAAGGGACAGTTTGGGATGACGCAAAGACAGGTCATTATCAAAGTGACATTAAGAAGAACCCAGACAAATGTACTGATGAAACAAAATGGAAGCCCACACTGCAATTAACCCCCATTGGTTTTGAAATACGGAAAAGACATTTTGGGTGTTTTGCCGAAGTGGGATATGGCTGTCAGGGTGTCGTTGCAATCGGACTGCGATATGCCTTTGGTCATTAAACAAGGGGGCTGTTTGATAGTTTTTATTTTTCCAACCTCATATTATAACATTAATTAATCTGAACAACTTTGCTATATTCTTTTTTTTCGCTAATTTTGCAAACTGAATATAGCAATTCTTATAAACTATAAAACAAACTATGGGATTAATTGAACAGATTATTGCGCGTGCTAAGAGCAACAAGCAGCGCATCGTGCTCCCCGAAGCTGAGGAGGAACGTACCCTTTGTGCAGCCGACCGCGTGCTGGCCGACGACATTGCCGACCTGATTCTCATTGGCAACCCTGAGAAAGTGCATGCACTGGCCGCAGAGAAAGGACTGAAAAACATTGACAAGGCCACCCTCATCGACCCGCTGAACTATGAGAAGAGCGAGGAACTGGCCCAACTGCTGCAGAAGCTGCGCGAAAAGAAAGGCATGACCATCGAGAAGGCCCGCGAACTGGTGAAGGATCCGCTCTACCTGGGCTGCATGATCATCAAGACCGAGGGTGCAGACGGACAGATTTCAGGTGCGCTGTCTACAACAGGCGAGACCCTGCGCCCTGCCCTCCAGATTATCAAGTGCGCACCCGGCATCACCTGCGTCAGCGGTGCCATGCTCATGATAACCGACAAGCCCGAGTACGGTGAGAACGGCGTGCTGGTGATAGGCGATGTGGCCGTGACTCCCATGCCCGATGCCAATCAGCTCAGTCAGATTGCCGTCTGCACGGCACAGACCGCCAAGTCGGTGGCTGGCTTCGACGATCCCCGCGTGGCCATGCTGAGCTTCTCAACTAAGGGAAGTGCTTCTCACGAGGTTGTAGACAAGGTAGTGGAGGCTACGAAGCTGGCCAAGGAGCTCGATCCTGCACTGAAGATCGACGGCGAGCTGCAGGCTGATGCCGCCCTGGTACCGTCTGTCGGAAAGAAGAAGGCACCCGGCAGCGAGATTGCCGGCAATGCCAACGTGCTGGTGTTCCCCTGCCTGGAAGTGGGCAACATTGCCTATAAGCTGGTGCAGCGTCTGGCTGGTGCAACGGCTATCGGCCCCATCCTGCAAGGCATTGCCCGTCCAGTGAACGACCTCTCTCGCGGTTGCTCGGTCGAGGACATCTACTACCTCGTTGCCATCACCGCCTGTCAGGCTATGGATGCGAAGAAATAAGACCCCTCCCGACCTCCCCAAGAGGGAGGAGGGCCTGCGGTCAAATAATATATATAGAAGTTTAACCCAAATAAAAGCCTGGCTATCCCCCTGAAATCCGCTAGGCACTCCCCTCCTTCGGAGGGGGCGGGGGAGGTATTATGAAAATATTAGTATTGAATTGTGGTTCTTCGTCTATTAAGTACGCTCTGTACAACATGGACGATAAGAGTGTAATGACCAGTGGTGGTGCTGAGCGCGTAGGCTTGGACGGCGCATTCGTAAAAGTAAAGCTGGCTAATGGCGAGAAGAAACAGATCATGCACGACATTCCCGAGCATACTGAAGGCGTGAAGTTCATCTTCTCACTGCTCACCGATCCTGAAATCGGCGTGATCAAGAGTCTCGACGAGATTGATGCCGTGGGCCACCGCATGGTGCATGGCGGAGAAAAGTTCAACAAGAGCGTGCTGCTCACCGACGAGGTACTGAAGGCTTTTGAGGAATGCTCCGACCTGGCTCCGCTGCACAATCCTGCCAACCTGAAGGGCGTGAACGCCGTGAAGGAACTAATGCCTGGTCTGCCTCAGGTGGGTGTGTTCGACACTGCTTTCCATCAGACAATGCCTGCCAAGGCATACATGTATGCCATTCCCTACGAGCTCTACAAGAAATACGGTGTGCGCCGCTATGGCTTCCATGGCACCAGCCACCGCTATGTAAGTGCCCGTGCACTGGAGTTCCTAGGCATGAAACCTGAAGGAACAAAGGTTATCACCTGCCATGTGGGCAATGGTGGCTCTATTGCTGCCGTGGTCGACGGCAAGTGTGTCGACACGTCAATGGGCCTCACTCCGCTTGAGGGTCTCATCATGGGCACCCGCAGCGGTGACATCGACGGCGGTGCCGTAACCTTTATTGAGAAGAAACTGGGTCTGGATGCCGATGGCATGAGCAACCTGCTCAACAAGAAGAGCGGTGTGGCAGGCATCACGGGCGGTTCAAGCGACATGCGCGACGTGGAGAATGCAGCTAAGGCTGGCGATGAGCGTGCTCAGCTGGCTCAGGACATGTACTTCTACCGCATCAAGAAATACATCGGCGCATTTGCTGCCGCCATGGGTGGTGTCGATGTCATCGTGTTCACTGCCGGTGTAGGCGAGAACCAGATTGGCATGCGCTCAGCTGTATGCGAAGGTCTGGAATTCCTCGGCGTGAAGTTCGACGATGCCAAGAACCAAGTTCGCGGTGAAGAGGCCATCATCTCTGCCGACGATTCAAAGGTGAAGGTTGTGGTCATTCCCACCGACGAAGAACTGATGATTGCCACCGACACAATGAACCTTCTGTAAGGCAATTCACGCATAAAAAAGCTGCAATTCACATCAATGAATTGCAGCTTTTTTATGTAGTTATCTCAAATTCCGCTTATGCGTCAATATTAGCGTAAGTGGCGTTCTTCTCAATGAACTCACGACGTGGCTCCACATCGTCACCCATCAGCATGGAGAATATCTCATCAGCCTCAGCTGCATTCTCAATAGTCACTTGCTTCAACAGGCGGTTCTCGGGATTCATGGTGGTCTCCCAAAGCTGTTCCGGGTTCATCTCACCCAGACCCTTGTAGCGTTGTGTGTGCAGGGCACTGCTGTTCTCATCGCCAGCCACATACTTGTCGATGAAAGCCTGACGCTGCTGCTCAGTGTAGCAATATTCCGAGAACTTCTTATAGGTACACTTATAGAGCGGCGGGGTAGCAATATAAAGATGACCACCTTGAATTACCTGCGGCATGAAACGATAGAATAGCGTCATGATCAGCGTGTCGATGTGAGAGCCATCGACGTCGGCATCGGTCATGATAATAATCTTGTCATAGCGCAGCTTATCAATGTTTGCCTCACGATCGCCCTCTCCGTCAACACCAAAACGAACGCCGATGGACTGGATAATGTTCATGACAGACTCAGCCTCGAACACACGGTGCCACTGTACCTTCTCAACATTCAGAATCTTACCACGCAAAGGCAGGATGGCCTGGAAGTGACGGTCACGTCCCTGTTTGGCCGAACCACCTGCAGAATCACCCTCGACGAGGAAAATCTCACAGGTCTTCGGATCCTTGTTCGAGCAGTCGGCCAGCTTACCTGGCAGTCCGCCACCGCTCATGGGGTTCTTGCGTTGCACACTCTCACGGGCCTTACGGGCAGCAATACGTGCTGTGGCTGCCAATACAACCTTCTCACAAATGAGCTTGGCTTCCCTCGGATGCTCCTCTAAATAATTTGAAAGAGCCTCGCCAACAGCCTGCTGAACAGCACCACTGACCTCCGAGTTGCCCAGCTTCGTCTTTGTCTGACCTTCAAACTGGGGCTCTGCCACCTTGATGGAAATCACAGCTGTAAGTCCTTCACGGAAGTCTTCACCTGCAATCTCAATCTTGGCTTTCTCAATCTGCTTTGAGATATTCGGGTCCTGGTCTGCGTATGCCTTCAACGTACGGGTCAATGCAGCGCGAAAACCCATCAGATGGGTACCGCCCTCAATCGTGTTAATATTGTTGACGTAGGAGTGAATGTTTTCACTGTAGTCTGTATTGTACATCACAGCCACTTCAATAGGAGTGCCCTGTTTCTCGGTCTTCAAATAAATGACATCATCAAAAAGATGTGTACGGTGGCGATCCACATAACGTACGAACTCCTTCAGTCCCTCCTTGGCATGGAACACCTCAGGCTCTCGCAAGTTGCCTTCCTCATCGGGGCGTTTGTCAGTGAGCGTAATGGTTATACCTGCGTTCAGATATGCCAGCTCACGCATGCGCTTGGCAATGATGTCATATTTATATTCAGTGGTGGTGAAGATGGAACCGTCGGGCCAGAACTGCTGACGTGTACCCGTCTTATCAGTGTCGCCCACAATCTTCACGTCGTACATGGGCTTTCCCTTTTCGTATTCCTGCTGGTAGATGTGACCGTTGCGGAACACCTGCGAAAGCATGTGGGTAGACAAGGCATTTACGCAGCTGACGCCCACACCATGCAAACCACCAGACACTTTGTATGAACCCTTGTCGAACTTACCACCTGCATGCAGCACGGTCATGACCACTTCAAGAGCGGACTTGTGCATCTTCTCATGTTCATCGACGGGAATACCACGGCCATTGTCCTGCACAGTGATTGAGTTGTCTTCATTGATTGTCACCTCAATATGGGTGCAATAGCCAGCCATGGCTTCATCGATAGAGTTGTCTACCGTCTCATTCACCAAGTGGTGAAGTCCTTTTTCGCTTATATCGCCAATGTACATAGCCGGACGCTTGCGCACGGCTTCCAGTCCTTCGAGCACCTGAATGTTGCTCGCGGAGTAATTTTGCTGTTCTTGCTGAATCAGTTCGTCTTCCATTTTTACGTATTGTCCTTAATAGGGTGCAAAGTTACGAAAAAAATACGACTTTCGCGAATGATTGCAGTATTAATTAATGCTTAAAAAGCTAATAAACGCTTATTTTTGTCGCTGCCTTACAGCTTCGAAGAGCAGAATGGCAGCTGAAACAGACACATTGAGCGAATCGAGCCGTCCTAGCATGGGAATACGGATATGAGCATCGGCAGCCCGACGCCACAAATCGGTAAGTCCAGTGCTTTCCGTTCCCATCACGATGGCGGTTCCCTGGGTCATCGGGGTGTCATAATAGAGACTTGAATCCTGCAACTGGGCAGTAAGAATCTGAATGGCGTGCTGCTTCAGAAAGCCTATACATTCCTCGCTGGTGCATGCCACCGTAGGAACAGTAAAGACAGCACCGATGGAAGAACGTATGAGATTCGGATTATAAAGATCCGTCAGCGGATCGCACACAATCACCGCATCAGCCCCTGCCGCATCAGCCGAACGCAGCACAGCACCAAGGTTTCCCGGCTTCTCAACGCTTTCCAAAACAACCACAAGCGGATGCTCACTCAGCGTAAGGTCTTCCAGTTTCAGACAACGGGACCTTACTTCGGCCACTACGCCTTCCGTTCCGCCACGGTAGGCTATCTTCTCATAAACGGCCTGTGACACTTCGAACCTGCGCACTGTTTCGGACAGATCCGGCAACTGGCCAAGCAGCGACGGACAATAGAACACAGTGTCAACTTCCAGCCCTGCCTCTATACAATGCTCCAGTTCCCGACGTCCTTCAACCACGAAGACACCTTCCTGCTGCCGGTCTTGTGATTTCTTCTGCAAAGCCAACAGTCGTTTAATCTTCGGATTCTGCGCACTCGATATAAATTGTTCTGCCATAATCTATAAACAGAAAAGCCGCACAAGCATACTTGCGCGGCCTTATTCTTATTGTTGTGATGCTTAACCCAGGCTGTTCACGTGCTGAGCAAGGCTTGACTTCAGGTTAGCGGCCTTATTCTTGTGAATAATATTGGTCTTGGCGAGCTTGTCGAGCATCTTCTGTACTTTGGGATACAGGGCAGCAGCCTCCTCCTTGTTTTCCATTGCACGCAGCTTGCGCACAGCGTTACGCATCGTCTTGGCATAGTACTTGTTGTGCAGTGCCTTTTTCTTGTCCTGGCGAATTCTCTTCACCGATGATTTGTGGTTTGCCATTTTTTGAGTTTTGATTTTGTTAATGAAATAAAGCTTATGGGTCTTACGCCTGGCGGGGCTGCCCTGGGCGGATGAAAGGAATCGTGAATGATGTATTTCCTCTTCCCGAACACCCTCTGTCACCCTTGTCCCCTTAAAAAAAGTAGCGCATCGCTGCGCAGATGACAGATTTAAGTTTTTTGTAGTCCCTAGGAGAGTCGAACTCCTCTTTAGAGAATGAAAATCTCTCGTCCTAACCGATAGACGAAGGGACCAATACCATTCGCTCCTTAGCCTTACAGCGTAAAAGCGGGTGCAAAATTACAGCTTTTTTCCCGTTCTGCCAAATTTTCTTCCGAAAAAATGCATTATTATGAGCGAATTTATGTAATTTTGTCGCAATGATAGCGAAAACCGAAGCCATTGTGCTCCATTCCTTCAAGTACGGCGAGCAGAAACTGATTGTCGACATGTTCACGCGCCAGCATGGCCGGGTGGCTTTCATCGTGCCGCTGCCCAAGTCTTCGAAGGGAAAACTGAAGAAACAATACTTCCAACCGCTCACGCTTCTGCAGGTGACCTACGACCTACGGCCCCAGGCACAGCTACAGAAGCTCAAAGATGCCTGTCTTCTCATGCCGCTGACTGCCCTTTACAGCGACCCCACAAAGCTGGCCATTGCCTTGTTCATTGCAGAATTCCTGTATCATGCACTGAGAAGTGAGCAGCAGAACGAGCCACTTTTCGAATATCTCAAATCTGGCATTCTGTGGTTCGAGGGCCGCCAATCATCGTTTGCCAACTTCCATCTGGTTTTTCTCGCCCATCTTTCGCGCTTCCTGGGTTTCTATCCCAATCTGGAACAAGGTCCAAACAGCGACTATTTCGACCTGCGTGCCGGAACTTTCTGTGCTGTTCCTCCCACCCACCGCGACTTTCTCATGCCACAGGAGGCAGCCATGATGCGGCTCATGATGCGCATGGATCTGCCCACGATGCACCTTTTCCGCATGAACCGCCAGCAGCGAGGCCGTTGTTTAGAGGTGGCATTGCAGTATTACCAGCTTCACCTGCCCAATTTCCCCGAACTAAGATCCATTCAAATCCTAAAGGAACTCTTCAACGACTGACAGACCGCATCCAACGGGAAAAGACGATGGTCTGCACCAAGCCACGCGTTAACAGGAACAGATTCAAGGCCAACCACAGTGCATGGTTTCCCCAGCTGCCCTTTAACGCGAACCAAACTGCAAAGAACACAAGGGCTGCCAGAAAACAGGCCCAAAGCATACCGTGCGTATGAGTGATGCCGACAAACACACCATCCCACACAAAAGCTGCCACGCCACACACGGGAATGAGTAGCGTCCAGACATAGAACGGCTGTGCAGCAGCCACCACCTCAGCATCGCTCGTAAGCAAACGGAGGAACGTGCTGCCTCCAACGGCATAAACCAGCGTAAAGACAACCACCATCAGGAGCCCCCATCCGAACAGATTGCGAACCACACTCTGCAATTGCTGCCAACTGGCAACACCGCAGTACTTGCCCGCCAGGGCTTCGCCTGAATATGCGAAGCCATCGAGGAAATAGCTGAAAAGCAGGAACAACTGCATGAGCAGCGCGTTGACAGCCAGTATCATTGCCCCTTGAGCGGCTCCAGCGGAGGTGAAATAGAAATTGACCGATAAGAGACAAAGGGTTCGCAGGAAAATGTCACGGTTCACACTGAAGAAAAAAGCATAGCCTCCTTTGCTGACAAAAGAGTCACGCTCTTTGGGCAATGATTTCCTGACGAACAGAAGAAAGACCGCAAAGCCTACCCACTGAGCCACCACCGTACCCAGGGCGATGCCTTCCACCTGCATGCCCAGACCAAAGACAAAGCCTGCCGAGGCAGCAATGTTGACAAGGTTCTGCCCAATAGCCACCACCATGGGCATACGCGTGTTCTGCATGCCTATGGACCATCCCGTCAGGGCACAGAGTCCCAGCATGGCTGGTGCGCCCCACACGCAGATGTTGAAATAAGGTATCACAAGCTGTGCCACATCGTCAGTCGGTCTCATCAGCCAAAGACAAAGTTGGCGGATGGGCCACTGGAAGAGTAAGATGAGCAGTCCCGAGGCCAGGGCTACCGTCATACTGCGCCTCAGTACTGCCCTCGCCTCGCCCTCCTGTCCTGCTCCGCAGGCCTGAGCCGTGATTCCGCTAGTGCCCATACGCAGGAAGCCGAAGAGCCAGTACATGATGTTGAAGATCATGGAACCCACGGCAATGGCACCAATATAACGGGCATTGCCGATATGACCAACAATGGCCACATCGGCAAGTCCTAACAGAGGCACTGTGATGTTCGACACGATGCTGGGCAGGGCCAGCCTCAGTATCTCACGTGCGTGCGCGTTCATTTATTATTTGTTTATCTGCTTCACGACAGTGCTGCCGCTCTTCACAATGCTCAGTCCGCGCTGACCGGCCTTGTCGCCAGAGAGTCTCTGGCCAGCCACATTGTAGACCTGAGTGCCAGCAGCGGCCTGCATCTTCACGGACTCCACGCCCGATGCATATCCCGAACCGTCGCTTGCATCGTCGCCATCGGCCCAGAGGCAGGAGAACGTCATGCGGTTTGTAATGTTCGAAAGACGCACGGCATCGCCCGTGGTGATGTCGACTTCGTAGAGGCAGGTGTCATACTTGCCGTTCGTGCGCCATTCCTTGTCGCTCAGTGAGCTCCACGAGCCCCAGTCGTTGATGCCCTTTCCGCTGTTGAAATAGCCGTTCCAGTACATCTTGTTGGGATTGCTCTTGGCAAAACAGGCACTCTGGCGGCGATACTGTGAGCAATAGCCCGTTCCGTGGGGATAAATGTTCACATTTTCGGTGTAAGTCTCGTTGGTCTCAGAATCCACTTTCTGCACAGCCTTGGTCTTCATCAGGCCCGTAGTCAAGTCGAACTCGCACAGCTGGGCACCGGCCAGATTGCCATCGATGTCTTCCACCTTTCCCTCGCTGTTCATCACACCGTTGCTGCCGCCACTGGTCAGTGCGAAGGCACGTCCCTCGGAGTTGATGGCAAAGGTAACGAAGTTGTAGTAGTAGAGACCTGGCGTGATGGGGGTAATCTTCATAGTCTTCAGGTCAATGGAGCAGATGCAGTAGCCGGCATCCTCAGCACTTGAGTCGCCATCCTCGTCGATGAAGAAATCCGGGTCGCTGGTAATCTCCTCTGACAGCTTTTGCCCTGTGAGATAGAACAGGCCATAGACCTTTCCGTCCTTGGGATTATAGCACATGCCTGCCGACTCCAGACAGTCGCTCTTGGGGTGGATCTTGCTGCTCAGCAGGTTGCCCGTCTTAGCATCCCACTTGCGCACGGCAAACAATTCCTCGTCGACCGTTGACTGCTCGTCGCGCGACGTGACAGTGGTAATCATTCCGTCGACATAGACGGCACCCGAGTTACCGTGCATCAGATTGAAATTGGTGGCCCATACGGCCTTCTCATAATTCACCTGCGAGCCCTGCTTGATTTCCGAAAGGTTCACGGCAGGCTCTTTTGCCGGGACTGAAAGCGACACGCCGTCCCACATCATGGCATAAATGCCCTGATCTACGATGAAAGCCGTTACGCCAGTGTACTTTCCGTTTTCGTCGTAAAGGGAACCAATCCACGTCGACTTCCACTGGTCGCCGTCATCGTAACGGTTGTTTTCCAGGACGCCTTTCAGCTTCAAATCCTGTGCGCTCACTGCCAGACAACTCATGGCCAGCAGCATAAAAACAAATAGTTTCTTCATGTTTATTCTATTTTCGTCTTATTTTGATTTTCCAATGATTTTCTTTCCGCTACGGATGTAAAGCCTTCTGCGGCTGTTGCCTACAGAGATGCCCCGCAGGTCGTAGCATCGGCCCTGCCCTACCCTGACCACAGGCTCTGCAATGCCTTGCGGCACGTTGTCGTCGGCCGAAGCCAAATGGACACCAGTGATATTGTCAATCATCACGTTGGAGCCCTCAAAGCGCAGGTAGCAGGGGCCTAAAGGCAGACCTTCTACGCTTACGACGGACAGTGTGTCGTCCAGTCGTGAGGTCAGGTCGGCCACGGTGGTCCACTCGCAGCAGTCGGTCGATACGCTCAGCAACAGGCGGGGCTGATAGCTGTCGTAGCGCATGGCACTCAGGGTGAGCACGTCGCTTTCGTCCACACGCACCTTGTCGGTGGTCAGCATCGAGAGGCTGTTAGTGTAGTCAACCACCTCGGCCCAATAGTTCTCATGGCCAAAGGTCTCCCATGTGACCATCCATTTGCCCTCAGCCGTCCATCCAGCGGGCCACTGCTGGTCCTGGAAATCCACATAGAGCACTTCGGGGTCACGGCTGATGCCAACGAGATGGAGCACAAAGTCGGGCAGACCGTCGCTCTGGATGACAAGTGAGTCGTGCTTCTCGCCGTAGGGGCGGGCATTCAGCGTGAGGCTTACGGACTGTTGTTCTCCAGCAGTCAGCAGCAGCGTGTCGGGACTGACCGTGAAGCATTCGCCCACGGAGAGTGACGAACGGAGCACGCCCGTGCCTACGTTCTTGACAACAAGGGTCACGGTACTGTCGGCTGAAACGACGCCGAAACTGAGTTCAGCGCCACTGGCAAACGGCTGTTCAACACTATCGGTCACAGCCATCTGGGGCATGTCCGAGGCTTCGCGGAAGCCCATCACATTGTCAATGGCCACATACTGGCCGAAGAAGCGGAAGTAGTAGTTGCCGGCCGGCAGTCCACCAATCTTATAATTCTGGAAGGCCGAAGTCAGCATGTCGTATTCCTTCAGCAGCGTCCACTTCTCTTTGTCGGTGGAGCAGAGCACGGCCAATGTGTCCGTTGCGTCTGAATAGAGTCGGCGGGCCTGGAAAGTCAGCGATTCGCCCTCGCCCACGGTGAGCAACTGGGTGGTCAGACTGCTGGCACCCACATGGCTGCCCTGCTGGGCATAGTGGTTGCCGTTGCTGCTGGAGCGTACTGTCCATCCGTCTTCGGGAGTCCACGATTCGGGCAGACGGCCATCCTCAAAGCCGGTGAAGAACACGGCGGGATTAACGGTGGTGCCCTTGACAGCAAAGGCAAACGTGCCTAAGGCATGGGCAATGACTACGGAACCGCCCTTCGGGCCGAAGTCGGCTGTGTCGGCAGCCAGCGTCAGCACCAGTGCCTTCGAGCCGCCAGCCTCAACGCTGAACACGCTGTCGGAGGCACTGAAGCCCTTTGGCAGGGCGACACCGGTCACAGCCAGCGGTGCGGTACCGTCGTTCTTGATCATAAACTCACGGCTTGACTCAGCATTGGTATAGCCGAAATCCACGGTGTCATCGGAATAAAGGGAATAACCGTCGGGACCGACAATGGCGAAACGGGCGTAGCGTGCCGTCACATGCACGTTCACGTAGGCATTGTTGCCCCAGTTGTTCAGGCAATAGGTGCCGTTAAGGTTCTCCTTGGCATAGAACGCCACATAGCCGCCCTCACCTGCAGGGATGGTGGCTTCAACGTCAATGGTATCGGCAGCAGCAACGGGCAGCGAGTCGGATGCGGTGGCGGTGGCTACAGTATTACCTTCCCGGTCTACCACGCTCACGCTCACCTCTTCGGGAGCCAGTGCCACATTGCCCATGTTTTTCACCACCAGGCGGAAGGCAGCCGCACATTCGTTCTGGTCGTTGGCCGTCAGCTCATAGTCGCAGGTACGCTCAAAACTGGTGATGGTCAGGATGCGAACCTCATCCACCTGAGGCGGATCGTTGCCTTCGGTGCTGTCGGATGCGGCCACCAGTTCGGTGGCACTGAAGTCGTCGATGACGGCAGTAGACAGCAGCAAGGCCACACGTGTGGCCGAGGTAAGGTCGAACGTCACATAGCCCCACTGCGTGTTGTTCTTCGTTAGGGTTGTCTCGTGAATCAGCTCACCCACAGCCAGCGTGCCGTCGGCACTTTCTTCACAGGCAAAGACCTGTGCCTGGGCGGCATAGTTTTTGGTGTAGTTGCGCAGATAGAACCCCACAGTGCCTCGCACCATCGGAGTCACCAGATAATTCTCCGTATTGCGGTGAATGGCTATGCCGGGCTTGGCCTTATGGTATTTCTCGGTCTCACATTCGAAAGCGGCCATATCGCCAATGACATCCCACCCCTTCGGCAGCGACGTGAGCTGATATCCACCCGTTGACGACGAGAAATCTTCTTCATAGACACCACCCCACGCAGGAGTGAATCCCATACTCAGGACTACTAACAGGAGCCATAAAAAACGCGTCGGCATGATGAGGTAGTTTGTCTTGTTTATTGTCAAATTCGAACTATTGTCACATTTTGGGTTGCAAAAATACGATTTTTTATTCGATTTCCTTACAATTTCTAAGCAAAATGATTCCCATTTAGCATTTTTTATAGTTCAATGCTCCACAACTGAGCCTCAGCTGCATGGTAACTGAGGCTTAGTTATCACGCAACTGAGCCTCAGTTGCAACGCAGCCGAGGCTCAGTTGAAAGTCAATCAAAAAGTATTGATAATCAGCGTTTTACAGGAGCAAGAACTTCCTTTGTTTTCTCTGGCTGAGACAACAGTTTTTCGGCTTCGCGAAGTTGGTTGTCATACTGTAGTCCAGCCTGCAAGGCTCCAGCCTGATAGTGGTAGGCCGTGATGATGTCAAGCTCCAGTATCTGTCGGATCACGTCGCTGTTCTTCTGCAGGTCGGCCTGCACGTCATGCTTCAAACGGGCCTCAAGGGCATCGAATGCCTCACGGGCATCCTCATAGTAGCCTTCGGCCTTGGCCGACTTCACCAGTTCGTCGAAGCGACGCTTGCTCATGGTGTCATACGTGAAACCGCTCTCTGCCACACGACGGCAGAAATCTGCATAGTCGGCATCGGTCAGGTGGAACTGCATGGGGTCGTCGCCAATGGTGGGATGACGGCCGATGTAGTCCACAATGTAGTCAAACAACACCTCCGTCGAATCCAGTCCGCCCACCGTCAGATAGTAGGCTATGTTGGGCAGCGAGTCAGCTTGCACCTCCAGGTCAGGCTTGATGCCACCACCATCGCGCACCTCACGACCTCCACGGGTGTAAAACACGTGAGTCAGCGAGTCGGCAATGCGCTCCTTGTAGCCGCCCTGACCGTCGCGACGGTAGTTGATGGCCTGGATGCATCGGCCTGAAGGAATATAGTATTTCGACGTGGTAATCTTCACATTGGCATTATAGGGCAAGTCCATCGGCACCTGCACAAGACCCTTCCCGTAGGTGCGCGTACCTATAATAACTGCGCGATCCAGATCCTGAAGTGCTCCGGCAGTGATCTCGCTGGCCGAAGCCGTCTCGCCGTTGACCAGCACCACCATCGGCATCACGGTGTCGATGGGTTCCAAGCGCGTCTTATAGGTGCGGCTGGCCTGCGCCACCTTGCCACGGTTCTCAACCACCACCTGGTCCTTTGGCACCCAGAGACTCACAATGTCGACTGCCTCCATCTCCGAGCCGCCGCCATTGCTACGAAGGTCGAACACCAGACTCGTGGCACCCTGCTGTTTCAGGTCAATCAGCGCACGGCGCACGCTTTTCGAGCATCCTTCCGTGAAAGAGTTCAGATTGATGTATCCGATATTGCCGGGACGCATGCCGTAATACGGCAACTCAGGCAGTTTGATGTTGCGACGCGTTATCTTCATCTTCATCTCCTTGCCCGTCGAAGGACGCTTCACACACAGCATGAAACTGGTGCCGGGGTCGCCACGCAGATGCGACGACACATAGCTCACGTCTTTGTCGGTCATTACCGAGTCGTCAATCGAAATCACGATGTCACCCTTCCTGATACCAGCCTCAGCAGCCGGCATGCCCTCGTAAGGCTCGTCGAAGACCACGCGTTTCAGCTTCTGATGATACTTCACAAGCGAACCCACACCGGCATACTTGCCCGTAATCATCTGTTGAAGACGCTTCGTGTCGCTCTCAGGATAATACTCCGTGTAAGGGTCTAGCGAACGGAGCATACCCGAAATAGCAGCCGTAATGGTCTGTTGCGGACTGAGCGTGTCAACATAGAACAAGTCAAGGTCGCGGTACACCATATTAAAAATGTCCAGGTTCTTTCCCACCTCCAGATTGTGGTTGCGTGCAGCCTCTTGTTGTCCTGCTCGCGACGATTCCTGTGCCATGACGTTCACAGCAGTCAGAACCCACAAAAACAGCAAACTGATGGATTTGAAATTCATAATTGTTAGTTTAGTGCTTCTTATCTGCTGCAAAATTACATGTTTCACACCGAAAAAAGCACCTTTTCAACGAAAAATTGCAAAATTTTTAGATTTCAAGCAAATTTTTCCTCAAAAAGTTTGCACATTTAAAAAAATCGCATTACCTTTGCACCCGCAATCGAAAGAAAGCAACCTGCTTCAGTAGCTCAGTTGGTTAGAGCACCTGACTGTTAATCAGGGGGTCGTTGGTTCAAGCCCATCCTGAAGCGC
>JAEEGL016163914.1_pt1 | contig 21323 bp, 22 predicted proteins | sample 9134231 | NCBI WGS metagenome assembly JAEEGL01 (sample SAMN16246548, study PRJNA631951) | gut metagenome | biome: gut microbiome; feature: rumen; material: fiber-attached | host: Bos | place: Iran: Karaj | collected 2018-10
CATCATGAATACGAAGTTCTCGAAGCCGAGGCCTTCTTGAAGGGTGAGGCCAGTGGCGTTGAAAAAGGTGCCCAGCAGGAACGCGAAAAGGCTGATGCTGAAAATGCCGCTCGAGACTCCAAGCGAGCCAATTACCTTCGTTCGCAGAATGTCCCGGACAGTATAATATCGGCGATGCTAGCCTTGAAGTAACGGAACTCATTTTTGATGCGTTCGGCCTCTTAAACTCAAAAAAGTAAGTTTTTCGTCACTTAAAGGTGCGGAATCTTTAATTTTACGAAAAAATTACCTATATTTGTCTGTAATAAGTTTAACATTTCGGTCGGACTAGGCGAGGCGATGGTCGCTGCGCACCAGGATGGCCGGAGTAATTAAATATGGCGGCATATCCTAAAAGCTACCTGGCAGAAATAGTAGAAAACCAGGGGAAACTCTTTGAGCTGGTATCCGATTCCAATCCGCAGATAGACCTGGAAGACTTTATAAAGAAATTCATGACTGGCAAGACAAGGATGTTCTTGGATCGTGCCGATGCGTACCTGAGCAATATAGATTCGAAGGAACTATACGAGTTCTTTTGCAGAATGGATTCCTTTACGCCTAGGAAAGGTCGGAACATTGATGGTATCCGTTCCAATTGGATTGGTCAGTTCTATGCCTATTACCAGTGGCAGACAGGGCTTCCTAGCAAGAAAGTCTTGGAAAAACTTCCAGTCGATTTTATGGAGGTCTCTTACTACGGACTCCACGACCTTGACCTGGACTTGGCGGTAACGAAAATCCTTGATTCAGCTTGATGTAAGCGAACAGCCTTTTGCTATATTTAGCGAAATACGGAGACCTAATGTTTGATTCAGTGAAAATAGAGCGATTTCGCGGGATTAACCACGCGTCTATTTCTGGTTTTAGGCGTATCAACCTGTTTTTTGGCAAGAACAATTGTGGAAAGCCGTAGACAGTGCATGTCGGAGCAACAATGTACAGCTGTTCGCGACGACCCATGATCTTGATTCCATAAGGGGATTGGTGGAAGGGCTTGAAGAAGAATCCGTGGCAGCGTTTCATCTTGAAAAATTGGATGACGACGAACTAAAGTCTTATTTCTTCTCGAAGGGCGACTTGGAGTACATGTTACGCCAGCGTATTGAGGTGAGGTAGCAGTGGTTCATTTTTTCATTGAATCTAGGGACGAAAAGACTCCCGAATACGTTTTCCTTATGAAATATATTGGAAAAATTCGGCCAGACTTGACTTTCGAGATTGCTTTTCTTCGATTGTTTCGCTGATTACGAGAACTGCATGAAGTCGCAAAAAGATGGTGACGGTAAACCGCTGTACCAGGTCCCGAATTTGAAGGGAAAGCTGCATACCTATATTAATGCTGTTCCTATGGAAAAAAGGCTAAGAAAAATGCTTGGCAGGGGAGATTGGCAATTCGAGAATGCCGAGTATTGGGATTTGGACCATACCTATTTGACGCCGCTTAAGTCTTTCCTAGAGACTGTATAAATTGAGCGCTTCATCCTTAAACTCAAAAAAGTAAGTTTTTCATCATTTAAAGGTGCGGAATCTTTAATTTTACGAAAAATTACCTATATTTGTCTGTAATAAGTTTAACATTTCGGCTGGACTAGGCGAGGCGGTGGTCGCTGCGCACCAGGATGGCCGGAGTAAATCTAGGGTTACGGCGTGTCGAAGAACGGAAATCTTCTTATTCTAGGTGCAGGTCAGTACGGCCAGATGGCGGCTGAAATTGCTCAAGAAATGGGAATTTTCGCGAAAATCGCCTTCCTTGATGATTCGTTTGACTCTCGTCATTGCGAGCGCGTCGAAGGATCTCTGGCAGATCTCCCGAAATTCGCCGCCGATTACCACTATGGGTTCGTGGCCATTGGGAACCCGGAACTGCGCCGTAAACTTACCGAACAGCTTTTACAGAACGGCATGACCCCGGCAACGCTCGTGCACCCCACGGCATACGTGAGTCCGAGTGCGCAACTCGAATCGGGATGCTGCATCGAGCCTAACGCCACCGTGCAGACCGGCGCGACCCTCAAGACTGCGACCTTTATTGCCAGCGGGGCTGTCGTCCGGCACAACGCCGTTGTCGGCGAATATTGCCATGTAGACTGCAACGCCGTAGTGAATTCTATCGCCAATGTTCCGGCGGGTACGCATATTTTGGCCCAAGAGGCAACAAATGCATAAGACCCCCTACACACTCTTTTTTAAGCGACTTATCGATATTGTGCTTTCCGGTTTCGGCATCGTGGTGTTCGCGCTCCCCATGCTCGCCATTGCCATAGCCATCAAGCTCGACAGCAAGGGCCCCGTGCTCTTTAAGCAAAAGCGCGTGGGGCTCCACAAGAAGCATTTTAACATCTACAAGTTCCGCACCATGCGCACCGACACCCCCAAGGACGCCCCGACGCATGAACTGAGTGACCCCAAGAAATGGATTACCAAGGTGGGCGGGTTCTTACGCAAGACCAGCCTCGATGAACTCCCGCAGATGTTCAACATTTTCGAAGGGACCATGAGCATCATTGGCCCGCGCCCGGCGCTGTGGAACCAGTACGACCTGATTGAAGAACGCGATAAGTACGGTGCGAACGACGTGCCCGTGGGCCTGACCGGCTGGGCTCAGATTAACGGTCGCGATGAACTCGAGATCCCTGTGAAGGCGGCTCTCGACGGCGAATATGTAAAGCGCCAGAGTTTCCTTTTCGACTGCAAGTGCTTTTTTGGCACGTTCGTTAGCGTACTCAAGAGCGATGGTGTGGTAGAAGGCGGCACCGGCGAAATCCACAAGCATGAACAGGAGGTACGCAAATGATCCGCATCCTCATTACAGGCGCGAACAGTTACATTGGCACTTCCTTTGCCAACTATTTGGCGCAACCTGAATTCGCTGGCAAGTATCAGGTCGATACACTCGACATGATTGGCGATGCCTGGCGTAGCTTTGATTTTAGCCAGTACGATACAGTTTACCACGTAGCAGGAATCGCTCATAGCGACAACGGAAAAATTAGCGATGAACGCGCGAAGCTCTATTACGCAGTAAACACCGACTTGACTGTAGAATGCGCCAAGAAAGCGAAAGACGCCGGCGTTAAACAGTTCATATTCATGAGCAGCGCCATAGTCTATGGCGATAGTGCCCCGATTGGCAAAGAAAAACTCATTACCCGCGACACACCGGTGAACCCAGCAAACTGCTACGGCGACAGCAAGGTGCAGGCTGAAAACGGCATCCGCCCGCTGGACTGCGACAGCTTCAAGGTGGTGATTCTCCGCCCGCCTATGATATTCGGCAAGGGGAGCAAGGGCAACTACCCGCTGCTCAGCAAACTGGCCCGCAAGCTACCCGCGTTCCCGAAGGTCGAGAACAAGCGCAGCATGCTCTACATTGGCAACCTGGTGGAATTCGTGCGCCTGATGATTGAAAACGGCGAACACGGCACATTCTGGCCGCAGAACCCGCAGTATAGCAACACCAGCGAGGTCATCTCGCTCATCGCCAAAGCCCACCACAAAAACTGTGTGCTGATACCCGGATTCGGCAGGGCTCTAAAGCTCATGAGCCACGCAACCGGCCTCGTGAACAAGGCCTTCGGTAACCTTGCCTACGACCAAGCCATGAGCGTGTACAAGGAACCCTATCAGAAATTTAGCCTGCAAGAGGCTATCGAAAGGACGGAGGGGTAGAAATGAAAAAATGGTTGCATAGCGCGGCAGGAATCGCATCCATAATCCTAATTACTATTGCTTTGTTGTTGCTGGTTATTGTGCTGTTTACTGTTGGAGCGAATGATCCTTGTTTTTGTAGCAATGTCTTGATAGGTGTAGCAACGAATCTTCTAGGGATTGTGGTAACAATTTCTTTTGTTCAATATTTCTTGGATAAGCAAAATAGAGAAATTGGACGAAAAGAGGAAATCAAAATAATAAAGCGCTATGATAAATATATGGAGACGCTCATTAATCGATATTTCAAATTTTACATGTCGCTTACAACAAGGCTTGATAATAGAAAAGATTTTGATATCAAACAAGTGTATGAGCATCAGTTTAAGTTTTCAGATTTAGCAGATATGTATCGTACTTCGTCATATGTTAGCGAAGGTTTGATGGAACCAACAATAACTTTGTTTTATAAGGCTGAAGAGAATCTTCAGAATTATATACTAAAGATGTTGGAAAATATAGATTTTAGGTATACTCAGAATCTTGAAAACATCTTACAAAAATTTTTAGAAAAGACAGCAGAATTTAATGTTCGAGGTAGTATTCTTGGAGCATTGAATACAAGTTTTGGCGGAAAAAAATCTTTTGAGGAAATTTCAAATTGGATTGCTGATGAAAAAGAGCTGTGGCTTGAAAAGTTTGAAAAAGGTGAACTTAGAGGGTACAATGTAATGTATCCTTATGTGATATTGTATTTTGGCATTCAAAAACAGGTGCAAATACTAAAAGAATACAGAGATTATGTCTCTACGTTATTTACTGATGAAAGGACGGAGGGGTAATTTCTGGTATGCATTTTTACGAGTTATTGGCAGAGAGAGAGATTAACGCAAAGGAGGAATTTGCTCGTTTCGATCAATTATTGTATGAGAAAACTGCTGATGACTTTTCTGTATATTCTGTATTGAATAATAATATTTTAAAATTACCACCGAACATTCGACAAACGAATTGTTGCATCAATGATTTTTTTCAAAATTACGGTTTAGATGCTTGGAATGTTAGGAAAAAAGATATTAATAAATTAGTTCTTTATATAGAAATTATCCTAACAATTTTGAAGCATCTGAAGAAATATGTGTGTGGCTTTTTCCCGTTAACGGATAATGTCAAAATAATTATTGCTAATGCGAATCATTTGGCAGACGTATTAAATTATGAAATAAAGGAATGGAAGAATACAGTTATTCTTGTTCCAAGAAATCAGGAATTGCAACTTGCTGAAAATTATCTTGTGAAGAAAGATAAAAATTTAGCTATAGAAGTTTGGCATTATGAACATAGCTCGATGAAAGGAAATATTGAACAGAAAAGAGCTGTTTTACAAGAACTAGGTAGATTTGTAGAACCTTATTTGAGTAAAATGGAAGGTTCTTTGAGTGAGAATGTTGGTTTTTTGCTTAACAATTTGAATATAAGACATAATAATTTGAAAGGCGCAAAATCAAATGCTTGGGTGCAAGGCCTCAATCCTGTTGATTTAGAATCATGGTATGATAAGACTTTTGCCTTGCTATTGAGGACAATTGTCACAAAAAATCAGGAAGGACTTGTAAGCGAAGTAGAACAATTGCGTAAGCGTTTTAAGAATAAAGGTGGAGAGGTTTAGCAAATGCAATCGTTAAAGAAGACCGTCCTCTTCCTTGTGAACCACGATGTGGTAATCTACAATTTCCGCCTTGAATTGGTGGAAAGGTTGATTGCAGATGGTCACGAAGTGCATATTAGCAGCCCCTACGGCGAACGTATTGACGATTTGGTCAAACTGGGTGCAAAGTATCACGAAATCAAGATTGCCCGCCATGGCACGAACCCGGTTACCGATGGTGTTTTGATTTGGAGCTACATCAAGCTTTTGAAACAGGTAAAGCCGAATATCGTGTTCAGTTACACGATTAAGCCGAATATTTATGGCGGAATCGCTTGCCGGTTGATGAATGTGCCTCAAGTTGCCAATGTCACCGGCCTCGGCACAGCCGTTGAAAATCCGGGACTTACACAAAAGATTACTCTTGCTCTTTATAGATTTGCCTTCAAGAAAATCCAGCGGATATTCTTCCAGAATACGGAGAATTGCCAGTTCTTTATAGACCACAATTTGTTTACTGATAAGCATGGGTTGCTCCCCGGCAGCGGCGTAAATCTTGAACGATTCGCACCGCTCCCGTATCCCGACGAAACTGACGGAATCCATTTTGTGTTCATCAGTCGCATTATGTGTGAGAAGGGAATTGAACAGTATTTGGCTGCCGCAGCGCATTTCAAGGGGTGTCATCCTGAGCGCAGCGCAAGCGGAGTCGAAGGATCTAAACTACATTTCCACATCTGCGGTTTCTGCGAATCCGAATACCAGGGCAAACTTGAAGAATACGCCAAGAACGGTATTGTGATTTATCATGGCATGGTCCGCGATGTTCGCGAAGTTCTCAAAAAAGTACATTGCACCATTCATCCGAGTTTTTACCCCGAGGGCATTAGCAATGTGCTCTTGGAAAGTTGCGCTTGCGCTCGCCCCATTATTACCACTGATCGCAGTGGTTGCCGTGAAGTGGTGAATGATTGCGTGAACGGATTTGTGGTAAAACAGCGCGATTCCGAAGACCTGATTCAAAAAATTGAGAAGTTTCTAGCACTTTCACATGAACAGAAAATGCAGATGGGACTTGCCGGTCGCGCTAAGGTTGAACATGAATTTGACCGCCAAATTGTTGTGGATGCGTATTTGAAAGAGATGGAGAAAGTATAATGATTAGAATTCTCCATGTATTAGGTGGTTTGGATCGTGGTGGTGCAGAAACAATGGTGATGAATCTTTATCGAGCCATTGACCGTACTCAGGTTCAATTTGATTTTATCATACATACTGAGAAACATCAAGCATATTATGATGAAATCATTGCTCTCGGTGGTAAAATTTATAGTTTTCCGGCGTTTAATGGCTTGAACTATATCAAGATGAAAAAACTTTGGAAACTTTTCTTCAAAGAACATTCTGAATATAAGATTCTTCATTCGCATGTTCGCAGTTATGCGTCTCTTTATCTCCCTATAGCAAGAAAATTTGGGCTAAAAACGATTATTCATAGCCATAATACGTCCTCAGGAAAAGGAATAAAGGCTATTGTGAAATGGTTCATGCAACGAGGGCTGCGTAATAAAGTCGATTACTATTTTGCTTGTTCCGATGTTGCTGGGAAATGGTTGTTTGGAGAAGAAATTGTTAAACAACCAAATTATTTTGTGTTGAAAAATGCCATTGATGTAGAAAAATACAAATTTTCTGAATTGTCTCGAAAAAAAGTAAGGGATGAATTTAATCTCAAAGACAAATTTATTATAGGGCATGTTGGACGATTTCATCCGCAAAAAAATCATTTGTTCCTTCTTGATGTGTTTGCTAGAATTCACAAAAAGCACCCGGAATCAATTTTGATGCTTGTGGGAACTGGTGAAATGTTAAATCTTGTAAAAGAAAGGGTTGTGGACCTCGATTTAGACGACAGCGTGATTTTTACAGGATCTAGAGCAGATGTGAATGAATTGTTGTCCGCCTTCGATGTATTTTTGTTCCCTTCATTGTTTGAAGGATTGCCGGTTACATTAGTTGAAACACAAGCTGCTGGATTAGTGTCTTTAGTGTCTGACACTGTTACAAAAGAAATAGCAATGTCTGGGTTGATTCAGTATATTCCTATAAATCGAGGTGTAGAACCTTGGATTGAAGCGGTAGAAAAATGTAGTGTAAATAGAAGAGATTTTTCTGATAAGATAAGAAAAGAAGGATATGATATCTTTACGACATCAAAGAATTTGGAAATTTTTTATAAATCAATTATGTCATAAATGTTTTGAAATATGAAATATGGCGTGTCTTGTATTATTGTAAATTTCAACGACTCAATAAGAACTTTGAGCCTGTTAAATCTTATAAAGGACTACGAATCTCTGGATTATTTAATTGTTGTGGACAATTGCTCGACGGATAATTCTTTTGATAATTTGTCAAAGTTTAATAACCCCAAATATCATTTAATAAAAGCTAGTCATAATGGGGGATATGGTTTTGGCAATAATGTTGGTGCTTTAAAGGCCAAGTCTCTCGGTTCAAAATACATTTTGATTGCAAATCCTGATGTGTTATTTGATGACGTTTGCGTAAAAAATTTACATACAATAATTACTCAGAATCCATATTGTGGTGTTGTAGGAGCCAAGGAAACACATTTAGGAGTTTCTGGTTGGAAATACACGTCTGCTTTACATGACGTTTTGTCGGCAAGTTTATTTTTTAATAAATTGTTAAAAAAAAGGTATTATCCACAAGATTATTTTACTGGGAAAGGGTACGTTAAAGTTGATTTAGTACCTGGTTGCCTGCTTCTTGTTGATTTAGGCAAATTTATTCAAGTGGGAATGTACGATGAATCAATTTTTTTGTATGAAGAAGAAAAAATCCTATATAAGAAAATGATTGAATGTGGCTTTGTTTCTCTTGTGGATTTAGATTCTTCGTATAAACACATGCATAAAGAGTCTCATTCGGTGGATATATGTTCCATTATAAGAGGAAAAAAAAGGTTGCTATCTAGTAGAGTGAAATTTCTAAAAAAATATCGTCACCTAAACACTGTTCAGATGTTTTTTTCAAAAATTTTTTTCCTTGGCACAATTTTAGAAATGTTTGTGTACGGTCTATTTCTTAATTTAAAAAAGCGAACATGAAAATTCTTTTTATTGCCCATGACTCTCTAAGAACTGGCTCAGGCTGTTGTCTTTATGAATTGCTGTCTCAATTACAAAAAGGTGACGGAATTACTCCAGTGGTTCTTTGCCATAATAATAATTTGTTGAGTGAAACACTCAAAAAGGATGGAATTGAAACATATTGTTGTCGCTTTGGATATTCGTACGCAAAGAATTTTAATCCATTGACTTTCTTTTTCTGGGGTAAAATTTATCGCCATATAGCGAACTTGTTTACTTATCTTTATCTTAGATTGAAGATGAATTTAAAATCTATTGATGTGATTTATTCAAATTCTGGGATAATTGATTTTGGAGCGTATCTTCATAGAAAAATAAACAAGCCTTTGGTGTGGCATCTTAGGGAATTGGAAAGGCTTGAATATGAACCGGTTATGCCTGATTTTGCCCATTATGTTAATAGCAATGCTCTTAAAGTTATAACCGTTTCGAAAGCTTTAAAAAAACATTTTGTTGAATTGGGAGTAAATGAAGATAAGCTACAATGTGTGTATGATGGAGTCGTTGGCTCCAAGTATTGCTACACGAAAAAGAATAATAATTCGTCTCTGTTGAAAATATGCATGGTTGGACGTCTCTCTCCTGCTAAGGGACAGATAATTGCTATTGAAGCGTTAAAATTAATACCCAAGCAATATTTAGAAAAAATACAGTTGGACTTTTATGGCTATGGGGCTATTGAAAATGAACTAAAACAACTTGCTCTGGCTTATGGCCTTAACAAACAAATTTCTTTTAAGGGGTATTGTTCTAATGTGAATGAAACGATTGTAGAATATGACATTGGGTTGAATCTATCTTTTGCGGAAGGCTTTGGTCGAACGACGGTTGAATACATGCTAGAAGGACTTTATGTAATTGCTGCGAATGGTGGTGCAACCCCGGAAATTTTAGGTTATGGAAAGTATGGTTCTCTTATCAATAGCTCAAATGATTTGGCTGAAGAAATAATCAAAATAATGGAAGGAAAATTACATTACGAAAAGATTGCTTTTGAAGGTCAAAAATACGCTTTAGAAACCTTTGATATAGAAAAAAATTATAAAAATATTTTATCAGTTGTCAGGGAATGTACAGAATAGGCTAGCTATGGGAAAAAAATTTTTGTTTCTTCTAGATTATCTTCCCCCATTAGTGTCTGCTAATGGCATTTGTGTTGATCGAATTATGCGTGAAATAAGAAAAAATTTCAAGTGCTTTTCTGTTTCATTTTCAAATGAATCAGAGATTGTTGATGAAGAAAATTTTTTCATTCCTTTGCGACCTTGGGACCGAATTGTAAAAGTCTCTCAAAAGTTAAGAAATAATAACCATTTGTTATATTGCCTTTTTAGAGTCCTGATTGTCATAAAAAAATGTTTAATGATGCCTTTCTGGCCAGTTTTTTCTTTTTCTACCGTATATAAGTTCTATAAGAAAAGTGCATTTTTAGTGCAAAAGAAAAATGTTACGCATGTAATAGCGGTTTCATATCCCGGGGAGTCTTTGTTTGCTCTTGTCTTGCTAAAAATTCGTTTCCGGAAAAAAATAAAGACAATAATGTATCCACTAGATGTTTCCCTTGGTGGAAAGTTTAATGGCTCTGCGATTGAAAAGAGGTTTTCTGTTGTAAGTAGTCGTTTTTTGTATAACTTTTGTGCTTTTTTTTCTGATATGATAATTGTGCTAGAAAATACCCAAGATTTGTACAAAAAGGCTCTGTCAGAAAAAGTATGGAAAAAGGTTTCTCTTTGTGGAATACCTTTAGCTCAAAATTTTAATGAATCAAAAATAGGTTTGAAAAGTGTAAATGATTTGAGATTTGTTTATGGAGGAAACATTGATTCAAGGGTTCGCAATCCTGTTCCGTTATTTGATTTTTTGGATAATCAGTTAAAAAAAATTTCATGTGAAATTAATGTGGATGTATATGGAGTCGTAGATTCAGTTGCTCGCCAAGAATTACAATCTCGTTATAAATATCTGAAAATTAATTATCGTGGTTGGGTTGATGAACAAACCTTAAATACAGCTATGTTAAATTCCTCAGCGTTGCTAAGTGTGGGGAACAATGTTGGCCATCTTATTCCAAGTAAAATTTTTAAATATATGTCTATGAATAGGCCAATAATCCATTTGTGCGCGATAAAAGAAGATCCTTGCGTTCCATACCTAGAAAAATATGGCCATAGCCTCTTATTATATGAATTCGAAATTGCTTTTGCTGAAAATCTTTTGGAATGGATTCGTGATAATAGTTCTTTTGATGTAAATTGTTCTGGACTTTTCCCGCAATGTACTCCTGAATATACTGCCACACAAATTGTAAATGTTTGACCGAAGTTTTTAGGTTATGGAAAAGATTGTTGATTGTAAAGAACTTGGGAAGCTTTTTAAGCTATATGTTTTTTTGTTGTTTTTGGTGTTCATTAATTCAATGTACCCATGGTTTTTTTGTATTTCACATATTAATGTCGTTGTATCGTTTGTTTGCGGTTTGTTTGCTGTTATTGTATTGATTTATTATAGGCTATACGATTGTCAAATCCATGTTTTTTTATTTTTATTTGCAATAATGTTGTTTGCTTGGGAATACCACAGTTGCAATGTGTTTGGTTTTTCTGAGGGCCTGTTTATGTTGCTAAGTTGGTTGCCGTTGCTTTTTTTGGGACCGCACCAAAATATGTGTATTTTAAATTTTATTACAACATGGTTTGCTCGGTTACTGATTCTTTCTATTATAGGTTACATTTTTTTTCTTATTGGCATATCTCCTATTTCTCCAACAAAGATAAATTACTTAGACCACCAATACGAATTATTTAATTACTATTTATTTGTAATTCCTCAAAAAGCCAACATATATGACGAATTTATTCGTTTTAGAGGGGTCTTTCTGGAACCTGGTCATATGGCAATGGGGGTTACCACCCTTCTTTTTGCAAATAATTTTGATTTAAAGAATAAAAACGTGTTGATTCTTTTTATTGCAAATTTATTTTCTTTTTCACTGGCTGCATATATTGTGATGACTGTAGGGTATCTTATGCTTAATGTCAATTTAAAAGGTGTTGTAAAAATTTTCTTGGGTTGTGCGTTTGCTTTGTGCTTTTGTGGGGTTATGTATTATACTGGCCATGGGACAATATTAGATCAGTTGATTCTTAAAAGGCTCGCGTATTCTGAATCTACAGGGACGATAGAAGGAAACAACAGGACGACATTTGTGTATGAAAGTGTGTATAGAAACACTATTTCAAAACCTGGAACGCTTATTTTGGGAGATTCTGAAAATGCTTTATTATACAAGAGTGTGTCTGGTGCCGGTATAAAAAAATACATCGTTGAAAAGGGTTTAATTGGTGTGTTTTTTGTTCTTTTATTCTATTTGTATATGTGCTTTTATGCGAGGAATCGTAATTCATTTGTTCTTTCCATTGTGATTTTACTGATGTTATATCAGAATGCGTATCCAATGTGGTCCTGTGTTTGTATATCTTATATTCTTGGAAATTCAAATTATAATAAAAAACTGTTAATAAACTGATAAAGAGGGACTTTTACAATGAAACCGATTGCATTTTATCTACCACAATTTTATTCTTTCCCAGAAAATGATAAATGGTGGGGAAAAGGATTTACCGAATGGACGAATGTTCGAAAATCAAAACCGTTATTCAAGGGGCATTATCAACCGACAATTCCTTTAAATGAAAATTTTTATTCATTAGAAAATATTGAAACGATGAAATGGCAAGTTGAGCTTGCTAAGAAATATGGAATTTACGGTTTTTGTTTCTATCATTATTGGTTTGGCGAAAATCGACAATTGATGGAAAAGCCTGTAGATGCTTTTTTAGAACATAAAGAAATTGATTTCCCGTATTGTCTAAGTTGGGCAAACCACAATTGGTCAAGAACGTGGGTTGGAGGTGATAAAGATATATTGATGGATATGCGTTATGGGGGTAGAGAAGAATGGGAAAAACACTTCCAGTATTTGCTGCCTTTTTTTAAGGATCCAAGGTATATAAAAATTAATGATAAACCGGCGTTTGTTATTTACATGCCCGGAGATGTTCCTGAATTGGACCAAATGATGGCTTATTTTCAATCGAGGGCGATGCAAGTGGGGCTAAATGGGATAACAATAATTGCCCAAAATGAGCCATTACAAGATGAAAAACTTAATGACGTTATAGATTATTTTATTGAGTACCAGCCAAATTATGCAATGACTTTATATAAGACAAATCCACAAAAAGTTTATTTGGAAAGTTTTCCATTTGCTTCCAATATGTTTTTATATAAGTTGAAAATGTACTTAAGAAGAAGGTTGCATCTTAAACAGAATGCTACACCTTTAAGCTATGATGCTATTTGGAATTACATATTAAATCACACGCCTAAGAGTGCCAAAACAGTGGCAGGGGCGTTTGTCCGATGCGATGTTAGCCCAAGACGGCAAGAACGAGCCCTTATATTCACTGGGGATACTCCCGAAAAGTTTGAGAAATATATGAAATTGTTAAATAAAAAAATTCAAAAAGAATATAGTACAGACTATCTATTCATTTCTGCATGGAATGAATGGGGTGAAGGAATGTATCTTGAACCTGATGAAAAGCATAAATATGGTTACTTAGAGGCAATAAAAGAATCTTTGTTGTGAAGAGTTGAGTGATGCTAGGTTTTAGGGAACAACAAAATAATAAGCGTATTGCTAAGAATACGTTGTTCTTATATTTAAGAACTTTTTTTGTACTACTTGTTGGCTTATACACAAGTCGTATTGTTTTGAATGTCCTTGGTGTGAATGATTATGGCGTATATAATGTTGTTGGCGGTATTGTGGCAATGTTTTCGCTTTTTACTAATTCGTTATCTGCTGCAATTAGTAGATTCTTTGCGTTTGCATTAGGAAAAAATGATGAAATAAAACTCAGCTCTGTTTTTTCAACTAGCGTAAACATTCAATTGATTATGTCGGTAGCCATAATCATTATCGCAGAAGTCTTAGGTTTTTTCTTTCTTGAAAGATTGAATATACCAGTTGAGCGTCTTAATTCTGCTCGGTGGGTTTTTCATTTTGTTGTTATATCTTTTGCAATCAATCTTATTAGTGTTCCATATAATGCGGCAATAATCGCTCATGAAAAGATGACTGTCTTTGCCTACATCAGCATCCTAGATGTGATTTTGCGGTTGGCTATGGTTTTCTTATTATCTATTTCTCTGTATGATAAATTGATTATCTATGCTATTCTATTAGCTCTTGTCTCTGTGATTATTAGAGTAGTATATGGAATATATTGTAGAATAAGCTTTAAGGAATGCCGTTACCATTTTTCATTAGAAAAAAATATGTTGAAAGAGATGTCTAGATTTGCAGGATGGAATTTCTTTGGTTCTGGAGCATATTTGTTTAATACACAGGGTGTTAATATAGTAACTAATATTTTCTTTGGTGTTGCAACAAATGCTGCGCGAGGAATCACGAATCAGGTTGAAGGCTTCGTAAAGCAGTTTGTGGCAGGTTTTACAACGGCCATCAATCCGCAAATTATCAAATCCTATGCAACAGGAAATTTAGAATACATGCATAGTCTTGTTTGTCGCGGCGCAAAGTTCTCTTATTTGTTGATGTTGTTTTTTGTGATTCCGCTAATGTTTGAAGCGGAGACCGTGCTGTCACTTTGGTTGAAAAACTATCCTCCTGATGCACCGTTATTCCTGAAATTGTCCTTGATAGGAACGTTGTTTGATATGCTTGGCAATTCTACGGCTAATGCTGCTTGGGCTACGGGGAATGTTAAACGTTACTACATTGTTGTGAGTAGCGTTGGTTGTCTTGTTTTCCCAATTTCGTGGATTTGCTTTGCTTTAGGTTGTGATGCATATTTCTCGTACATTGTTTTCGCCATTATTTATGCAATTGTAATGCTTGTGAAAGTCTATATAATCAAGGATCTTGTTAAATTCCCTGCAAAGAGATTCTTTACAGATGTACTTTTTAGGATAATTCCTGTTACAGCTTTATCACTTGTTTTGCCATCAGTATTATTCTTTGGATTAAATCAATATCATTTCGTTAGATTCGTTGCAGTGACCGTCATAAGCATTATATCTGTCGCCATTTTCACCTTTATCATTGGTTTAACAAAAGGCGAACGAAATACAATTTTAAACGCTTTTAAGGAGAAACTCGCTCATGTCATTGGGTAATTATATCAAACGGGGGATAAAGTTTATCATTAGCGGTATCCCTGAAAAGAAGGTTGTTGCTAATATAGCCTATCTAGCGCCTTCTGAAATGTTGAAAGGTCGTTCAGTCTTAATTACTGGCGGTACTAGCGGGATTGGTTATGAAATGGCAAAGGCTTTTGTGAATGCGGGGGCAAGCTGTGTTATCACAGGTCGTAACAATGAAAAAGTTCAGAAAGCTTGTGCTGAATTAGAAAAAGAACTCGGAATGAAAGGTCTAGTATTCGGAATAGAAATGGATATCACTGATATTCAAAATATGAAGAATTCTTTTAATAAAGTCATTGAGTTGTTGCCATCGCATTCTTTAGATATTTTGGTAAATAATGCAGGTGTTGTTGGAGGGGAGATAAAAGATTGCTCCGAAGAAAAATATGACTTGATTTTGGATACCAATCTCAAGGGAACTTTTTTCTTATCGCAATTAGTTGCTAGATACATGCGTGATAACCATATTGAAGGTAATATACTCAATGTGGGATCAAGTTCTTCGTTAAGACCGGCAACATCGGCCTATACAATTACCAAAAATGCTATTTATGGGTTTACAAAGGGTTTGGCAAAAGTGCTGGCTCCTTATGGAATAACTGTTAATGGAATTGCTCCTGGTCCGACGGCTACGCCGATGCTTATGCCGGATGGAATTAAGGATAATATCGCATTCCCCAATCCGTTGGGACGTTATACTCTCCCCGGTGAAATCGCAAATATGGGAGTCTTTTTGGTAAGCGCTATGGGTAAAAGCATTATTGGCGATATGGTCTTTATGACTGGCGGATCGGGCGTTGTCACTTTTGACGATGTCAAATACACTTTTTAATAGAGGAATATTATGGAACAGTATTACACCGATGAACGAAATGTTCAAATCTTGATTTCGCTATTAAAACAGCACGGGGTGAAGAAAATAGTAGCCTCTCCAGGATCTACCAATGTGACTATTGTAGGTTCTTTGCAACAAGATCCATATTTTGAAATGTATTCTTGCGTTGATGAACGCAGTGCCGCTTATTTTGCCTGTGGACTTGCTGCTGAAAGCGGTGAACCAGTCGCAATTTCATGTACTGGTGCGACTGCAAGCAGAAACTATTTCTCGGCTCTTACCGAAGCTTTCTATAGGAAACTTCCTGTTCTTGCAATTACTTCAACGCAAGACGAATGCAAAATTGGACACTTGATTCCGCAAGTTTTGGATCGTTCACAACAACCTCTCGATATTGTAAAAGAAAGCGTTCATTTGCAAAATATCAAGGACTCTGACGATGAATGGAATGTAACAGTCAATGCAAATAGGGCCATCCTTGCTCTAAATCATCATGGCAAAGGGCCTGTTCACGTCAACCTTTCTACACGATATAGTAAAAGCTTTTCTGTAAAAGAATTGCCTGTTGCTCATAAAATAGAGAGAAAAACTATCTGTGATGAATTGCCTCAAATAAATGGAAATAAGATTGCCGTTTATGTTGGCTCGCATGTTCGTTGGACAAATCGCTTAACAGATGTTGTTGACCATTTTTGTGAAGTATACAACGCTTTGGTTTTTGTTGAACCTTGTTCTAACTATCAGGGTAAATATGCCGTTCCATACGCAATTGCTAGTTGTCAACAGAGCCCTGGTCATGCGAAAAATCCTGATTTGGTTATCCATATCGGTGAAATGAGCGACAATTATGCAATAGTGGGTAAGCCGAAAGAAGTTTGGCGCGTTTCAGAAGATGGCAAACTAGTTGATACGTATCGTTCTTTGTCAGTTGTCTTTGAAATGCCTGAAGAAGTCTTTTTCGAAAAATACTCGAAAGGCAAACCTAGTCAAAAAACAAGTTACTACGAATCCGCTATTAACGAATGTCACGAACTATGGAATAGTATTCCCGAATTACCGTTTTCACAAATTTGGGTGGCTTCGCAAATGTATGACAAGTTCCCCAAAAACAGCACAATTCATTTGGGCATCTTGAGCCCGTTGCGTTCTTGGAGCTATTTCCCGATTGACAAGAATATCGAGATTTACTGCAACCAAGGTGGATTCGGCATTGATGGCAACATGTCTACGATGATTGGTGCATCAATGGTTCAACCGGACAAAATCTTCTATGCCATGGTTGGTGACCTTTCATTCTTCTATGACATGAACATTTTGGGCAACCGCCATATTGGGCGCAACGTCAGAGTCCTTTTGGTCAATAATTCGGTAGGTGTTGAATTTCACTTGTTCAAGCAGCTGAATAGCACTTGCGTCAACGGCATTGACAGATATATTTCTGCTGGTGGACACAATGGGCATCAATCGCCCGATTTAGTCAAGCATTTTGCAACCGATCTCGGCTTTGAATATATGCAAGCATGGACTAAAGAAGAATTTTTGCAAAAATACGAACGATTCGTGACTCCGGAAATGACTGACAAGCCGATGATATTTGAGGTGTTTACTAAAATCGATGATGAAAATCAGGCTTTGAAAGATTTGTGGTCGATAAAGAAAGACGATAGTTTAAAAGGCGGGTTGAAACAATTTGTCCGAGATGCAGTTGGAAAAGACAATGTCGGGAAATTGAAAAAACTTTTGGGAAGATAACAAAAGGAAACAATGTCAAAACCTCGAATGAGCAATATTGAGCTGTTGCGAATTGTTGCAATGGCTTTGATTATAGCATCGCACCTATCTTATTGGGGCGGTGCTTACTATCATACCGAAGGCTTAGATCATTTTATTGCAAGTCTATTTGTTACGGGCGGAAAGCTTGGTGTTTCTCTATTTGTCATGATTGGCTGTATTTTCATGGCTAAGCGGAATATGTCTTGTCGAGCCGTATTTAGAATTGTGCTAACTATGGCTTTGGTTTATTTTGCATTTAGCATTGCTGCTGTCTTAATTACAGAAAAAACATCAATGATTCTAAGTGCGGTTTATTCTATAACGAAAAATTGGTTTGTAAATGTATATGTTGGATTAATGATAATTTCGCCTTGGCTTAATAAATTGATTAATGTCATGGATTACAAAGCTTATAGAAATTTATGTGTAGTACTTGTTATTCTTTGTGCAGTTTTTCCAACAATTAGATTTAACGGTGAATATACGAATGAATTTATTTGGTTTGTGTTTTTGTATTTTCTTGTAAATTTCATTTTAAAGTATAAGGATGAACTAACCTCGGGAAAGACGTGGGGTAAATTCTATAAAGCTTTGCAGAAATCTTATATTTTTCTTACATGGGGGGGTATGCGTTTATGGCTTATATGGTAATGCTATCTGATTATTACTTTCCACTACGAGGTTCTGGTTCTATTCTAATGCTTGCGGTTGCTTTAGGTATATTTTTCTTCTTTTATAGGTTGAAAATAGACCATAATGGTGCTATAAACTGGCTTGCGAAAGGAACTTTTGCAGCGTATCTTATCCACGATTATGGACCTATTCGACAAATCCTTTGGATTAAAGTCTTAAAATGTAATGAATGGTTTTGTTCACCTGATTTTGTTTTATATGGATTTTTGACAATTCTTGGAATACTTTTAGTTGGTGCGATTTCGACGGTATTTCTAGATAAAATTGTTTGCTGTTTATTGAATTTACCAATAGTAAAAAATTTTATCAAAAAAATTGATTTGGTATACCAAATAGACTTGTTTTAAAATTGGAGATATAATTATGAAGTTTCATTTATTGATGCATTTTGATGGTGGAAACAGGGGGTGCGAGGCAATTACGAAATCGACAGCCTTGTTGTTGAATAAAGCTATATCAGATGTTTTCGCTTATTCACAAGATAGGAGTCTTGATGAATTTTTAGGAATAAATCGATATTGTTCCTTACTTCAACTAGAGAACAGCTCTCTTAAAAAAATTATTTGGCTTGTATATGTAATATTATATGGTAAAATATTACGACATTTTGAAAAAAATAAAGAATTCCACAAATTAAGATGTTTCCGCTATACTTATTTGTCTTTTATGAAAAAAATTACTTCAGAAGATGTTTATCTTTCAACTGGTGGTGATATGATGTGTTATGACGATAATAACCAAGTTACGTATACAAATAATTTTTTACATAAAAAGGGGGTTAAAACTATTTTATGGGGGTGCTCCATGGGGAAGGAAAACCTCACTCCGAGTAAACTAGATACCCTAAAAAATTTTTCTGCTATTTATGTTCGAGAATCGTTGTCTTACGATTTTTTTAAAGAACTAGGTCTCAAAAAGATTGTATTGTTGCCTGATCCTGCTTTTATTTTAAAACCTCAGCATTGTGAATTGCCTGCTGTATTTGTAGAAAATGAAGTTGTAGGAATTAATTTGAGTAAATTTGTATTGAGTGATAATTCAATTGAATCAGATAAGGCTGAGCAAGTCTTGGAATTATTAAACTATATTGTTAAAAAAACTAAATATCATATACTTCTTATTCCGCATGTTTTTTGGAATGGCCAAAATGACAAAATTGTTTGTGAAAAATTTAAGGCTTTATTTGAAACAAATTCGCGTGTTTCTTTGCTAGATAGCGAAAAGCTGAATTATTGTGAAATACGCTATGCTATTTCTAAATGTAAGTTTTTTATTGGGGCCAGAACACACTCTGTTATTTCTGCCTATTCAATGTGTGTCCCTACCATCGCTTTGGGATATTCAATTAAATCAAGAGGAATCGCGAAAGATATTGGCTTGCCTGAAAATTTGGTGGTTGATTTTAGAGATTGTTTAGACAAATCTGTTTTGCTAAATGCCTTCTTGTATATGCAAAATAATGAAGCTCAAATTAGATCTTTATTGCATGCCAATGTTCCTCCGTATGTAAAAAAATTGGAAGATTTTGATTTTAACACATGGATTGGTGAGCTGTAAGTGTTGCTTTGCTTCTAAAGCATTGGTATTTGAAAGTTTGAATAATTTAGTGCGGAGATGTTACGATTTCATAATGTGTTAATCCAAACAACTGCTTTTTTGTTATTTTTTTTACTTGCAATTAACTGACGAGGACTATTTATGTCAAACTCTATTTTCTGTGACAAGACTCTCTTGATTACCGGCGGTACGGGAAGTTTCGGCAATGCTGTGCTCAACCGCTTCCTCCAGACGGACATCGGCGAAATTCGCATTTTCAGCCGTGACGAAAAGAAGCAGGATGACATGCGCCATGAATTCCAGGCAAAGATGCCAGACGCTGCTGACAAGATTAAGTTTTACATTGGTGATGTGCGCGACCTCCAGAGTGTCAAGAATGCGATGCACGGAGTGGACTACATTTTCCATGCGGCAGCCCTCAAGCAGGTGCCGAGCTGCGAATTTTTCCCGCTCGAAGCTGTCAAGACCAACGTGTTCGGTACGGACAACGTGTTGACCGCCGCTATCGAAGAAGGCGTCAAGAATGTGGTTTGCTTGAGCACGGACAAGGCCGCTTATCCGGTAAATGCGATGGGCACGAGCAAGGCAATGATGGAAAAGGTCATCGTGGCAAAGTCCCGCACGGTAAGCCCGGACAAGACGAAGATTTGCTGCACGCGTTACGGCAACGTGATGTGCAGTCGCGGTTCTGTGATTCCGCTGTGGATCGATCAGATTCGCGCTGGTCAGCCGATTACTATTACTGAAGGCTCCATGACTCGCTTTATCATGAGCCTCGACGAAGCGGTGGACTTGGTTCTGTTTGCTTTCGAAAATGGTGTTTCGGGTGATATCCTGGTGCAGAAGGCTCCGGCTTGCACTATCCAGACTCAGGCAGAAGCTGTGTGCGAACTTTTCGGTGGCGACAAGAATGCCATCAAGGTCATCGGTATCCGTCACGGCGAAAAGATGTACGAAACGCTCCTCACCAACGAAGAATGCGCCCATGCAATTGACCTCGGCAACTTCTACCGTGTGCCTTGCGACAAGCGTGGCTTGAACTACGACAAGTACTTTAGCAAGGGCGATACGGAACGCAACACGCTTACCGAATTCAACTCCAGCAATACCAAGCTCTTGAATATCGAACAGGTGAAGCAGAAACTTTTGACGCTCCAGTACATCCGCGAAGAACTCGCCAAGGCGGGTAAGTAATGAATATATTGGTGACTGGCGCAAAGGGCTTTGTCGGCCGCAACCTGGTAGCTGCGCTCAAGAACATTCGCGATGGTAAGGACCGCACCCGTGGTGATTTGGTCATTGGCGATATCTACGAATACGATATCGACTCTACTTTAGCTGAACTTGATGATGCCTGTATGCATGCGGACTTCGTGTTCAACCTTGCTGGCGTGAACCGCCCGAAGGACAACAGCGAATTCATGGCGGGCAACTTCGGTTTTGCAAGCACATTGCTTGACACTCTTAAAAAGCATAGCAACAAGTGCCCGGTGATGCTTAGCAGTAGTATTCAGGCCACGCTAGCGGGGCGTTTTGGCAACAGCGAATATGGTCGCAGTAAAAAAGCGGGCGAGGAACTGTTCTTTGAATACAGCCGTGAAACTGGTGCAAAGGTTTTGGTGTATCGTTTCCCGAACTTGTTCGGTAAGTGGTGCCGTCCGAACTATAACAGCGCAGTGGCTACGTTCTGCAACAACATTGCGAACGACTTGCCGATTCA
>JAEEGL013963390.1_pt1 | contig 21322 bp, 23 predicted proteins | sample 9134231 | NCBI WGS metagenome assembly JAEEGL01 (sample SAMN16246548, study PRJNA631951) | gut metagenome | biome: gut microbiome; feature: rumen; material: fiber-attached | host: Bos | place: Iran: Karaj | collected 2018-10
ATCTAATGTCCCTGAGTCCTTGCTTGACGATGAAGACTTGTGCTTCCGCCTGTCATCCGATGGTGCTGACTCCAAACCTAAACGTACACGCCACAACAAGGCTTTTGTAGTCTGTACTGACCCAACAGTCTATGACATGCTCGGTTGCCGTCGCGTTCGAGGAACCGTCTTTGAATTCGACACACGCCGTGAAGCCGTCACGTTGCTGAAACGTATTGGTGGAGCGTTGCTGATAGAAGACACTTGGGACTTGCCTCAAAACGTGTAGCATATATATTAGTTAACATATTTTAGCAGACCCTGTGACCATATCGGTTACAGGGTCTCTTTTTCATTTTCATCAAATGCTCCACTTCTACTTCGTTCTCAGCTCCATCATCTTCCTCTCAGCCTGTTCCACTTGCTCTTCCATTTTCAACCTTTGAAAGTATTTAACTCTGGCTTGTGAAAGTGCGCGTCTGTGTTCTGGAGTGAACTTCATGCCAAGGTGACTCTGAGACATCTTCTGCTTTGCTTCCAAACTGTGCCTTGTTCCTGTTCTGTGGAGCCTTATGTGATCGGCTTTGCTCATCAGTTTCAAGTCATCTGGCAACCACTTGATATATCTTTCCGGGTCTCGGTATAGCATTGTTGTGTCAACGTGATGAAGCACCATTCCGGGAATGCCTTTGTGAGAACCACACAATGCTTTCCAAGTGTGGTTTTTGTTTGACTGCGATATGCGAAGTTGTTCTTTTGTCATAGTCTTTTTACCTCATATTTTGTAGTTGAAGACCTTCATTGCTGAACGTCTATTTTACTTTTATTCAAGTGAAAAGACTACGTTGAAAATGATCCCAATAAATTCTTACAGGTGGATCCCAGAACAAAGTAAAAGTCCATACCAAAGGAGAAACAGATATGAGAGAGAAAGGGTTTAAGGTTTCTGATGAAACCAGACAACGGATGTCTGCCGCGAAGAAGGGAAAAGTGTTTTCGGAGGAACACAGAAAAAGACTTTCGGAGAAGCAGAAAAGATGGTGGCAGACGCATACGCTTACTGATGAACAACGTAGAGCAAGGGCACAGGCAATTTCAGATGGCTACAGACGGAAACGTGGCTTGAAACTGAAAAACGAAAATTCGCTTGAACGTCTGAACTGGAAGGCTGTGGAAATCCACAAACCAGACCTCAAGGAGTTTGTCAGAAAGCACGGCAAGCTAGAACTCTTTTGAAAATTGAACTGGAGACAGGTTGAGACATTGACGGCGCATTAGTCTTTTGATAGAATGTTCCACATGGGAATAATAATAGCACCAAGAACCGCTGAAGAAAAGCAACAGGCTAGCACAAAAGTGCGTCCTGGAAACCACATGAACACATGTCAGACAATGGTAAAAAGTACTGACAAAGTCAAAGTCATCTACAGAGACGGAACCACTCAGCACCCAGACAAACCAAATTCCGAAGGGTTAGATTTTTTTATGAAGGGGCGGTCTCATGGTAAAAAAATACGGCGTAAAAAAATACAACATAAAAAAAGACGGCATAAACAAATACGGCGTTAACACCTTGATGGAACATTAGGCTTTCGATACAACGCTCCTTCTAAGGGGTAATTCCGTAGGGCTTTTAGACAGTCTCAAATTTTTTTTGAATAAAATATAGGTACAGTTTTTAGCTGCACCGTATATGTGTGTAAGTATTGTTTCCCTCTGGTGTAAAAACCAGAGGGTTTTTACTTTTCTGCATCTGGGTTTTGAGTTTTCAAAAAAATCTAATAAAGTAAAATAATTCTTACAGCATGTACACTATTATGACCCATACATATACTTTCTATTTACACATGGAAGATTTCATGTGTGAGATCATGACCAGTAAACGTAAGCAAATCCAGAAGGAAAACCTTGCTGAACTTGGCATGACAAACTCTTCAACTTGGGAACAGACTGTGCATTATGAACAGTCCGAATTCCGTAATGACGTCACTTGTGAAGATGACATCAAAAGCATACTCGGCAACCAGTTCAAGAACCGTCTGAAATGTTGCTACATGCTCGTCCAATACCTGCTGTGGAACACTCCGACATCACACATAATAGAACGTCCGATTTCCACACAGAATGAATCCCTGTTGTGGCACTATGGAACGGTCTCAAAGGTTTCCACGGCAATAAAGACATTGTTGAAACTAGACTGTCTAAAACGCACCACAGACAAGTATTGGAAAGGCAAGTATTATTACGGCAATGACGGTGACAGACTTCGCTCACACTTGCAGAATACAGCATACCGCTACATCATCAACAGAAAAGCTCTCCAAGTGGTGAAAGACCTTTGCAAAAAACTGTTTGGCAAATGCAGCTGGAACATGAACATAACACCAGAGGACATCGAAGATCCAAACGGTGATGAAATCACACCACAGGAAATTGAAAAGTACAAACCGTATGCCCGTCTAGGCAAATGTCGCATTAACATTTCAAACTTCTACAAAGCCAACGGAGGAAAAGGCTTGAAACACTTCTACAGAATCATGTACAAGTGCTTCATGGAGACAGACCCCACGTTTAGACACTTCATGAGTCTGCGTGGACGCTTGAACAAAAACCTTGAACCATTGGCTAAAGGACATTATGATCTAAACTTCCACATTTCCAAAAGTGGAACCTTTGTGACCAAGATCGGACTTCGTGACTGGAACTGTTTCTGCGGCATGAAGTGCAATGAAACAAAGGAGCTATTCAAACGTGAAAACGGAGACTACTATTTTCAGTATGTGGAGTCCAACAAAGACTTCAAAGGAAAATATTTCTACAAGGAGCTTGAAGCTCAATACGGATGGCATAAAAGCCAGGTTTACGAGTATGATGTAAAGTCATCCGTGCCAAGGGTTTTATGGCTCATGAAGAATGGAACTTGGCTTCCTCAAAGTACAGACATTTATGAACTCATACATGGACAGAAGTTCACAAGTGATGTAGCTAGAAAGTGCGCTAAGCAGTTTTATCTTCAAGCACTCTTTACTGCAAGCCCAGAAGACCTAGTTAAGAATGTTCAACACTACTACACAGCTCAAGAATGGAAGTCTGTATGCTATTACTACAACCTTTCAGACACGGAAGAATTTGCAAACCCAATAGGATTCTGCAAGGTCATTAAAAAACGTTTGAATGCTCTCTTTGGTGACATCAAGGGTACAGACGTATTCAAAACAGAAAGTGAACTCTACATGCTTGTTGAGGAAAGACTTCAAAAGCTCGGTATCAAGTATGTAAAGAAGTTTGACTGCTTCTACTCTAATGACCCCAGAATTCAAAACCTAGAAAGCATAATTACTGCCTGTGCAAAGGAATACTTAGCACTCCGTAAATACACCTCCCATGTAAAAGAACCTGTCAAAGACATAAAAGGTGAGAGAGAAGAAGCAGTAGCAGTAGAAGTAACAACCGTTAATGTAGAAACCCTGAATCCCCTTGTTTTACTGGGGACAAACATTTCAAAATTTAATGTCAGCACAATGGAAACCAACTTCAAAATGAATGAGCCAAAGCCATACTATTCAAAGAGGGGAAAGCTTATTGGACCATTTGGAGAGCTGTTATTATGACATTGAAGCACACATACACAAACAAACTTAAAACATTCATCAAAGGAAAACAATATGGAATCTAAACTAGAGACAAAAGAGTTCACACTCAAATTCGTCGATGTTGGTTTTGACGGAACCGTTTTGATCGACACAGAAAACAATGCCTATTATCTCATTGACCCAGAACCAGAACTTGAAGATGAAATAGGAAACACCATCAAAGTCACATTCAGAAACGAGTTCGGAACCAACGTCATTCAAACCATTTGGTACTAACACATTGACACCTGTAAAGGAAAACAACTTGAAAACCATTTTGAATAAATACAAATGACCTTCAAAAGTCATTTTCTTCTTGCCATAATATAAATCCTTCCTCTTCTGCAACGGTTTTTTGTTTCATACCTCATACCTCATTTTAAAGAACTGCTGACTGTTTGTTTTTTACGTTGCAGAAGAGGTTTCTTTTTGCACCTCGCTTTAGAGTTGAATAAATATAAAAAGCGAGGTAAAACAAAATGACGCATTATGGACAAACAGTGAATCCGACCTGTGAGTATGCCATTTCAGAGGTCGATGAGTACGTCATATACAAAATAGCTTTTGTGGACTTCAAGAACTCTCCAAAGGAAACTCAAAAGAAGATGCTTGACCAATGGGGTTCCAAACTCAAAAAGGAACACCTTGCAGAGTTCATGTCCATGTACAACACAGACCAACATATAAAACAAAATGAGGTATCACATTCATGACTGACAACATTACAGTTCTCAACATTCAAAGACAGACCTTGAACGGTCCAAACAACACCACCTTCACAGTCACTTTTATAAACACGGACAAAGGTGCTTTCACTGCCTATGACAACACTCCGGGAATACAGCTTGCAACTGAAAACTCAAAGCTGACCGTACACTACAGGATCAACGTAAAGAACGGAAAGACATACAAGAACCTAACGGCAATTCAAAAGGCACAGGAAGTAGAATCCAAAACCATTTCAGAACGCATTCTGGAAACCCTTCAGAACATAGAGGAACTTCTACTTCACTTCAGCACAAGCTCCAACGTTGGCAATTCAAACGATAACGTTTCAAGCGTCAATGAAGAACACCTTCCGTTTTAGACTTTGAACAGAAGACCTGTTTAGACTTTCAATTAGAGCACCAGTCTAGAGTTGAATAAAAACCTGTGGGCTGAATTCAAACGTACTTCCGCGTAAATCGAGCGTGGGACTTCGTTTGGATTTCTCCCACACAGGTTGAATTAGACTTTTGACGAGAGCATACAGCCGAGCCGGTGCCGCGAAAAAAGACTTTTTCTCCCCCGAGAGAGGTACTTTCCAAAGTCTTTTTCCTGAATCTGTGCCATTGCCCGGACCAATTCTCACTCACCTCATAACCCCGCAAAATAGACTTTGAAATTTTATGCTAGACTACAGAGAACATAAAGCCAGAATGACAAATCTGGAGAAGCAGCACCGCTTCCAAGACAGAGCCATAATGATTGATGAAAAGCTCGACAAGGCTCGTTCTGAAATAAACTGGGAAAGACGTAAAGAGGCTGAAAAGGACATTGTGTCTTGGGTCACAACGTATGTCTGCAACGGACTTCTTCTTGACGATCCACCTGCACCAAAGGGAGAGGATATTCTGCATGAAATGTGGCGTTCAATTTTTGACGCTCGTCCGTACATGATTGAGCAGGCAAGAGGAAGCGGAAAGACCTCTTTCATAGAAAGCGTTGTGCTTGCCGCCATAGCCCAAGGCAAAAGAGACTTCTTTGTTGTCATAGGTCAAAACGCAGTTGCATCGCAGAACATACTTGCAGACCTGTTCAGAGTTGTTTCGGAAGAGGGAACGGCGTTCAGTCAGGACTATCCAGACATCTGCCTTCCGTTTCAGCTGTGCCATGGTTCTTTCAGACGAAGACAGACCTACAACGGAGTTTCAACGGAGATTCAAAGGAACGTCACCAAGATATGCTTCGCCAGACTAAAGAACAAGGACGGCAATGAAGCACCCACATCAAGTTCGTGCATATTCGCAAGGGGAATCACATCTGGTCTGCGTGGACTCAAGAACGGAACCAAGAGACCTTCATGTGTAATTCTGGATGACATACAGACTGATGAAGTGGCTGAATCTCCAGAACAGGTTGACAAGCTGATGACGGTCATAAACAAGTCCGTTCTGAACTTGGGAGGCAAAGGCAAGATAGCATGTCTTCAAAGTGCAACTCCAATAGCATGTGACGATCTCGTTGAAAGAATCGAGAAGGACAAGGCTTGGAAGACCACAAAGTACCCTGCAATAATAAAGTTCCCGAAGGACATTCTTGAACATCCAAATGACGGCTACTGGAAAAAGTATTTCGACATCTATGACGAGGAGAACGCAAAGGACTCCACACACGAAAAGTCCTTGAAGTTCTACAAACGCCACAGAACCAGAATGGACAAGGGTGCAGAGGTTCTGAATCCAAACAGGTTCAAGGAAAGTGACGGTCACGTTTCAGCTTTACAGGCTTTGCTAGACAAGAAGCACCAGATAGGAGATTCGGCGTTCTACTGCGAGTATCAGATGTTGCCAAAAAGAGTTGACCTTGTGCTGAACATCACACAGAAGGACGTTCTGAAAAACATCAATCCGAGCATTCAGAAGAACACCGTTCCAGACGGATTCGTGTTCACCTGTGGAGCATTGGACTTGAACACAAGCTATGCAGGAACCTATACCCTCATGTGCTTCAAGCCCGACTCAACCTGCTGTGTAATACGCCACAAGATCAACAAGCTTGTAATCGACCAGCAGCTTCCAGACGTGCAGTATGACCAGGCACTCTACAATGAACTGTGTGTGATAATGAAAAGAGTAGCCTCTCTTGGTCTTAACATCAACGCATTCGGAATAGACTGCAACGGCAGAAACTTCAAGGGGACATGCGAGTTCTGCAAAAACTCCATGAACCTGTTCGGAATGCCGTGCTGTGCAATGATAGGTAAGGCTAGCACAAACTTCAATCCGCTTGTCAGAAGCCGTTTGAGAAACGCAGTCGGAAGAGTTGTCCTTTGCGGTGACGAGAGGGAACACCTTAAAAGCGGTTCTGGAAACAAGTGGCTTGCATTCGATTCAGACTTCTTTAGGGAACGTGTTCAAAGGTCTTTTCTGACTCAGCTTGGAAACGTGGGCGGTTGCTCTTTGTACAATGACTTGGACATGGAGCACATAGAGTTCGCCAAGCAGATTTGCAACGAGAGAATACGATGGAAGAAGACAAAGGCTGACGGAAGAGTGGAGTACAGCTGGAAGTCTAAGGAGCCACATGACTACCTTGACTCCTGTGCGATGTGCCATGCAATAGCAACACACGAAGGTCTTTCTCCAGTTCTAAGGATAACCTCTAATGAGATCACAGTCGGAAAGACGTTGAGAACCATTAGACATTCAAGAACACGTCTGAAGTTCGTGTGAGTTTGAATAAATAGAAATAACCCACAAAGACATTTTCGGACTCCCCAACATGACAACAATTCAGAAGAAAAAGATTCTCATCAGAATTCAGAACCTTGAACAGGACTTGGAGACGTTGAGACAGGTGAGAATGGAGGTGGCTTCTTCTGGCTTCGCTTCGGCAACACTTTCAAGCGGAGGTGGAAGTCAAAGCTACACAAGAGCGTCCCTTTCTGAACTCAACAAGGCAATCAACCAGTTGTCCTATGAGCTTTCGCAGTACAGAACAATGCTGTTTGGAACGTCTGGTGGATGTCCGTCCAAGGAAATACTTCACGTCTATTGCTAAAGGAAACACAGATGAAATTTTTCGACTTCCTAAAACCACGTAGAAACAGGACATTGAGTTGGAATGAATTGCCGGATGAGAAGAAAAGACGTTTCACTTCATTTGTTTCAAGCGCAGTAAAGAATCTAGCAGGTGCCAGATACAAGATAGTCTCTGGAACAGACGAATGGCAAAGGGAAAGAGGAGTTGTCGAGACCAAGGGCGAAGACGAGATACTGGACTATTCAAAAAGGGGAAAGCTTCTAGACCTAGCCAGAAACGCAGCCAGAAACAATTCAACATTCAACACGATTCTAAAGCAGTTCGATTTACAGGGCGTTGGAACAAGCGGTGGAAAGGCTGTTCTGACATTCAAGGACAGGGAGTTTTCAAAGAAGGTCAAGAACGCCTTTTCAAAGTGGACTAGAAACGCAGACTTCTTTGACGGTCTGAACTTGAACTCGCTCTTGAAGCTGATTCTCAAAACGGAGCTGATTGGCGGTGACCTTGTGATCCTGTTTGACGACAACTTGATAACAGACTCTGGAAGAGTTCTGGTGTATGAACCAGACGAGATCGGAAACACAACCGAGGAGGCACTTCAAAGAAGATACGGTCAAAAGGCGTATCAAAGTCAGGGACGAGTCTATACTCCATTTGGACAGTTTCAAGGAGTCATTGTCTCACGTTCCCAAAGGGGCTGTGATGTGTTCGACCCAGACAAATGCTATTTCCTTCACAGAGACCCAAACGGCTCTTCATTTGATGACAAGTGGCTTATGCCCAGAAACATATTCAGAGTCGGACAGGGCAGAGGCGTCACTCCAACCACGTCTTCGCTTTCGACCATAATAGACTTGAACGACTACGTTGGATTTGAGATTGCAGCTGCAAAGAAGAACGCACAGACTCTTGGAACGATTTCAGACACTAGGGAAAGAGAGGAGATTACACCTCCGTCGGCATTTCCAGAAGATGTTGATTTCAGCGACATGACGGACGAGGAGATAGACGAGGTTGCACAACAGGTTTCAGATGAATGCGAGAAGACGGTTTCACTGGATCAGATAAAGGCGGCAGGCGTAATCTATCAGCAGTTGCCAGAGGGATATAGGCTAGACCTTCTTGACACAAAGCATCCAAACCAGAACGCAATAGAGTTCGTCCGCTGGCTTGCATCAATGAGTGCCGCACCGTTTGGACTGACTTCGGTATATTCCACTTTAAAGGTTGACTCGTCATATTCTGGCTACATGGGCGAAAGAGCCATGTGCATTCCAGTATGGGAGGAGACGCAGAAGTTCCTTGAGCAGATTTGCGACTGGATTCTGTACAGGTGGTCTTCATGGGCTGTAAGAAAGGGAATCATAGAGGACAGGTTTGAGGAGGACTGGATTCAGAACGTCTCTTGGCTCTGGCCCAAGCAGGGTGACATAGATTCCGTCAAGGAGCAGAACGCAATCAGCCTCAAGTTGAAGAACGGAACGGGTTCATACAGGGAAATATACGGTGCTGACTGGCAGGAGAAGCTAGAGAGCATTTCGGAGGAGATAGAGTTTTGCAGGCAGAAGGGAATTCCACATCCTGCATTGCAGACTGTAAGCGGTGCCGTCATAGACGCTCCGCAGAAAGAACAAATAGAAACAGAGGAATAACAATGAAGAAGACATTTTCAATATACGGTGAGATAGTTGACTCACAAAGCGAACGCTGGAGTCTTGAAGACGTTTGTCCAGAAATGTTCAAGGACTTCTTGGACGGACTTTCAGATGGTGACGAGGTTGAAGTCGAAATCAACTCCGTTGGCGGTTCCGTCACGGCTGGCATCACCATCTACAACCTTCTCAAGAACTGCGGTCACAAGACAACTGCAAGAGTTGTGGGAATGGCGGCTTCAATATCAAGCGTCATTGCCTGTGGTGCAGACAAGATCGAAATGTACCCCAATTCGCTGTTCATGATGCACCTTCCATGGACTGTGGCAATGGGCAATTCAGAGGACTTCCAGAAGCAGGTTGACGTTCTGGAGCAGTACAACAGCGTAATACTTGCCTCATACAAGTCCAAGTTCGACATAGATGAGGAACGCATCAAGGAGTACATGAAGAACGAGACTTGGATGACGGGCACGGGAGCAAAGGAAATGGGACTTGTGTATGACCTCATGGAGGATTCCGTTGAGTTCAAGATGGCTGCATGCTCCAAGATTCCAAAGTTCATCCATGCTCCAGACAACTTCAACAAACTGGTTCACATAGGGGACAAGATTCAGAAGGAGACCGTTGTGGAGGACAGAAAGGAACCTGTCCCAGAAATGGTTTCAATGGAGGAGTGCAACAAACGTGTAAGCGGTATGCAGTCCAAAATGCAGTCCCAGATAAACGACCTCAAGAAGCAATATGAAGGTCAAGTCAAAGATTTACAGGTTCAGCTAAAGACCAAGGACGAGGAATTGACAAAGGTCAAAGCCAATGTCATCAGCCTCACCGAAGGTCTTGAGAATGCCAAGAGCGAATTACAGAAGACTGTATCAGCACTCAAGGACAAGGAACAGGCATTGGAGACGCTGAACGCCAATGTGAATTCAACTCCTGTAGAGCTTCCGACCATGAACGAGGGTCTTGCCAAGTGCAGAACACCCAAGGAGAAGGTCGCCTTTCTACAGTCTAATCAATACAAGTAATCACTCACAATCAATATAAAGGACATTCAACATGGCTCTTACAACTCCAGGCTTGATTAAAGCCGCAAATCAAATGCTCGTGGACATCGCTCCAGAGATAAACCTCGTCAAGCTCTTCGTGCACAACTGTTCTGACGCAGTTGCTGACGGTGGTGCAAAAGTCCGTGTGGCATACGCAACCGGCGGAACAGCTGAATCATACAGTTCCACAAACAACTATGAACACGCCACAGGCTCTCTTGCAGACACCTTCGTGACTCTTTCGGAACAGCCAAAGGCCACAATTCCGATTACTTCTGCCGAGGCTTTGGAACTCGTCAACAGCCCTTATTGGAATGACGTTGCTACAGCTGCGGCTAACTCCGTTAGCAAGAGCATATCAGCCACAATAGGCGGTCTCTTCACAACAGCAAACTGCACAGGCGGCAAGGTCGTACTTGCATCCGTCACAAAGGCAGGTCTTGCAGGACTTCGCTCTAGCTGTGTTGGTAGAGTCGCCGACACCGTTCTGATGCTTGCTCCCGACTACTATGCAGACACGCTTGCATTGTTCGACAGTTCTGCATACGGCGGTCAAGACCCTGTTCAGACTGGTATGATTCCTCGTCTCTACGGTTTCAAAGCCGTTGTACAGGGGAATGATCTTCCAAGCGGCGTAAAGGGTGTAATCCTTCCCTACAATGCAATAGCAATCGCTTCAAGAGCAGTTGCATTCACAGACCCTTCATGCTATTCAGAGTTCGGAACCGTAACGGACGAGAACGGCTTCACAATGACATTCCTCCGTCACGGAAGTGCCGCAACAGGTACAGCATACATCAATGCAACCTGTCTTTTTGGAGCCAGCTTCGTTAAGAAAGCGAATGTGAAATACATAGCTGCTTCCTAATCTGGTTGACCATCATAGGGGACATCAGACATGAAAGTGTCTGGTGTCTCCTTGACCCACTTAAAAAGACATGCAACATGAAATCACCTTGGGAAAACATCAACAGGGCTTTTGAACCCTTTTACGCAGACGTTGCAGTTGTCACGTTTGAGCGGAACAACGTTGTTGACAGACAGACTTTGAATGTTTGCGTCTTCAATGACATGGACGGAGAGCCATTGGCTGAAAACTCCATCGAGACCACAAGGGAGGACATTCTCATACATTGCAAACGCTGTGACTGGTCTATCATAAAGAAGTTCAGAAGAGGCGATGAAGTCCAAATCCAGTCAAGGGAGAATGTGGTTTACACCGTCAGCGAAGTCATAAACGACTTCCACTTCGGAATCGTGGTCAAAGCCAGAGAGAAGAGAAGATGAAAATAGAACTGGACGCCGTTGTAGCCGATGGAAGGACAATGGAGGAGTTTCAGAAACTGGTTGACGCAAGACACAGATACCTTGGAGAATCCACAAGGGACTCCGTTGCCGCAATAGCACTGGACTTCCTCCGTTCTTTAAGAGCATCCACAACCGTGGCAAAGGAGAATGTCCGTGTCGAGGTGGAAGAGTGTTCACAGTACGTTCCTTCATTCACCTCAAACGGAAGGACAAGGAAGGTATGTCTCAGAAATCTTTCCAACGTAAGAGTGAACCTTCCTAAGAACTGCCGTCTGATGATTGACGATCTGAGCCTTGTGAAGACATCAAAGGTGTTCAAGTTCATCTGGAGGGAAAGAGGAAAGACATACTACATAATCGCAAACTCCATGAGACGTGCAAAGGACTTGGCTTCAAAGATGGTGAAGAAGACCATCAAGAGGCACAAGGGACTTGCAAAGTTGGCTATATCCGCTTTGATGCAGTCCACGTACACAGGTTCCTCAAACGTTGAAAACAGCATTCCAACAGAGAAGCCAATACGTCTTCAAGGAGTTCTCAAGAAGACCGAAAGCGTAATGGGATCTGGTGACTTGAAGAGCTACAGACTTACTTTGGAGGACAATCTTGACTACGCGAAGAACGCCTTGAAAAACGGCGGTGGAGAAATCTCAACCTGTATGCAGAAGGCTTTGAACATGGCTACGGCAAGAGTCAACGCCAAATGCAAAGACATGCTTCTCTTCAAGAAGCTAGACACGCCTTTCCCGGAACTTAAAAGGAAACAATCATGATAGAACTAGACATAGAAAACAGAACCGTTTTGAACTTGAAGACGGTTGTGACTGACTCCAACATAAGATTCGACCACATTCTGAATGTCAACGTCGATTCTGGACAGGAGGATTCATCCATTGGAACCATCATTGTCCACGTCAACCCAAGAAGCTATGATACCCCAATGGTTCCAGAATGCACGCTTGAATGCGAGGTGGTGCTTGTGATGAGAGCCGATGGAGACCCAGACGGATCAATGTACGTTGACACGGTTGACAAACTGCTTTCAAAGATGGAACGTTGGCAGAAGTGCCTTGACGATACACATGAAGACTTCACCGTGGCAGGTTTCAACGTAACAGGCTTTAGACTTGGAGACGGTCAGACTTTGATTTCTGCAACGGACAAGACAAGAATGTACAGACATTCATTTCAGCTGTACGGCATTGTCGAATGAACCATAATAAATTAAAACGGAATCGAAATAGAAAAGGAATTCAAAATGTCATTCTTAAATAAGACAGACTATTTTAGCTTTACCAACTCCAACATAATCATATTGTCCTCTGACGAGGGAAAGTCATGCTCCACGGCACAGGCACGTGATGAAAAAGGCGATGTCATAGACGAGACGATCTATGGAGTGACAGAGACTCCAACCTGTGAATACGCCATCAAGGGAACAGTTACCTTGTCGGGCGTCTCCCTTGGAGAGATTGTGACCAACGTTGGTTCAAGCTACACAATAACATCCATAAGCATCAACACGGCGGCTGGAAGTCCACCTTCTATTTCAGTAAGCGGTGAGAAGGTTCCTGCGGGAAGCAACACGGACTGCAAGTATGACGTTCCCTCAACATCTATCATTCCATGCCACCATGCACAGGTTCTTTTTGGATGCTGTGCCTCGGACAGTTTCGGAACAGGGTGCCATCTTATCAGCGCTTCATACACCATTGAATGCACTCTTACCAAGGCTACAAAGGACGGCGACATTCTGACCTTCGACGTGACGGACGGAAAGATAACTGCAAACCTCACAATACAGGCAGTCGGTTCTACAGCTCCAACCGTAACGGAAGGAATCAACTGGCAGGTGACAAGTCCACTCACGCAGTCAAATCCAGACTCGGACTATCCGACATACACCTGCGCTCTTACAAAGAACCTTGCACACGCAACTTCTGAATAGAAGGACTTTGGCTAATCATGGTTTCACAACTGGCAATGGAGGACGTTGAGAGCATTCAGCGTGAAGGTGGCTATGTACATCCATCAGACGTTGTAAGGCTCAACGCCCTTGGACTTAGAATAACGGAGCATCCAGAATGCGAGTTGTCAACTCTTCCACGAATAGCCTCATACAACGGAGTGCAGTTCAGACAGCCTACAATAGAACAGGAAATATTTCTGGACGACATGCTGAGAAGAATAGACGTTGTGGACGAGGGAACTAGACTTGCAATAACGGCGTATGTCCTTTCACATCCATGCAGGCACAAATGGCTGTTCAAAAGCAACGCCTACGTTTCAGCCGTTGTGAGTCTGTTTGTGAAGACGAAGTTGAAGAACATGACAGCCGAGCAGCTTAGAAGAATAGTTGACTACTGCATGATTGGAATAGACCCTGTTACTGGAGAGTACCCTGTGATGATGTTGGATGACTCCTCAGACGGAGAAGATGACAGAATCGGCGGAGACAGCTCATGGGCTTTGTTCAACTACCTACGTTCGGTTTCACTTGGAATAGACTCCGTTGCGGCATTGAGATCGACTTCGGAACATCTTTCCGCCTTGATTGAAAGAGCCTACATTGCAAGAGGTTCGGATTTGAAGTCAGAGGAGAAACGTGTCACGGCTGAATACTATGCCACATTGGACGAGATAAGGAAGAACGCTTTCAAGAAGGACGGCGAAGATGGCTAATCAGAACATTAAAGTCAACATCGGAACAACCTTTGACGGAAAGGGATTTCAACAGCTAAGCGGTTCCATTTCCAAATCAGCAAAACAGATCAAAGGAGTCACAAAGGGAATTGGAGACCTGTCGGCAGGGTTTGCTTCTCTTGGAGGTGCGGCGGGAAAGGTTGCAGGTGGAATAGGAGACCTTGCAGGTGGTCTTGCCGCCGGTGGTCCTGTTGGACTTGCAATAGCAGGCATTACGGTTGCCGTGTCTGGTCTTACTTGGGCTTGGAACAAGTACAAGGAGGCAACGGACGGAGTCATTGAACAGGCTAAGAAGCTATACGGCAATCTGGACAAGGTTCGTGAAGCAACTCACAAGATGTATCAAGAGCGTTTTGCGAAGAAGGCTGCGGAAGAGAAGAAGGCAATGGAGGAGAGGAAACGCCTTGAAGATGAAGAGGTCAAGAGAAGACATGCCATACTTGATGCAAACGCCGCACTCGCAAAGAGCCAGTTCGACCTCATTGACGGACAGGAGAAGCTGAACCAGTTGGCAAAGGAGGGTGAATGGGAGGAAAGACTTGCCAACGCCGCCAATGATTCCGCAAGGAAGATAATACAGGCTCAAATAGACTTGGAGAAAGCCCAGATGATGGGAGCCGACAAGATAAGAAGAGCTGAACAGGACTACAAAGTCGCAGTTGAACGTTCCGTGGAGTCACAAGGCACATTGTCGGACGAGGAGTTTCAGAAGAAGAGAACTGCCGCAATCAACAACTTGAAAGTTGTCTCCCAGAACCGTGACATAGTGAAAGCAGAGGTCAAGAACGAAATACAGAGAGCCACAAACAATCTTGAGAAGGTGAGAAGCGAGGTCGCAAAGGAGATTTCCAAGAACAGGGAAGAGGAAGACAAGAAACGTGTTGAGGCTGAAAACAAAAGGAAGAAAGAACAGGCTGAAAAGGACAAGCGTGAAGTCAAGGAAAAGGCAAAGTCTGACGTTCAGGTTCTGGACAGGAGAATTGATGCAATCAAAAAGGCACTTGAAAAACAGACAAGCGAAATTCAGAAGAGAAAGTCTGGTGCCGCCTATGATACATCAAGAGGGAACACCAAGGCATACCATTATGACGAGAACGGAAACTTTGTCGATCAAGCCGAGTTTGAAAGAGCAGGACGTTTTGCAGAAAGAATCAGACGTGACGAAAAGGAGAAGATAGAGGGTCAGAACATTGCCAGAAGCAGAAACAAGAGAATGATGGAAATAGAACGTGACATAAGACGTGGAAAGGCTGTTTCTGATTCAGACAGGAAATGGGCTTCAAGACGAAGAGAGTTCCTTAACCAGAAGAACGTGAAGAACAAGGAAGACGAATTGAAGCAGTTGGAGAACCAGAAGCGCAAGATCATGGACAACATGCAGAAGAGACTTGAAAGCATAGACAAGAACCTTGCGAAGTCAATGACGGTATAATGGAGAATTTACAATGCTAAACTACTATGACGATAGAAACAAAGTGACGGACACGGCTCTTCAAATATACTACAAGTTCAGAACCAGATTCGTCCAGATAGATGACACTCTATATCCTCAGTACAACATCACAAGAAGAGCCGTGAAGAAGTACAGGTATGTCGGAATGGATTTGACAACTGCAAAAGCCTGTGCAGCTGCAAAGAGAACGAAGTACACCAGATACGTGAAAGGGTGGAGATGGGATCCAGAGCAGACGCCTTCATGGATACCGCAGAACATGTCTCAATGCCAGGCTGACATTGCAATTGTCCATGTTGACGGAGCAATGTGGAACGTGGAAATAAACGTTGACGAGACGGATGACGTTTGGAGAAGCAGTCTCCCGTCTGACTTTTCCTCATTGTTCAACATCGACTGCGACTATGACGAATAGGAGAGTGAAACATGAGACCGCAGGTGGTTACTTATCTAAAGAAGGGAAAGGCTATTGGAAACGAAGTCCACAAGGGATTCGCCGACACCTTCAACTGGATTGTTGACGTGTCCAAGAATCTACGTGGTGATGATGTCAGCATTGAGGTTGACCGCACAGACCAGAGTCAGCCCATAATAAGACTTACAGAGAACGCAATGGAAATGCTTGCTAAGATGGGAGAGGGTTCCGTTGACAACTCCAATCAGCTTTTCTGGTATGACGAAGCAAACAAAAAGATAATCAACAACTACTTCTATGTCGGAAGAAGGTTGAAGGTCATTTCAGATGTCACCGTCAACAACTGGGGTCTTTGGTATCTTTCCATATACAGGGACGGAGGAAGCACGAACTCCATAATGTGCGTTTCACACGCATCCACAATCAACTCCATGCCGAGTTCCACTTCGGACTACACATACTATCCGCTTTGGATCATAGACGAGAACTACAAGCCAATTCTCGACTGTAGGTTCATACCAGTAATTCCATTCTACACGAGCTAACGGACATGACCATAAACGACTTCAAGATGCACCCTCCACCACAGGACGAAGTTGTCAACGGAAACATTTCAAAGACGCTTCCAGACGTTGACTCAAACGGTGGCTTCTTTGTGGCAAGGTTCATAGACTGGTGCCTCATAAACGAAGTCTATGATCAGCTGAGGTGGTTTCTTAAAGTTGACTATCAGAACACCAGACCGCCGGTTGAGCATTGGGGATTTGACGTTGATGTGTTCAACACAAGCAGAAGGTACTATGACGAGGACAGACTTGCACTTACAAACACATACCTGCCCATTCTGGACTCCCATGAACACAGCGATGTGATATACCTTTCAACAGACCCTCTTCAACGCTATTCTGAAAAGACTCCTACACGTTCTGCAAACTTCGACAACAGACATTCCACATCAGACAAAGTTTGGACAAACGCCAACTTCGAACTCGGCGGTGTATGGAGAGACGACATTTCAACTCTGTGGGACTACACAAGATCTTCAACAGTCTCTTTCACTCCAAGTCCGTGTTTCCTTGCAGATGACATGAGGAAGATGTACTTGGACATGAAGAAGTTCTCAACCGACATATACACTCTTCACACTTCATTTTCGGAGCTGTTCAAAAGAGCTGACGGTTGCTTTTCAAAACCCTATGCAGACAGCCTTGTGTCGAATGACAGGTACAACATACACCAGAACGGAGGAGTTCAGCAGAGAACACTTTATTCAAGGAAGAACGGCTGGAGTGTCGGCGCACTTGGAACATGGAGATTCCTTCAACGCTACGTCAAGACTGCGACTTCATACTATGACGGAGGCGGAACAGACCCAGAAGAGACTTCTCATTGGGAATACAACTGCATTGACCAGTACAACATAGAGGACACAACACAGGAGACGGAGAAGAGGCTGTACTACTACGTTCCCGTGTTCTCTACTGCATACGCTTCGCTTTTGAAGTCATACAAGGTTCTGTTCGACGTTGAAGCACACAGAAAGACATACCAGGACTATGCTGAGAGCGGAAGACATATAGTTGCAGACACCACAAAGACGTATGTGTACAGGATAACATTCAACAAAGGCTCCGTTGTCAACTTCACGGACGCAGACGGAAACTCATACGGTCTTTGTCAGCAATGGTGGATTTCCCAGAGCGACATAAAGCAGATGTTCCTTGACATAGCCGCATTGGAGAACTTCGACCTTCTTTCCAACAGGAACTATTCCAATGACACGTTCCCAACAAGAGAGGGTGATGACTACATGTACTACTACTATGACGAACTTGAGATAATACTGGCTGGAGCATACAGAAGCAACCAGTTCAGAACCTCTTGGAACTGTCCTTCCAGTTGGCAATGGACTCCGTAACGGACGTGAACAAATATAAATCTATCATGCAGCATCAAGATGTTGCGGAAACGGAAAGGCTTTATGATTAGGACTTTGGACATACGTTGCAATGCGGCTCATCCAGAACTGCCATTGGACACATTTCAGTCATTTGTCAACTCTCCATCTGCTGTAAGGGTTCTGAACGTTCCAAAACGTATTGGAAACTGGAACCTGACCTCTGTCAGACTTGTTGTGCACTATCCAGACAACGCCATAAAGGAAAAGGAATGTGTCCGTGTCGGAAATGTCTGGATCGGAACTGTTGGCGGCAGTTCTCTTTCTGGAACAGTTCAAAACGGCTTCATGATAACAGCCGACGGAAAAGACGAAGACGGAAACAACATAGTCGGATATGTGCTTGGAATCGGAAACGTGAACATACAGGCTGCTGACACGGAAAGTCATCCACAGGTTGAATCATACGACTTGAAGCTTCTGAGATCAAAACCGGAACAGCCTTGCATTGGAGACTTGGTGATAAGCACAGTTCAAGGCAAGACCATAATAGAAATCTGGGACGGTTCAAACTGGACTACAAACTACTTCCCGACAAAGACAAGCCAGTTGACCAATGACAGCCATTATCTGACCCAAAGCTCTGCAATATTCCAGCAGAAGAGAGACAAGTCAGACCTTGCATATACCAGAGTGTACCCAGACACAAGCATTACAGGATGGGGAATATCCAAGTTCGTTCTTGAGTTCTATGACTATGTGGTTCCAATATACGAAATGGACACGTTCAGCCAGACTTCATCAATGACCACTTGGAGAGACGCAAGAATAGGACATGACAGGTTCTATGTGAAGTCAGAGGACGGTCAGACGTTCTACCTGTATGACTCCTATGCTGAACGCACGTTGGACATATTCTTTGACACGGACTTCGATGACTTTAGGTATCTGTCATTTACCATTGACGGAGTTGAATACGAAGCAACTCTCTACCACTACATGAAACCTGCTCAAATAGCCTTGAAGGACTACGTTGATGACCAGATCGGAAATGTTCTACAGGAGGAATTCTAATGGACACTTGGGAAGAATACTATAGAAGAGGTCTTTACGAAAGCGAAAGCGAGTGGGAAAGTGAATCTGAAAGCGAATCTGAAAGCGAATGGGAATCAGAAAGCGGTGGTGGATATGATGTAGTGGTACATAACAACACTCCATATCAAATTTATATTTCTGTAGATGGTGCAAGTCCATATTATGTGTGGAGCTATAGTGATTACTTTATTGCTAGAGCATCAAATAATTATATGATAGATCCTAGTGGCAATTACGTTACCGTAACCACAGAGGATTCTTATGGAAATGTTATAGAAACCCGTGCTGTCACAACATACGATTACTTCTATGATCCTTACGGATCAGTATCAACCATAAGAATTTATGATGAGAGTGAAAGTGAATCTGAAAGTGAATCTGAAAGTGAGTCTGATGTTGATGTGCCAAGTCTTAGAAGCGTGTTCAAGGACATAGCTGACGCAATCAGAGAGAAGGGTGCAACAGGTACAATGACACCTTTGGAAATGCCGTCTAAACTGTCTTCAATTCCAAGTGGAGGCGGAGCTAAATTCGGTGTTCCAATAGAGGCACGATTTGGATGCGTTGACGACAACGGAGTTCTTCAACATCCAACGTTGTCAAACTACACATTTGAATCAACTGAGATTCGTGGTATTGCTGACTATGTCCTTAGCTATTTCGTTATGAACGACACTAGCATTACAGCTGTGAGACTTCCAAATCTGACTACAGTTGGAGTGGAATCTCTTTATGAAGCTTTTTATAAGTGCACCAACATTCATACTGTTGACCTGTCTGGTTTGACCACAATAGGGAAGAGTGGTATGCAGTATTGCTTCTACGGTTGCACCTCTTTGACAGAGTTGGACTTGTCCAACGTCACCTCCGTGGGACAGACTGGACTTTCATCTGCATTCAATGGTTGCATCTTACTACAAAGCATTGACCTGTCCAACGTCACCTCCGTGGAACAGGCAGGACTCTCAACTGCATTCTATGGATGCACTTCACTTCGAACCGCAGACTTGTCTGGTATGACAATTGGCTATGGTCTTGGAAATACCTTCTACAACTGTAGCTCTCTTACAAGTGTTGATGTGTCTGGAATACAGCAAGTTCAGACCGCTGGTCTCTCTGGCACATTCACCTACTGCACCTCTCTTCCAACGTTGAACCTGTCAAATGTCACATCCGTTGGAAATCAGGGAATGATTAATATGTGCAAGGGTTGTACTTCTTTGAAGACCGTGAACCTGTCCAGTCTGACAACGGTGATTGACAATGGAATGCAATACTCCTTTCAGAACTGCACTTCGCTTGAGACCGTTGACATGAGCAATCTGACATCGGCTACAGGTTCGAATGCAATGAACAACATATTCAGCGGTTCTTCTATTCAATCCATGTACCTGCCAAATCTGACCACGATTGGAACTGGCGGTCTGTCTTCCGCCTGTCTGAACTGCACTTCACTTGTCAGCGTTGATCTGTCCAAACTTGTGAGTGTTGGAGCAAGGGGACTCAACGCAGCATTCAAGGGCTGTACACATTTGAAGACCGTCAAGCTCAACAAGCTCAGCAATACTGGAACTTCTGGAAATAATACTCTTGTTGAAATGTGTAGCGGTTGCACGGCTCTTGAAGTGGTTGACTTTTCAGAGGCAACGGCAGTACCTGTATTGTCCAACGTCAACGCATTCACGAACACCAATTCGACATACAAGATAGTTGTTCCAGACTCCTTGTATTCAAGTTGGATTGCGGCTACAAACTGGAGCAACGCAAACATTCAGCCCCACATAATCAAGGCTTCGGAGTATCAGCCTAGCTAATGGGAAGAGGACATGGGAGGAACGTCATGGATGACAAGACCGTAACGAACTTCATAATTGAAATCAAGGAGAAGCTCGGTTCAATAGACACCAAGGTTGATTCCATAAGAGAGACCATGAAGAATCATGAAACTCGTATAACAAACCTAGAAGGAAGAGGAAGTGAGAAGACCGACATGACTTGGAAGGAACAGCTTTTGATGTTGCTTGCAAAGGCAATTCTAATTGGAGCCGTTGCACTAGGCTCATTATGTGGTGCAGGTGGAATCTTGAAGGAGATAATCGGAACACCACAGCAGACAACTATTCAACAATCAACTTAAAACATTAAAGGAAAAGACAATCATGAAACGATTCAACATCACGTATTGTAACTACAACGCATATCAGCCAAGGGTTCTGGAAGTCCCCTACAATGAAATGTTTGAACTTAGGTTTGGATCATTGAAGACGGAGGGAGCCGTTAACAAGCCTTTGATGTTCCCTGCCAACAGCGGTCTTGTGACAATAGACGAGACACCTCCACAGGTGATTGAGCCTTACGACAGACTACAGGGAATATTCAGACTCACCCTTACAAC
>JAEEGL012552968.1_pt1 | contig 21321 bp, 18 predicted proteins | sample 9134231 | NCBI WGS metagenome assembly JAEEGL01 (sample SAMN16246548, study PRJNA631951) | gut metagenome | biome: gut microbiome; feature: rumen; material: fiber-attached | host: Bos | place: Iran: Karaj | collected 2018-10
AATGCTGGTGGTAAAGGTGAAGACAAGTCACAGACAGGGACAGTAATTAAGAAAAGCAATCTCACATACAAGATCACAAAGGGCAACAAGGTGACACTGACGGGAACAACGGGGACGGCAAAAAAGCTCCCGGTTCCATCGACGATCAAGTCGGGCGGGAAAAAGTACAAGGTTGTTTCGATTGCTGCAGGTGCCTTCAAGGGTAATAAGAGAATAACTAAACTCACAGTAGGAAGTAACGTCACATCCATAGGCAAGAAAGCATTTTACAACTGCAAGAACCTTGGGAATATTAGCATTGATGCGACATCTGGCGTGAGTATTGGAAAAGACTCATTCAAGAACATCAGGAAAAACGCGAGAATCACAATAACTGCTAAAGATAAAAAGACTGCAAAGAAGCTTTTTAATAAGATAAAGACAACTGGCGGTGCTACCGGTGCAACATTTAAGTACATACAAGCTGCTAAGGATGGCCAAGAAAACTGAAAAATAAAGCCGGAAGGGATAAGGTGATTATCAGGTGAATGTGTTTGATATTATCGGTCCGATAATGATAGGGCCATCCAGCTCGCATACAGCGGGTGCAGTGAGGCTGGGAAGAGTCGTAAACAAGCTAATTGACAACAGAAAACTGCGGGAAGTGGAGATCACTCTGTCAGGCTCCTTTGCCCAGACATATAAAGGCCATGGAACTGATAAGGCGTTACTGGCGGGGATTATGGGCTACAAGAGCCACTCTCCTGAGATCAGAAATGCCCTGGAGATAGCAGATGAAAGAGGCATCAGGTACTCTTTTATCAAAGAAAATATCAGGGATGCGCATCCCAATACTGCCAGGATCAGATATGTTCTCGATGATGGATCCGAAGGGGTCATGCAGGGAGCCAGCATTGGCGGTGGGAATATCCTGGTCAATCAGATAAATGGCATGATGGTGGAATTTACCGGTGAGAGCAATACCATATTAGTGATGCACGAAGATAAGCCCGGGGTCATAGCAGGTGTAACGAACCTGATGCACTGGGAGTATGAGGACCTTAACATCTCGAACTTCCACCTCTCAAGGCAGGAGAAGGGCGGCGATGCCATAATGACGATAGAGATAGACAATCAGCCGCCAGAAGACATGATTGATGAGATCAGGAAGATTGAGCACGTTAAAAATGCCATTCTTATAAGAAGGATATGAACTGACCCGGAGGGAAAATGCTTAAATACGAAAGTATAGATGAACTGGTTACAGAAGCAGAAAAAAGGAATCTGAAGATAAGCGGGATTGTACTGGAAGACCAGGCTGTCTTCATGGAAAAAACAAGTATAGAAATCTACGAGAAGATGGAGCTGAGCTTTCAGGTCATGAAGGACTCTGTGAGAACCGGTCTTGCAAAAGACCTGAAGTCCACGTCAGGTCTTACCGGCGGTGAAGGGTATCTCATGAATGAATATGCTAAAAAAGGAGACGCATATTGCGGTTCCTTTATGAGCGGGGCGATGGCGCGGGCACTTGCTGTTGCCGGATGCAACGCCGGTATGGGAAGGATTGTGGCAGCTCCTACTGCGGGGAGCTGCGGGATACTGCCGGGCTGTATTGTAAGCCTGCACGAAGAAAAAGGCTATGATGAAAAAGATATTATCATGAGCATGTTTACTGCGGCCGCCTTTGGCATGGTTATTGCGAACAGGGCGAGTATTGCAGGGGCGAAAGGAGGATGCCAGGCTGAATGCGGTAGTGCGGCGGCGATGACAGCTGCAGCCCTTGTAGAACTGAAAGGCGGTACACCCAGACAATGTGCAGATGCCTGTGCTATTGCAATATCAAGCCAGATGGGGCTTGTCTGTGATCCTGTAGCCGGGCTTGTGGAGATTCCATGTATTAAGAGAAACGCCTCGGGTCTGATGTTAGCTTTTTCCAGTGCGGATATCGTTTTGGCAGGGATAGAAGCAAAAATCCCTGCAGATGAATGCCTGGATGCGATGAAGGAAGTCGGGGATGCGCTTCCAAGTTCTCTGAAGGAAACTGCCGGCGGCGGCCTTGCAGCTACGCCCACCGGACAGAAGCTCAGACAAAAGATATTTGGGAGGTGAACGGACGACTTTGTTGGAAGACTGAGTTAATAATTGTGTATATGCAGTAAGAGAGCCTGGCTTGAGAACCAGGCTCCTCTCATTATTCTTTAACCATTTGAGCAGTAAGCAGTGCAGTTGCCGGAACTTTTTCCATAGACTGACCTGGTGATCACGCTGACGATATATCTGTTATGAGTAAAGTCTTATTTTTCCATTGCATTTAACATGGATTTATGATAATCTGACAAAGCTGTAAGTCATTATCACAGTTCTTTTCCATTCTGGAAATGCAAAACAATTCTTGTTGAGCAGATTTCAACTATTGAACAAACATAGAGTATTACTTCAAAAGTGTATTGTAAGTACAAAAAGGAAATGATAAATTAAAGGCAGGAAGGTACATGGATAATTATCTTGGAGGACATATAGAGAAAAATGACAACCAGAGCATAAGAGAATGGTATGTCTCAAACGTTTCTGATATTCCAAATCGTATTGATAGAAGTCTTTCGCTGGAGGGACAGGCAAGGCAGGCTTTTGAACTGAGAAATCTTTACAAGCAACAGGCAAGAGCCGCTATGTCTGACGAAGTAACAGCTGCAAAACTCAATCGTGTAAAGCCGATACCGGAATGGAATGAGTTGATTGAGAATAAAATGAAGCGAAAGAGTATATCTAGAAAAGAAGCAGTTTACGACATACTGATTTCTGCATCCAGGACAAACGATATTGTAAACAAAGAATTTGGCATTCATGGAGGTGAGCAATGATGGAAAAAAGATATGATTATACAATAAGTCATGACAACAGTCCGGAAGTTTTCAGGAAGATATGTGACATCATTGCAAGGGCTTTTCCTGAACTAAAAATGGATGATGTCCTGATAGATGTAGACGGATCCACCATTCAGATTTTTGGAGAAGAACCCCTTGAAATAATAGTTTATGATGATTATGACGTTGGAGCTGTTTATGTCAAATCTGATTTGGATTTATCAGAAATCGCCGAAAGTATGCGGTGTTCAACTGATGAATTGCAGCATAGGGCGTTGCTTGAAGTCTGAAATTATATTTGAGAGATGTTTATGCAGCAAGAGAGCCTGGCTTGAGAACCAGGCTCTTTTTCTGCGCCTATACAATTTGCGAAGCTACTTGACTGTTACCGTGCAGGTAGCTGTTTTCTTGCCGTCCTTGGTGGTTGCTGTAATCGTTACGGTACCCCTCTTGAGACCTTTGACCTTGCCGTTTTTATCGACGGTGGCTATTTTTTTGTTGCTTGTCTTGTAAGTTACTTCTTTATTTGTGGCATTCTTGGGTTTAAATGTGAGCTTGAGTGTGAGCTTTTTGCCTTTCTTGATGCTATAGGATTTCTTAGCAAACTTAATGCTCTTTACTTTGATGGGATTGTTGACCGTTATCTTACAGGTCGCTTTCTTTCCGTTACCGGTAGTGGCTGTAATCGTTACGGTACCCTTCTTAAGGCCTTTGACTACACCCTTTTTGTTGACTGTAGCAATCTTCTTATTGCTGCTACTCCATGTAAGAGTCTTGTCAGTAGCGTCTGAAGGCTTGATGCTTGCCTTTAAAGTGATGGTTTTGCCTGTTAAAAGTGTGGCCGATTTCTTATTGAGGGTTACACTTGATACAGCCTTTGTTGTGGGTTCTGATTTGTCCTCGGTTTTAGTAGAATCAGCTGATTTGTCTGGATCAGCGGATTCTGTAGGATTGGTTGGCGTATCTGTCTTGGACTCAGTTTGATTGGTCGGTGTATCTGTCTTAGTCTCAGTAGGAGTATCTGTTTTTGTGTCCGAAGATATGTCGGCTTGTGAATCAGTGTTTGTGGGCGTGTTGTCACCCGGTTTATTTGTCGATGTTTCATCAGCAGGCTTGTTATCAGATGGATTGTTGGTTTCATCGGGCTGCTCTGGATTATCATCTTGTTTGGCTTCAACAACAGTCACTCTACAATATTCATAAACAGGAGAATAACCTCCGTAGGTAGAGTTATCGGCATCTACTCTGATTTTTACTGTTCCAGGGCTTACTCCTGTTACAAGACCACTTTGATCAACCGTTGCTATTGATTTTTCGTAGCTTCTCCATTCAACAGCTTTATTCGTCGCGTTTTGGGGAGATATGGTCTCTGTTAATTGTAATGTTTGTCCTACTTCGATTGTTGCCTCCGTTTTATCTAAAGAAACAGATGAAACGAGGATTATTGCTTCCGATGGTTTTTGTGGGTCGTTGACTCTGACTCTGCATCGTGCATCGCCGTGACCAGATGCATAACCAAAATTTGCGTTAACGGTTATTTCGGCATATCCTTCGCTAATACCTGTGACTATTCCATTTTGATCTACAGTGGCAATACTTGTGTCAGAGCTCTCCCAGTGAAGCGATTTATTGGTTGCATATATCGGGGCTATTTCCTTTACGTTTAAGGTCAAGGTTTCACCAATACTTGTTGTGGCATACTTATTCTCTAATATGATATAGGATACAGGAACATAGTCTTTTAGCTTTGTGAATATACCTTTAGGAATTGGATCATAATATCCTATAATGAGTCCGGAATCACTCTGAAGGCCGAAAAATGCCCAGGAGGTGAATTGTGCGCCTGTTATATATATACCAGAATTGTTCACAAGTGTTTTGAAATTATAACTTTCGTGAAATGACTCAGATCCAATTTGTTCTAGGCTGCTCGGCAAAGTAATTGTCTCATCAATGTTCGTTAAGTCGGCAAAAGCATAATCTCCTATATGAGTTACACTATTTGGAATTAGCAAACTGCCGGTCAGCCCATTACAGCCATAAAAAGAACTGTTTCTTATTTCTTTTATTCCTTCTGAAATAGTCAGATTTCCTGTAAAAAGGTCGCATAGGTAAAAAGCATTTTCCCCAATAACAGTAACGTCTTTTCCATCTAATTCTGATGGAATTACAGGATTAACAATTGCTTCTGTAATCGCGTTACTTAATCCGGTAATAGTCAGTGTGCCATCGGTGTTTTCTTCATAGGTATATATGTCCTCTGGATTTGTTGGATTGTCTGCATAGACCTTGAATGAAGGTGCAAATGCTAACATTATAAGGAATGTAAGAATGATACAAAGGCGTTGCTCAATTTTGATACTCTTCATAAATATTACAATCTCCCTTCTTCTGAAACAACAAGAGTTTTCGATAATTAGCATATTTTAATTCGGGGGGGCGTCAATTTTCTGTATATTAAAGATTTATTAAATAAATGTGAATGTCTCATTGTATCAATGACCGGAAAAAAGATAGTTCGCTCCGGAACTGATTCGCTGGGGTTCTGGTTTACTCTAAACCAGGAGCTGGTAGTGGGAGGTTTAGTTATAAAGTGCATTATTTCTTATATTTCAGCTTCGGGCTATTGGGCTCTAATAACATAGTGATTTTTTAAACAGCCTTCCTGAACTTGAAAATATCACGATATATCGTTATAATAATTGATGAAGGAGGAATCTGTTATGAATGAGCGCTTTATTGATGCTGTAAAAGAGTCAGGACTGTCCCAGTATCAGATATCAAAGGGAAGCGGAGTGCCTTTTTCTACAATAAATGGTTTTATGCTTCAGACACATGACATCAACAAATGTGCTGCGGCGTCCTTATATTCTATAGCGACATTTTTAAACAAGCCGATCTCAAGCCTGTTAAATCCGTCTCCACAGATGATCAATATCCATGGAGTATACAATGGTATCAGATATCAATGGAAAAAGGATCCCGATGAGTCTATGAGTGTTGTTTTTAAGTACAATAAAGAAGATGTAAAGCTCCCGGTGGGATATAAGTGCAATATCCCGGAACAAAAAGATGTTTATCCGCTGGTTGCCGAGATGTTAATTGATATGTTTCTCTACGACAAAATGGTGGAAAAAAAGATATCGGAAGTCTGAGGCGAAGAATATGGATAGTCAAAACCTGCAAGTATATACACTCATGCATCGCAATCAGGAAATAGGGGCACTTGCTATAGATCCTGCTGATAGTAAAGTGGCAGGATGGAAAAACAAAGATAATGAAATGGGTCCCTATCTTGGAAATACTACTCTGGAAAATATAAAAAAATGGTGGTCTTCCCGTGCAATCCCGGGCTCACGGAAGATGATGGAAGATGTCATCCGAAATGCCGGCTGTACCAGTAATCTTGACTATCTCGCCAAAAATCTGGGCCTTAGTATGACAGACACATACTGGCTGCGTCCGTTGGACACAACTCTTACCTGGGAAGATGTATCGCTGCACGGTTTTAAAGTGCTTGGAAATGAGAAAATCCCATATCATAATGACTCATCATATGACCCCAATGCGGCACTAAGCGGTCAGATGGAAAAGTACTGGGATTTAAGTGAAGACAGTCCTGCACTTGTCAAGACGGCCAGTGAACATTTTGGTCAGCAGAGCATAAATGAATTATTTGCAACCCGGTTGCATGAAAGGCAGAACAATAATATTCTTTTTACCAGATACAGCATCAGAATGTGTGATGATAACAGCATCCAGAGCATATGTGACGCATTTACAACAGAAAAGATCGAACTGGTTTCGGCCTATGAAGTTGTGAATTCCAGGAAGACTGATAATGAAACTTCTATATATGACGAATATATCACGATATGTGCTGAGCATGGAGTTGACGGTCAATTTATGAGGCAGTTCATGGATTATCAGACGCTTACTGATTTTATCATTGGTAACACGGATGAGCATCTGATGAACTATGGTGTTTTGCGGGATGCTGTTTCTGGAAGAATTATTTCTCCTGCGCCGATCTTTGATTCTGGTAACAGTATGTTCTACAAGGATGACAGAAGGATAAAGGGATACTCAAGGGCAGAGATTTTGGAACAGCAGATTACGGCGATCCATTCTTCCTGGGAAAAGATGCTGGGACATATCACATACAGGGATATTGTCAGGGCTGATCTGTTGCCTGAGCCCAAAGAAGTATCAGACCTGTATCAAACGTATGGAATTCCGGAGCAAAAGGCAGAGATGATCGCCAAGGGATATAAGACAAAGTTGTCCTTGTTGAAGGAATTTCAGCAAGGACAGACAATCTCTTTTTATAAAGAAAAGATGAAGGAAAACAAAATAGAAAACTAAATTGTTTCAAATGTGGTATACTGATTACCTCGAAGAATGATTGATAAGGAATCGCGGCAGGTTACTGCCGGTTCATACAGGGTATGGAGGATTACAAATGACTGAAAATTATGACGTTATTATTATCGGCGCGGGGCCGGGAGGAATATTCTGCGCGTATGAGCTCATGGAGAAGAGACCTGAACTCAAGGTCCTTATGATAGAGAAGGGGCGCTCAATTGAAAAGAGAAGCTGCCCCAAAAGGGTGACCAAGACCTGTGCGGGATGTAAGCCCTGCTCTATAACTACAGGTTTTGCAGGGGCTGGAGCTTTCTCAGATGGCAAGCTCTCCCTCTCACCTGACGTTGGAGGAACACTTCCCGACATCCTGGGATATGATGAGGCCACCAAGCTCATCCACGAGTCTGATGAGATTTACCTCAGCTTCGGAGCTGACAAGAGCGTATACGGTATCGACAAGGAGGCCGAGCTTAGGGAGATCCGCAGGAAGGCCATCAATGCCAACCTCAAGCTGGTTGAGTGCCCCATAAGGCATCTTGGAACCGAGGAGGGATACAAGATCTATTCCAGGCTCCAGGAGCATATCCTCTCCAAGGGAGTTGAAATCCAGTTCAACACAATGGTGACTGATATTATAGTAGAAGACGGAGTCGCCAAGGGAGTCACCACTGACAAGGGCAATACCTACATGGCAAAAGAGATTGTCAGCGCAGTGGGACGCGAAGGAGCAGACTGGTTCAGCGGCAAGTGTGAGGAGATCGGCATTGAGACCAAGCCCGGCACCGTGGATGTTGGTGTACGCGTGGAAGTCAGGGATGAGATCATGCAGTTCCTCAATGAGAATCTCTACGAGGCCAAGCTCATATATCACACGCCGACCTTTGATGACAAGGTCCGCACCTTCTGCACCAACCCCTCGGGAGAGGTGGCAACTGAGTACTATGAGAACGGCCTTGCCGTGGTAAACGGTCATGCTTACAAGGGAAAAGAGTTCAAGACCAACAATACCAATTTTGCGCTGCTTGTGTCCAAGAACTTCACCAAGCCCTTCAAGACTCCTATTGATTACGGAAGAAAGATTGCAGAGCTGTCCAACATGCTCTGTGGAGGTAAGATCCTGGTTCAGACCTACGGGGACTTCAAGAGGGGCAGGAGGACCACAGAGGAGAGACTGTGCAGGAACAACCTGATCCCAACCCTCAAGGATGCGGTTCCCGGTGACCTGTCACTGGTATTTCCACACAGGATAATGGTGGATCTTGATGAGATGATACAGGCCCTGGACAAGGTAACACCCGGAATTGCTTCTGATGAGACACTTCTCTACGGCGTTGAGGTCAAGTTCTACTCCAACAAAGTTGTTGTGAACAGGGACTTTGAGACAAGTATCAAGGGACTTCGCGCAATCGGCGACGGCGCAGGTGTCACCAGAGGACTTCAGCAGGCCAGCGCCAACGGACTGTCAGTTGCCCGCAGCATAATGCAGGCGTTGTAAGTATGCATATAGAAAAACAACACAGAAAGATCAACTCAATAATAAAACTCCTCTGTCTTACAATCCTGTGCGCATCAATTCTTGGAGGCTGCGGTATGGAGAGCCTTGACCGCAAGATTGTCTTTACCACCGGTTTTTCAGAGAACGAGATCTTCAGGATAGAGGACAGCACCTGCTCCCTGACGGAGATCCTGGTCTACCTGGTCAACACCCAGGAGGGATACGAGGTGAACTTTGGAAGTGAGCTTTGGCAGGCCGAGACAGACAGCGGCACCGTGGAGGAGAGACTCAAGGAATCGGTCCTCGCCAAGGTGGCACAGATCAAGGTCATGAATCTCCTGGCGGCGGAGAAGGAGATTACTCTGGATGAAGAGGAGATATCCAAAGTAGATACGGCTGCTGGTGAGTATTACGCAAGCCTCACTGACGGCGACAGGGAAGCCATGAATGATGTGACGATTGAAGACATTGTTCAGATATACACCGAGCAGGCTGTTGCCGACAAGCTGTACGACTATCTTATACGGGACATCAACCCTGAGATCAGCGATGATGAGGCCAGGACCATTACCGTGGAGCAGATCATGATAAAGACCTATACCCTGGATGCCGGAGGGCAGAAGAAGGATTTTTCTGAGGAAGAGAAGCGCGTGGCTCTGTCAAAGGCCAGGGAAGTGATGCGAAGGCTGGGGGACGGAGGAAGTTTTGACGAGCTTATGGCCCAGTACAACGAGGCCGATGAGGGGATAATCTCCTTTGGCAAGGGCGAAAAGGATGAGGCCTATGAGAACGCGGCCTTCAATCTTGGAAGTGATGAGATAAGCGGAATTGTTGAGACCGAGGACGGTTACGTCATAATCAAGTGTGTAAACACCTTTAACCGCGAGGAGACCGAGGTCAACAAGGTAAGGATCGTGGCGGAGAGAAAGAGAGAGGTCTTTGGAGACCAGTATGATGCCTTTGTAAGGACCCTCACCAAAGAGCTGAATGAAAAGCTCTGGAACAAGGTCAAACTGGTGGATGATGAGTCTGTCAGTACTTCAGATCTGATGGTGGTCTACGATAAATATTTCAAAGAATAGGGATATCAAAAAAGCCCACCCGGGCAGTTCCGGGTGGGCTTTTGAATTATCATATCAGTTGAACTTTATGCACAGCATTGTGATGTCGTCGAACTGCGGGGCCTCCCCGACAAATTCATCGATGGCGCTCTTGACATTTTTGGAGATATCCTCCGGGGTGCCATCGGGATCCTTATTGAGGGCTTCAAGCAGTCTGTCGTTGCCAAAGAGGTTGTTGCCGGCATCCGTTGCCTCGGTCACGCCGTCAGTGTAGCAGAACAGCGTATCGCCGTGATGCAGCTCGAATTCGTGCTCCCTGAACTTTACACCCTCCATGGTGGCAACAGCCACTGAATGTCTGTAGATGACCAGCTCGAAGGAGCCGTCTGCCCTTCGAAGGGCAGGGTGCTCATGCCCGGCGTTGGCAGCTACGCCCTTGCCGGTCTTGGTGTTGATGATGGCGAACCATACAGTTACGAAGAGCTCGGCGTCGTTGCCCTCACAGAGCTGTTCGTTGGCATAGGCGAGAACCTCTGAAGGTGAGCCGCCCATCATTGCCCGGTTCTTGATGAGGGTCTTGGCGATGACCATGAAGAGGGCAGCAGGAACTCCCTTTCCTGATACGTCTGCAACAACCAGGCCCAGGTGGTCCTCATCTATTATGAAGAAGTCGTAGAAGTCGCCGCCCACCTCCTTGGCGGGATCCATGGAGGCAAACAGGGTATATTCTTTGATATCCTTAAAGGTCGGGAAGATCCTGGGCAGCATGTCAGCCTGGATCTGTGTAGCTACGTTGAGCTCTGCGCCAATCCTCTCTTTTTCAGCTGTAACTCTTGTCAGGTGGTAGATGTACTCCTTGATATCTGCCTCCATGCGCTTCATGGCGTCAGCAAGATTTTCTATCTCGTCGCCTGTGTGGATGTCGAGATCTCCAAAAACAGAGTTGCTCTCGTTTTCTACATAGGTAATGGCAGCTTTGGACAGCCTGTCTATGGGATTAACAATGATTTTTCTTATGGAGTAGATGTATATAATGCTTATTATAGAGGCGATGACAATAGTGATGGACAAAAGCAGAAGACCGAAGGATCCTTCGAAATTCTTTATGTCATTCATTGACTTGTCAACAAAGCTGTAGGCATAGAAATTTCCGTCTTTGTCATACATGGGGGTACCTACGCTTACAAGCCAGCCATACTCAGGTGTGTTGGTGATGTAGGCAGTAAACCCGGCTTCCGGGTTATCGAGGATGAAGTAGTTTTCTTCGTACAGCGGATCAAAATCACCCGGGGAACAGGGATTGGCAGATCCGTCAACGATGTAGATGAACTTCTCCTCATCAGGGTAAAAATATATGATGTAGATGGAATCCACGTCATTGGCGAGTCTTATATCGTTAAGGTGATTCTGAAGCTCTTGGTAAGCAGGGTTCTCTTTCACTACATCAAAGTGACTGATATATTCGCCATATTCCGGCGTGTCTGAATTTTCCGTACCAACCTTTTCGTCAAGAGACTTAAAAATCTCCATGACCTCATCCCTGACAAGAATGACCTTGTCAGAGTCAACGGACAGACCAACAGTCTGTGCCAGGTTCGTAACCTTTTTTTCATATTCGGAATCTATTGTCTTGTTGAATATTACCATGGTCACGGTTCCAAGGACTGAGCCAAGAACCAGAATCATGATAATGATTCCCATAATTGTTTTTTGACCTAAAGACAGTTTAATTCTCTTCATATAATCACCACCATTGTATTGAATCCTTGATAACGCCTGTAGTAAAAGTCTTTTGCTTTCTGTTTTATCACATCCATGCCCAGGGCATTGAAGTCGCTGTCGGTATCCTCTATGTCAGAGAGCTTTTTTTTGTTCATGTCAAAGGGGTTGAAGCTCGTGGCATTGTCACGGATGTGAAGAGAGAATTCGTGATCTTCCAGTGCCACCAGAGTGAGGTCTATTTCGTATTCCGTAGAGTTCTCGTCTTTTGTAAATCCGTTCTGGATGATGGCTGAGCACATCTCTTCTACGGTCATCTGGACATAGTAGAGCTGCTTAAAGTCAGCCTCCCACATCTCGCAGAAGGACTCAATCTGTTCAATTGTGGGACTTACCTTGCTGATGTCATTTCCAAGTGTTGCCTTGAAGATACGGTCTTTTTCTATGCGACTGCTGTTATGCGCTACATTTGTTCGAACTTTATTAAACTTAAAGAGATAAACAGTAATTATTAAAAAGGTAACTGCTTCCGTCACAGGATACACGTACCAGAAGGCCATGGGGCCTAAGAGGATGCATATGATGGCGACAGGAAGTATTATCGCTATTCCCCTCAGTGTTGATATAAAAAAGGCAGGAAAGATAATATTTCTTGCGGTAAAATACCCTGAGATGACCAGGTTTAGCCCTGCAAAGAGCATGCATGCACAGAATACCCTGATGGCATAGCTTGTGTAAGAAACAGCAGCGGCATCGGTTATTCCAAAGATACTACAGATAACAGGGGCAAAAACCGCTGTCATGAAGGCAAGTATGACGGCGCATACAGATACAGTCTTCATGGCAAGAAGCTGAAGGGCATCACATTCCTTGTAATTGTGCTCGCCCTCATAAGTGCTGATGATTGGCTGTGCAGCCATGACCACGGCGTTGAATATATAGAGCATGGTGTTGCTCAGGTTCTGTACTATGTCAAATGCTGCAATGCCAATCTCGCCTGCGAGCCTTATGATGGCATTGTTTGAAAACCAGATAAAGAAGAACGAATATACATAGCTTATACAGGAGGAAAAGCCTCTTTTGAAGCAGATAAAGCTGTTTTTTAAATCCGGATGAAAGGGAGAGAGCCTTAAATGCGACTTTCTGCTGCAGATAAAGAAGAGTTCCAAGAGGCTACTTACTACAACTCCGGCTAAGGTGGCTATTCCGGCTCCCGCAACACCCATGTTCATAAAGAGTACCAGAATGACATTAAGGGAGAAATCAAGGATATTTCCGACCCCTGAAGAGATGGAGGCCTCTTTTTCCATGTCATCGTTCCTGAGGAAATAACCGGTGTTGTAATCAAAAAAGAAAAACGGTGTTCCCAGAAAGATGAGACGCAGGTAGGTCCGGGCTGCTGCAAAGAGCTCTGGCATTGATGTCGAAACGCCAAGAACAACAAGGATCGTGTCTATAAAAAGATTCCCCAAAACCGTTATAATCAGGGCAATGGCCATAAGGATCACCAGAACACCCTGGAAACAATGCTTTGCCTCTTCTTCCTTGCCCTTTGCCATGTACTGTGAAAATTCAATCGCTCCGCCCAGACCGAAGGAGTGCATGATCACGTTGTATAGCATAAATACCGGGACTGAGAAGGCAATTGCTGCAAGACCAAGGGTTCCCATGCGGTTGCCCACAACCAGGGCATCGGCCATGTCCGCCACTGAGAAAACAAGAGCGGATATAAAGACAGGGATCAATTGCTTTATGAACATTTGATTTGTAAAGTGAGAGGTTGGTCTAGCTTTCATTTTAAAGTGCCTTTGTACATTTTTATCATACTGTCGGGATGAAGAAGCTGTTTTGCTCTGCGTAACCCCTGGATCCCCAGATCTTCCTCGAGGTTAAAAAACTTTATTTCATCGGGCAAGGTGATGGCAAACTGTTGCCGTAGATAGTGTGAGGAGCCCTGAAAATTTGAACAGGTTTTCTGAAGGCAGCAGTCAATGGTTGTATCATTTAGCTTAAAGCCTGCATAGATTCCCCAGGGATAGTCATCCATGAGCACTATGATGCCGGTTATATTCAGCCTATTTATGTTGTCAAGGGCTGTACCTGTTGCATTCCGGTCAAGCATATTTGGGGATGGGTGTATATTTTTGTCCCATGAATCGGAGATGGCATATATCAGTCCCATATTGTCCTCAGAGAAGGGAAGAACCTCCAGAGAATGCTCTCTTGCAAATTTGTTCATCTGCCTTCTTGACTCTGAAAAGCGGGGGCCTTTAAGATTCTGAAAGGTATCCCTTCCTACGATATACTCGCTGTCCTGCGGCGCATACGTGATGTTAAAGAGCTTTGGAAAGCTGTCGCTTAGGAATTCGGATTCCTGCTCCGGCATGAAGTAGAACTCCACAGGACCCTTTTCTGAGAGTGATCTGATAAAGCGTATCTTTGCATCAGGGCTGCCCACGGGAAAAAACCAGGCATTTTCTCCTTTTAACCCGTATTTTACTGCGTACAATGTGCCTTCGATATAGACAGTCAGCTTCATGTCTTTTCTCCATATGTATAGAGATTCGAAGGAACTGGCGCTGTCGCTGTGTCCGTATTTATTGTAGATTGCAGAAATGGTATTCTGCAATGAAAAGTCTATTTCCTGTGTTTCATACACTTTCATCTTTCAAGCTTTCTCACCCTGCTGCATGTAATAAAACCGCCTTCGATGGGAAAAACAAAGGGGGCGTCATGATCATAAGGCAGTGGTGTTTTTTTATTGTTCCGACTATGGGCCCTGGCCTCTATGAGCTCATATTGATCATTTCTGTTGCCGGTAGTATCGACATAAATACACTCATATCCATAAAATGCCCTGAGTATTCGGTCTGCCTGCAGATACGGGGTGTCTGTTGTTATGGTATAATCCGCTTCACGGGGCATCTCCCAGTATTCGGCAACACCCTCCTGGGGATATGCGTTGTCCCACAGCCTGTCAAAATCCGAAACCAGGGTCTCCACCATCTTGGGAATGACGGACCACTGCCTCTTTGTGAGGGTCATCAGGTCATCATCCGGGTAAACAGGGATCTTCTCCTGGAGAAGTATATCTCCTTCGTCAAGGGCCGCAACCATCCTGTGCATGGTGACGCCGCTCTCTGACAGCCCTTTTAGTATGGTCATGGGCATGGGCCACGCTCCGCGGCCAAGGGGCAGAAGGGAGGGATGGGTGTTCACGATCCGAAGCTCGTCAATTACGGGAATGAGATGGTAGTACCCACCGAATAGTACAAAATCACAGCCTATATCAAGGAGAGCGTATAAGTCGTCACGCTTTATGCGCTCAATCTGAAGTGGTATATTATGCTCTTTTGCAAAAGAGATCGTGGCTGTATTAAATTCTGTATAATTATCGGTCCTGCAGGTAAATATCTTTATGATATCTGCACCGGTATCGTAGAGACTGGTGAGTACCGGGTACAGTATGTCAATGCCTACATATGCTACCTTCATCGGATGACTCCGTCTGTCTTAAATGTTTTCATACACATATATCTTAATACATTTTGTCATGAATTGTCAGATTTGTGTGATTAAATAAAAATAAAATATATGAATATTTACCGATTAAACACGAAAAACAACCGATTAGACATAAGTCATTGTTTTGGAGCAACAATTTTTCGTATAATTACATATGAAAGAACAGGCTGAGCAGACATCACAGAGCTGGAAGAAAGGCATACAGTATGAAGCTTAAGGTTTTGATTACTGGAAGAAATAAAAAGGTAGCCAGGGACATCAGCAGCCATCTGGAAAACGACAGGGGTTATCTGACGGTGAAGTGCAACCCCGCCAAAGGGGTCATCTATGACATCATACTGGCGGAGCTGCCCAAGGTGGTGATAGCCTGCCTGGGAAATGAGACGCCGGATACCATAAAGGTCTACAATGTCCTGAAAGAAGCGGTAATCCAGGGTGAGTGTGCTGTAATAGTCATAGCCAATGATGAGGATGAGAAGCTCTTTGTGGCAAATTCTGACCTGTACAAGGTCCTCTTCCTCTCAAGACCAGTCTCACTCTTTGCTCTGTATGAGAAGCTGAACGAAATCGAAGATAAGCTCATAAGCGAGAGGGGAAAGACCTTGTCGGCCTTCAGGGAGCACATCAACGACAGGGCGCTTATGGGGCCTGTCAGGAAGAAGGTGCTGGTGGTGGACGACGACACGGAGCAGCTCATAAACATCAGGGACCAGCTGGATGAGTTCTATGACCTGACCCTGGTGAAATCCGGGGATGACATGTTCAGGTATCTGTCAAAAGACATTCCGGACCTGATCCTTTTGGACTACCTGATGCCGGACTTTGACGGCCCTGCCGTGTACAAGAAGCTGCGGAACATGTATGAGTACTCGCATATCCCTGTAATCTTTCTGACGGGTGTCAGCGAGAAGAAGCAGGTGCTGCAGACCCTTACGGAGCTGCGGCCACAGGGGTACATTATCAAGCCTGCCAAAAAGTCAGAGCTGGTTGCCAAGATTATTGATGTACTGGGGTGAATAATATGGAAGACATGCTTTCCAAGATAAAGGAAATGGGACTTGATACCACAGCCGGACTGGAGTACACCGGCGGGTATGAAAAATATATTTCTGCCCTTCAGAGATTCTACAATAATTATGAAAAGAACTGTGAGAAGGTCCGTCAGCTCTTTTCCGAAGGGGACTATCAGAACTACATGATAACGGTCCATGCCCTCAAGAGCAACTCGAGAATGATAGGGGCCGATGCTCTGGGAGAGATGTTTGAGGAGCTGGAGATGGCGGCAGGCAGGGGGAACACTGCGCTTATTGAAGAGAAGAACGGACCGGCCCTTGAGGCCTACAAAGCGCTGGTGGAGAAGATGACGCCCATTGGAGAAATGGCCAGGGTGGTGGCTGCAGACGAGCTGTCTGCACAGGAGGCCAGAGCTGCTGCGGATAAACTCCTTGAGGCCCTTGATGACTTCGATGACCGGCTGTCGAAGGAGCTGGCGGAGAAGCTCCTGGGCTATCCCTTCAGGATCACCCAGAGAGACAGGCTCAGAGAAGTTTTGGATTACATAAGGGATTTCATGTACGATGACGCTGCGGATATAATCCGGGAGATATATCCGACGATCGAATAACAGAGGGCTGGCCAATTGAAGATAATAAAGTATATACTTTCGGCTATTCTAATAATCGTTTTTGGATACATTTTTATAGGACAGATGGCCTTTCCGGAGAACCGCCCCATGAACGGCAATATCTGCGACGAACTGCCGGGGGATAAGTGGGTGGAGATAAAGGAGGACGGCACCAGGGTTCCCTTTGAGGTTCCGGGGAGGACTGACGGCAATATTACCCTGGAGACCACTTTGCCTGAGAGCTTTAACAGGGAGTACACTGTGCTGTGTCTTAGGGGCATGGACATGAAGGTGTACATCAATGATGAGCTGCGCTCGGAGCTTGTCACTGAGGATTACCCGCTGTTTGGGGACAGGTCCTCGGAGGCATATATTTTTGCCACACTCTATCCCGAGGATGCCGGCGGGACCCTCAGGGTCTTTTACGAGTGGAACTCCGGTATGGTCTACGAGGTCTTTATCGGCACCAGGCTTGGTATCCTGACCCATCTCTTTGAAAACTACGGGATGGAGCTGTTTGTGGGTCTTACAATACTCATCCTGGGAATCATCTGTCTGGTGGCGGCTGTGGGCTACAGGCTCATCCACAATAAATATCTGGAGCTGGAGCACCTCTCGATAGGTGTCATTATCGGGGCTGTATGGGTCCTGTCCAATTCCATCTTCAGACAGCTCTACACCAGGAATATCTCGGTCATGTCTGACACGCCTTTCCTTATGGTAATGATCATGCCCCTTCCCTTTATCGTGTTCATCAATTCCCTCCAGAAGGGGAGATATCAGAAGGCGCTGATGGTCTGCAGCCTGATAGAGGTCACCAATTTTGCCATCTGCGGCGTACTGTTTGTGGCAGGAAAGGTGCCTCTTATCCAGAGCTTTGGCGTGACCGCCGCCTGTACGCTGGTGAGCATAGTGATTTTCTTTTCAACCATATTTGTTGATCTGCGAAAGGGGCTGCTGGGGTCATACATCTATGTGGCCCTGGGCTTTGCCTTACTGGCAGTGGCGGCGGTGGTGCAGCTTCTGGCATATCAGTTTGCCCACAACGGCATTTTCTCAGGTCTCTTCATGGCCTTTGGTCTCTTTGGCTTTATGATGTGTTCCATCATCCACACCATCAAACAGCTGATCAACATAAGACTTGAAGCCAATGAGCTGGTGTACATAAACAAGGCCAAGGACGACTTTCTGGCAAATATGTCCCATGAGATCAGGACGCCCCTGAACGGTATCCTTGGCATGGATGAGATGATCATAAGGGGCACCAGGGAGAAGAAGATCAAACAGTATGCCCTGGAGATAAAGAGCGCCGGGAATACACTTCTTTCCATAATCAATGACATCCTGGACCTGAGCAAGATACAGTCCGGGAACTTCGAGATCGTTCCGGTGGACTATGATCTGTCCTCGGTCCTCAACGATGTGATAAATCTCACCCGCCACAGGGCTGTAAAAAAGGACCTGGAATACGGCTTTAATGTCTCGGAAAGTCTGCCGTCGGTTCTCCACGGGGATGAGATCAGGATAAGACAGGTGATGCTGAACGTCATCAACAATGCCATAAAATATACGGAAAAGGGCAGCGTGGACATATCCATTTCTTTTATTCCTGCAGCAGATACTCAGGAGGATGACATAGACCTTATCATCAGGGTGGCAGACACCGGCAGGGGAATAAGGGATGAGGACAGGGACAAGCTCTTTGAGAGCTTTGAGAGACTTGATGAAAAGAAAAACCGGAGCATTGAGGGGACCGGCCTTGGACTTCATATCACCTGGAGACTCCTGGAGATGATGGGAGGCCGCATAAGTGTCAAGAGTGAGTACGGAAAGGGCAGTGTATTTACCATGACCATTCCGCAAAGAATCGTAAACCGTGAGCCTATAGGGGATTTCTCAAAGGCGGTAAAAAACTACCTGGAGAACCTGGAGACGGAGGAGGTAGGTCTTTTCATCCCTGATGCAAGGATCCTTGTGGTGGATGACAACGACATGAACCTGGAGGTAATGGAGGGACTCCTTCTGGACACAAAGGCAAGGATAGACCTGGCAAATTCCGGAGAAAAATGCATTGATATGGTTCAGAAATGCAGGTATGACTGCATCCTGCTGGATCAGATGATGCCCGGGATGACAGGCGAGGAGACGCTGAAAAAGATGCTCTCGATGGATGTACTGAAGGGCACTCCTGTGATCGCCCTGACTGCCGACGCCATAATCGGAGCAAAAGAGAACTATATATCCATGGGCTTTACCGATTATCTCAGCAAGCCCGTGAAATATGAGCAGCTTGAGCAGCTCCTTAAGGACTATATCCCTGAAGGTAAACAGCTTGTCAGGGACAGCCAGGAGGATCTGCCCGTAATCCTTATATGGGGCAACGACCCTGAAAGGATAAGAACTGAAAAGGAGAGGCTTGAGGGGACCTACAAGTGCGTGTGCGCAGTAGGTTCAAAGGCCATGGAAAAATATCTTGAAAAACACTCCCCTGAGGGTATTTTACATGTATAATGTAATATGAGTTTTGATGAGGATCATGGGGGATTTTTATAAATGTCTAAAAAGAGGATGTCAGTATATTCAAGGGCAGTTCTGTCTACGTTTACAAACTGCGTGGTCTTTGGATTAGTGGCACTGGTGGTGGGACTGTCTTTTTATTCGGCGTCCATGACCAACCACTATATAAAGCTGGCGGACAGTCTGGCTCATCAGGTGGCCATGTCGGCAACTCATGGCACGGATGTAGTGTCTTTTTCCAGTCAGGTAATGGATATATATTACAGTCTTAGCGACGACCAGCAGAATCTCTGCGGTACGCAGGAGTACAGGGATCTGTTCTCGGGGCTTGACCTCTCCAAGGGGAGTACCTATGATGTCCTGATGCACATGCTGGCAGGCAGTCAGGAGTACAATGATGTTTATGATGTGTACGTGTCCATGTATGACAGGGAAAAATGCCGAATGGTATATATAGTGGATGCAGATGAGGATGAGACCACAAGGCTTTACCCCGGAGAATGGGAGAGCGTCAATGAAGAGGGAATGACCAGGTTCCTGGATACTGACGGGCAGGGACTCCTCTACGACATGGACTGGACCCCGAAATACGGATTGCTGTGTACTGCCGCGGCTCCCATGAGGGATGACGAGGGGCATATAAGGTCATTTATGCTGGTGGATATCTCCATTAAAGATGTGGTTGTCGGGCTGCTGATATTCAGCCTAAGGCTCATCGCTGCCATGACAATAGCAACTCTGCTCCTGGCCTATTTACAGACAATTCGGATCAAGAAGAATCTGGTTGAGCCTGTAAATAAAATTGTGGAAGCTTCCAAGAACTATGTTAAGGAGCGGCAGGAAGGACTGCAGAAAAAGGACCACTTTTCAGCCCTTGGAATACACACGGGGGATGAGATCGAGACCCTGGGCGACACCATGGCCCAGATGGAGAAGGACCTGACCCGGTATGAGGAAAACCTCACCAGGATAACAGCTGAGAAGCAGAGGATCCAGACCGAGCTGACCCTTGCCACCGAGATCCAGACCGCGCTTCTGCCCCATACATATCCGGCATTTCCCGACCGCAAGGAGTTTGATATATTTGCGCTTACTGAGCCCGCCAGAGAGGTGGGAGGCGATTTTTATGATTACTTCCTTATAGATGATGAGCATCTGTGTCTTGTAATGGCAGATGTATCAGGTAAAGGCATACCGGCAGCTCTTTTCATGATGATAGCCAAGACCATTCTCCAGAGCTGTGCCATGCTTGGCAAAACTCCTGCGGAGATACTTGACAAGACCAATCTTGCCCTGGCGACGGACAACCAGACCGGAATGTTTGTGACGGTATGGCTGGGGATCCTGGAGATCGCAACAGGCAAGCTCACCTGCGCCAACGCGGGGCACGAGTACCCTGTGCTGCGCCGGGCAGGTGGTCCATACGAGCTGATGAAGGATAAGCACGGATTTGTCATTGGAGGAATGGTTGAGTCAGTGTACACCGAGTACGAGATCCAGATGAATCCGGGAGACAGGATCTACCTTTATACAGATGGTGTTCCTGAGGCCACTGATACTGAGAACAAGATGTTCGGCACCAAGCGCATGCTGGAGGCTCTCAACAGGGAGCCGGACGTGGAGCTCAAGGAGCTGCTCAACAACGTATGCTATGACATCATAGATTTTGTCAAGGATGAGCAGCAGTTCGATGATCTGACCATGATGTGTCTGGAGATCAGGTGAGGAAAACAATATTTGTTAGCACTCGTTTGAAGCGAGTGCTAATTTTTTATTGACTTTTGAATGGCGCGGTCTTAAACTAGAGTTTGTACGATAAAGCATATTATCAACAGATGTCGTACCAATTATAGAAAAGGAGTGAGAACTATGGCTTCAAAAAAAGGTAATCTTTCAATCAACAGCGAGAACATGTTTCCGATCATCAAGAAATGGCTGTATTCGGACCATGATATCTTTTACAGAGAGGTGATCTCCAACGCATGCGACGCGATCACCAAGATCCGCAAGATGGACATGATGGGTGAGTATGAGCTTCCCGAGGGCTACAAGCCCCGCGTGGACATTATTTTAAATGACAAGGAAAAGACAATAAAGATCGTCGACAACGGTATCGGAATGACCGCTGAGGAGGTTGAGGAATACATCAACCAGGTGGCTTTCTCAGGTGCT
>JAEEGL011492218.1_pt1 | contig 21320 bp, 18 predicted proteins | sample 9134231 | NCBI WGS metagenome assembly JAEEGL01 (sample SAMN16246548, study PRJNA631951) | gut metagenome | biome: gut microbiome; feature: rumen; material: fiber-attached | host: Bos | place: Iran: Karaj | collected 2018-10
AACCGGACGGATCACCGTACATATCATGGGTGAGATGCAGATGGAAGTACTGCAGAAGCAGATCATGGACAGGTGCGGTGTCCACGTGGAATTCGGAGCAGGTGAAATCCTCTACCGGGAAACCATTGCGGACACGGTCAAGGGTGCTGGTCACTTCGAACCGCTGCGGCACTACGCTGAAGTCCATGTCAGGCTGACGCCCCTTCCCCCCGGATCCGGCATTGAAGTGAACTCTGTCTGTCCTACGGACCGGCTGAACTCTTCGTGGCAGAAGTCCATTATCACTGCGCTGAAAGGCAAGCACCACCGCGGTGTACTGACCGGCAGTCCTCTGACCGACGTACGGATCACCCTGACGGACGGGAAAGGATCGCTGCATCATACCGAAGGCGGTGATTTCCGCCAGGCAGCCACAAGAGCCGTACGCCAGGCATTGATGAAGGCAGAGAATGTTCTGCTGGAGCCCTGGTTCCGCTTTACGTTCACCCTGCCGAAGGAAAGCCTGAGCCGGGCGCTCTATGACCTGGAGCAGCGCGGCTGCAGTGTAAAGGTCAAGGATGCGGATGAAACCGTCGTGCTGGAAGGCAGCGGTCCTGCCGCACAGCTGACGAACTACCAGCAGGAAGCCGTTGCCTGGACCAAGGGCAAGGGCCGTTTCACCGCCGTACCGGACGCCTACATGCCTGCCCATAACAGTGAACGGATCATCGCTGCGAAAGCCTATGATCCGGAAAAGGACCTGCGCAACCCGACGGGATCGGTATTCTGTGCGCACGGTGCAGGCTACTACGTCCCGTGGGATGAAGCAGACGCTCTGATGCATATCCAGGAAAGAAAGGAAACCACCTTCTCCTCCGTCTACCGCAGCGCTGGATACCGGGTATCGGAAGAAGACCTGAAGCACCTTACAGAAGGAGAATCCGGAAGGAACCGCAATGAAAAAAAGCACCTGAAGCCAAGGGAGAAGAAGGAAGAAGAGAAGCCGAAGAAAGTGATCGCTTCGAAGATCCTGCCGGAATGCCTGATCGTGGACGGGTACAACATGATCTACGACTGGGATGATCTGAAGGAAGAAGCGAAGCACAATATCTCCGGAGCCCGTGAACACCTGATCGATATTCTGGCCAACTATCAGGCATATACCAAAGTGAAGATGATCATTGTCTTCGACGGCTATCATGTACAAGGCAATACCGGTACCAGGACGGAATATCCCGGACTGACCGTTGTATATACCAGGGTGGATCAGACCGCCGACAGCTACATCGAGAAGATCACCAGTGACCTGAAGGGCCAGTACCGCTTCACTGCCGCAACCAGCGACGGACTGATCCAGAACAGTGTTATGGCGCACGGCGGGCTGCGGATGAGTGCCCGGGAACTGCGCACAAGGATCGAGATGGCAGGCAAAGAAATAGCGGATTTGCTGTAATCCGCTTTTTGTAAGTGCTTACATGAAAATTGTTACACAAATGATCGATTTTTCTTTCTGTGTTTTCAATTCATTTTCACAAACCTATCACAATCTGTGATTTTCATGATAATATTTCAACTATCTTTCAAGGAGGGAAATATGAAACTGAAGAGAACTGTGAGTGTCCTGCTTGCAGGCCTGCTCATCGTCGGATGTGGATCCGGCGATGGTGGAGAATCCGGGGATGCCGGAGACTCGGTTGTTGTCACGATTGAATCCGATCTGAACACCATGGACCACCATGTCGCTACAGACGGAACATCATTCATTATGCAGTCCATGTGCATCGGCGGACTGGCTGCGCTCGACAAAGAAGGCCAGCCGATCTATGATCTGGCGGAAAACTGGGAAGTCAGCGAAGACGGTACCGTCTATACGTTCTATATCAGAGACGGTGTCAACTGGTCGAACGGCACACCGCTGACCGCGCATGACTTCGTTTACGGCTGGAGACGGCTGAACGATCCGGAACTCGCTTCCGAATATGCATTCATTCTGGAGACCATCGGTGTCAAGAACGCGGCTGCCGCCCATAAGGGAGAAGTACCGCTGGAAGACATGGGCGTTGAAGCAGTGGACGATAAGACATTCGTTGTTACACTGGACCAGCCCTGCGGATTCCTGCTGCCGCTGATGTCCTTCCCGTCCTTCTTCCCGCTGAACCAGGAATTCTTCGAGGCCCATGAAGCAACCTATGCCCAGAGCATCGATGATCTGCTCTACTGCGGTCCCTACACATTCACAAAGTGGGAAGAGAACACGGAATATACATTCACTAAGAACCCGGAATACTGGGATGCGGCAAACTGCACGGATGACATGGACGAGGTTGTATTCCGCTTCGTTTCCGAGTCACAGTCCGCTGCGCTGGCCTACCAGCAGGGCGATATCGACGCTGTAAAGCTGTCCGGCGACCTGGTCGATCAGTACAAGGATGATCCTGGCTTCACACAGAGGCTGGAAGGCTTTGCCTGGAGAGTATCCATCAACCATCAGCAGGAGTCCGGTATCTTCGATAACCTGAACTTCCGCAAGGCGCTGACACTGTCCATCGACCGTGATGTCATCGCGAACGATGTACTGAAGGACGGTTCCGTCGCAGCAGTCGGCTTCATTCCGATGGAGTTCGCGTTCGGACCGGACGGCACAGATTACCGTGAAACAGCCGGCGATCTGCTGACATTCGATGTCGAGGCTGCTCAGGCTGCACTCGAAGAGGCCAAGAAGGAACTCGGCGTTGACAACTTCTCTGTCACTCTGCTCTATGAGACAGATTCCGAAGCACCCGGCAAGGTCGCAATCAACCTGCAGTCCATGTGGAAGGAGAATCTCGGCATCGAGGTTACTCTGCTCCCGAAGACAAAGAAGGAAAGACTGCAGCTGATGAACAATCTGGACTATGATCTCGGTCTGACACGCTGGGGCCCTGACTACGCTGACCCGCAGACCTATCTGGATCTCTACAAGTCCGATATTTCCGGATACAACGGCGCTTACTTCAATGACGAATTCAACGCATTGATGAACAAGGCAGAAACAGGAGAAGACTCCACGGATCTGGAAAAGCGCTGGGCAGATATGGTTGAAGCAGAAAGAATGCTGCTGGATGACGTCGCTATGATTCCTGTCTTCCAGATGGGATCCGCAATGCTCATCAATCCGAACATCACAGGCATTGAATTCCACAGTGCCGGTGTAGATTCCTACCGTCATATCAAGAGAGAAAACTGATCACGAATCTCTCTGTACTAAAGAGAACAGTGCAATAGAGCGGTGCGTTCCGCTCTATTGCGTTGTTATGAAATACAGAAAGGAAAGAATATGTCCAAATATGTACTGAAGAGAGTGCTGATCAGTATTCTGACGCTTCTGGCCATATTGTTCGTACTGTTCCTGATGCTGGATTATATGCCGGGCTCCCCTTTCAACGATGAAAAGCTGACAGCGGCGCAGAAAGCCCTGCTGTACGCCAAGTACGGACTGGATCAGCCCTTCTTCATCCGCTTCGGTAAGTATGTCGGGGCTGTACTCCGCGGTGATCTTGGTTTCTCCTACGTTCTGAACAAGAACAAGGCTGTTGCCGATATGATCAAGGGACCGCTGGTTGTTTCCCTGAAGGTCGGTGCCATGGGTATGCTGCTGGGAACAGCGCTCGGTCTGCTGCTGGGCATTGCTGCAGCGCTGAAGCACAACACCTGGGTGGATACACTGTGTTCTGTTGTATCCATTCTCGGTGTATCCGTGCCGTCCTATGTATTCGCCCTTCTGCTGGCCTATTTCGTTGGATTCAAGCTTGGGTGGATTCCCATCCTGTACAGTTCAAAGAACGTACTGAGAAGCTTTATCGGTCCGATGCTGGCTCTGGCGATGAGCCCGATGGCCAGTGTATCGCGGTTCACCCGTTCCGAGATGATCGATGTACTCGGTTCCGACTACATCCAGCTGGTGGAATCCAAGGGGGTACGCCAGAACAATGTTATCCTGAAGCATGCACTGAGAAATACGCTGATCCCGATCATTACCATCATGGGACCGATCCTGGTCAATCTGCTGACCGGTTCCATGGTTGTTGAAAAGGTATTCGGTGTACCGGGCATCGGTACGATGATGGTAACCGCCATCCAGTCCAATGACTACAACGTAACGATTGCCTGTGCGTTTGTCTATTCAGCGATGTACATTGTCATGATGCTGATCATTGACATCCTGTACGGCATCATTGATCCGCGCATCCGTGTCGCAAAGGAGGGCAGCTGATATGAGTGAAAATGCAGTCAAGCAGATGCCCGTCATTGAAAACGAGTACGAAGAAAGCGAATACGAAGAGGAAGACTTTGTATTCGTTCAGGAAAACGTCCGTCTGAAGGACAAGGTATACCAGCAGACTTCCTTCTTCCGCGATGTCTGGAACAACTTCTCCAAGAACAAGGGCTCCGTTGTCGGTCTGATCATCATTTCCATCATCATTCTGATGGCGATTGTCGGTCCGATGATCTCCGGCTACCGCTATGATGAGATCATTCTGTCCCATCAGAGCCTGCCGCCCAGAATACCCGGAATCGAGAAGCTGGGCATCTTCAAAGGCTGGGAGAGAGACGTCAACGTATATGCCCGCAAGGGTCTCCTGGATGTCTATCACTGGTTCGGAACCGATACCAACGGCCGTGACCTGTTCACCCGTGTCTGGGAAGGTACCCGGATTTCCCTGTCAATCGCTTTCATTGCAGTAGCGATCGATATCGTCATCGGTATGTCCTACGGTCTGATCTCCGGCTACTTCGGAGGCAAGGTCGATATGGTCATGCAGCGCTTTGTGGAAATCCTGAACGGTATCCCTACTTTGATTCTGGTTACTCTGATCGGTCTGGTACTGCCGCCGGGGCTCAAGACGATTATCTTCGCCCTGATGATCACCGGCTGGATCGGTATGTCCAGAATCTCCCGGGCGGAAGTACTGAAGCTCAAGGAACAGGAGTATGTTCTGGCTTCCAGAACGCTCGGTCTGAAGAGCTTCGGCATCATCTTCAAGGAAATCATGCCGAATATCTTCGGCCAGCTCATTACCATGGCGATGTTCTCCGTGCCCAGCGCCATCTTCATGGAGGCCTATCTGTCCTTCCTCGGTCTGGGCATTCCCGCACCGGCCGCTTCGCTCGGTACACTGATCTCCGACGGCTACAAATCATTGACCGTCCATCCCTATATCATCATGAGCGCGATTACGGTTCTGGCATTGCTGATGCTAAGCTTCAACCTGTTCGCCGATGGTCTGCGCGATGCGTTTGACCCGAACCAGAAACACTGAGGTGCCTGACATGACAACGAAACCCGGAAAAAGACCGAAAAGCGACCGTGTCCTGATGGTCAGGGACCTGAACATCTCCTTCCAGACAGCGAACGGAAAAGTCAATGCCATCCGCGGTGTACGTATGGACCTGTACCGTGGAGAAACCATAGCGATTGTGGGTGAATCCGGCTCCGGAAAATCCGTGACGGTCAAGACACTGCTGGGCATTCTCGCGCCCAACGGTACCATTGAAAGAGGCCGGATCGACTACACCTTCACCAATGACAACGGTGAACGGGAGACGGTGGACCTGACCAAGCTGTCGCAGAAGGAAATCCGCTACCGCTTCAACGGAAAGCACATTGCAATGGTCTTCCAGGATCCGATGACTTCCCTGGATCCGACCATGACGATCGGCAAGCAGATTACGGAAGGCATGATCCTCCACGAACATCTGAGCAAGGAAGAAGCCGAAGCACGGGCCATTGACCTGCTGAAGGAAGTCGGCATTGAAGAGCCTGAAAAGCGCTTCAAGCAGTATCCCCACCAGCTGTCGGGCGGCATGCGGCAGAGAGTCGTCATAGCGATCGCGCTCGCCTGCAATCCGGACATTCTGATCTGCGATGAGCCGACGACAGCGCTGGACGTAACCATCCAGGCAAAGATTCTGGAGCTCATCAAGAAGATCCAGAAAGAAAAGAACATCTCTGTCATCTACATCACCCATGATCTCGGCGTCGTTGCCAAGGTCGCGGACTATGTGGATGTCATGTATGCCGGAAGAATCATCGAGAAAGGCAATATCAACGAGGTCTTCTATGATCCGAAGCATCCCTATACCTGGGGACTGCTGGCATCCATGCCGGATACCGATACGGATTCCACACGGTTGTTCGCCATTCCCGGAACACCGCCGGATCTGATGGAAGAGATCGTCGGAGATGCCTTCGCACCGCGCAATCCCTATGCACTGGCCATTGACTACAAGGCAGAACCGCCGATGTTCAATGTCGGGGGACATCACCGTGTCGCATCCTGGCTCTATGACCCCAGGGCTCCGAAGGTAGAGCTTCCGGAACAGCTGAAGGATCGTCTGGCAAAGATGAACGCTGAGCGGGAGCGCATCCAGAAGCAGGAGGACGCAGCTGTATGACGGAAATCAATTATCAGACAGAGCCCCTTCTCCATGTTGAAGGACTGAAGCAGCATTTCCGGATCAACCGGAACTTTACAACCAAAGCCGTAGACGGCATCAGCTTCGATATCTGGGAAGGTGAAACCTACGGTCTGGTCGGTGAATCCGGCTCCGGCAAGTCCACGACCGGAAGAGCCTTGATCCGTCTGTACGATCCGACCGCCGGAAAGATCATCTTCTGCGGTCATGATATCAGTGGAAGACTGTCCGCCGAGGATGAGAAGTTCCTGCGCCAGAACATGCAGATGATCTTCCAGGATCCCATGGCATGCCTGAATCCCCGGAAGAAGGTCGGCGATATCATTGCCCAGGGACTGGAGATCCATCATCTGTACTCTTCAGAAGAAGAGAAGATGCAGAAGGTCTACAGCATTCTGGACAAGGTCGGTCTGTCCAAGGAGCACGCGACCCGGTATCCTTCCCAGTTCTCCGGCGGACAGCGCCAGAGGATCGGCATTGCAAGAGCACTGGTCATGAACCCGAAGCTTGTCATTGCGGATGAAGCCATCTCGGCGCTGGATGTTTCCATCCAGGCGCAGGTCGTCAACCTCATGCGCGATCTTCAGGAAGAGCTTGGAACCACCTATCTGTTCATCGCCCATGACCTGTCGATGGTCAAGTACATCTCCGACAGGATCGGTGTCATGCACCTGGGATACATTGTTGAAACCGGTACTACGGATGAAATCTTCATGAATCCGATCCATCCGTATACCCGTTCCCTCCTGTCCGCGATTCCGCATCCCAATCCGGTTGTAGAGAAGAACAGGATCGCACTGACATACGATAAGAATGAAGCCGGAGTAGACTACTCTGCCGGCATACTGCACAGGCTGACGGATACGCATTCTGTCCTGGCAACAGATGAGGAATTCATCAAGTGGCAGGCAGAGGCCGACACCTTCAATCTATAAAGAAAAGCGGAGGTACAGTTCACTGTACCTCCGTTCTTTTTTTATTCCACCGTTACACTCTTAGCAAGGTTGCGCGGTTTATCGATATCGCAGCCTTTTCCTTCCGCTGTAAAGTAGGCAAGCTCCTGCAGCAGAACGGCTGCCGGCACCGGGGCAAGCTCTTCCATACAGGCAGGGATACGGATTACCCGGGCAAAGTCCTGGGCGTCGGTATCCTGGTCTGTGATGAAGATGACATTGGCGCCTCTGGCCAGTGTTTCCTGCATATTGGAGAATGTCTTGGCCGCAACGTCTTTTTGAGTTGCAATTGCTACAACAACCGTTTCAGGCTCAATCAGGGCGATCGGTCCGTGTTTGAGTTCTCCTGCGTAATAGGCGTCCGCGTGCACGTACGAGATCTCTTTCAGCTTCAGTGCCCCTTCCAGCGCTGTGGGATAGTCCAGCTGTCTGCCGATGAAATAGGCATCGTGCTGATGGATCAGCAGCTGTGCGTACTCCTTCATGCTGTCTTCCAGTTCCAGTGTCTTTTCCACGGTTTCCGGCAAGGACTTCAGGGAGCGTATGAGTTCTTCCTCATCCGGGAACACAGCGTGGAGCTTCTCCGCAATCTTCAGATCCAGGCATACCAGCATGACCAGCTGGGTTGTATATGCCTTGGTGCTGGCAACAGCGATTTCAGGCCCTGCACACGTGTAGACCGTCGCATCGCACATCCGGGAGATGGAAGAACCGAGTACATTGGTCAATGCCACGGTTGCGGCATGCCGTTCCTTTGCCAGGCGTACAGCCGCCAGTGTATCCGCTGTTTCACCGGACTGTGATACGAAGATGCACAGTGTATGCTCGTCTACGATCGGATCTTCATAGCGGAACTCGCTCGCTGTCTCTGCGATGCAGGAGATGTGCGCGGCTCTTTGCAGCAGATTCTTTCCATAGATGCTGGCGTGGTATGCTGTGCCGCAGGCAATGAAATAGACTCTGTGCAGATGGTGCCAGTCCAGATCCAGAGAATCGATCTCTTCCATGATCAGCCGGTTGTCTGCGTCAAAGCGTCCCCGGAGAGTCTCCCGGATGGCATGGGGCTGCTCATGGATCTCTTTCTGCATGAAGGAATCATAGCCGCCCTTCTGTGCGGACTCCGCATCATAGGGATAGTGCACGAACACAGCAGGCACTTCTTGTCCGTCGAAGTCGTACAGATCGATCCTGTCCCTGGACAGTACCGCGATCTGACCATCCTCCATCGCCAGGATCTCTCTGGTTCCCGCCAGCAGTGCTGTAGGATCTGACGCGCAGTACGAGCCTTCCTCACTGTGGCCGAGCACCAGGGGTGATTCCTTTTTCAGACAGTAGATGCGCGTGGGATCATAGGTCGTTACTACACAGAGCGCAAAGCTTCCCTGCAGACGGTGCACTGCTTTCTGCAGCGCTTTCAGCATATCCTGTCCGCAGTTCTTCCAGCAGTCATCAATCAGATGCACCACCACTTCACTGTCCGTCTCCGAGGCAAACACGTACCCCTTTCCCAGCAGCTCACGCTTCAGTTCCATGTAGTTTTCAATGATACCGTTATGGATGATGGAAATCGTATCATCCATGTTGTTGTGCGGGTGTGCGTTGAGCTGGCTCGGTACACCGTGGGTTGCCCAGCGGGTATGGCCGATGCCTGTGTGTTCCGGGCACAGTGCCGGGTCGATCATCCGTTCCAGCTCCGTGATCCTTCCTTTCGCCTTCCATGTCGTCAGTGCCCCGCCGACCAGCGTAATGCCCGCGGAGTCATATCCACGGTACTCCAGACACTTCATTCCCTGCAGCAAAAACGGCAGCGCTTTTCCGCTTCCCGTATAGCCGGTGATTCCACACATAACAAAAACATCCTCCTTTATCCGTATGGAAACATGGAGGATGCCGAATGGATCTGTTATCGTCCTTCACAGAACGTTTTTTCCCATTGTTCAGGCCGCATCAGGCCTCCGTACCATCCGCCGAGTCTTTCGATAAGTACGGTCCTCGTCAACTGCATACTGCAGTCCAGGCGCTCAGTTTGAATCAGGCTCCATGTACAAAGGTTATTGTAGCATACCCGGGGCGTATTGTGCCGGTGCCGGAACAAGTACTTGCGAAAAAAGGCATTCCGGGAACGCCTTCTTTCATTCGTTTCATTGTGCCTGCCATTCTGCCAGCAGTTCCTTCAGTTCCGCTGTCGGTACAGCGCATACGCCTTCTTCCGGCGTTTCTGTGCAGATGACAGTCTGCGTGCCGGTCAGATAGGCAGACAGGAGATTGCCCCGGAAGACCGCAGAGGGTTCCCTGCCCTCCAGGACGGCGTCCAGGAGATCCTTGATTTCTTCACTGAACTGAGCGCCTTCTTCCTCAATGAACCGGGAGAGCAGTTCATAGCGCTCCTCTTCGAAATCAATCAGTACCTTCCGCCTGGTATGCTCACCGTTCTTCAGTTCAAGTACCCGGTAACGATGTTCCAGCATGCTTATTCCTCCTTCACCGGATAGGCTGTAATGATCAGCCCGTCATCATCCAGTGCCATATCGATTTCCATTCCCTCGTCTGTCAGCCCGGCATAGAGCGTACCCCGGACCTTCTGCCTGTTCGTGTAGGCCTGGTTGATGGCGTCCACGACTTCCTGCGGGCTCATCCGGTCGGGATAGAACGAGGAATAACCATGGTTGCCGGTCTTGTCCGCCCCGTTCACCCGCACCTTTGCGGTATATACACCGAACCGGTCTTCCTCTGTCCGGGTGCCTTCAATGATCTCTCCGGGTGTATTCTCTACACGGTCGTAGTGGTATCCGCTGCCGGCACCTCTGCTGTTGACGTTTCCGTAGAAGATATGCTCCAACGCACTGTCCGCAAAGATCTCTGTATGCTGCAGGGACGCAATATCTTCATCTGTATAGAATTCCTTGTGTACATCGGTGATCACAGGATCATCGATGCTGTCTACGGAATAGTAATTGTACAGTCCCAGCAGACACAGGAACAGGCACAGAACCGCACCGATCAGCTTCTTCATGCAATCCTGCCCGGGCCGTCCCCGATCTCTGCTGCGTAGACGGACGGAGCATAGCCGATCTTCTCTGTATAGACAGCAGTGATCTTCCTGGTGAATTCCTCTACGGCTTCATCCTTGACAATGGCGATCGCGCAGCCGCCGAAGCCGGCACCGGTCATCCGTGCACCGATGACACCGTCCATGGTCCAGGCGGTCTCTGCCAGTGTATCCAGTTCGATGCCGGTCACTTCGTAGTCATCCCGCAGGGAAACATGCGATTCATTCATCAGCCTGCCGAATTCCGCAAGATCATGCGCGTTCAGTGCTTCTACCGCGAGTTTGGTGCGCTCGTTCTCATAGACTGCGTGCTTTGCGCGCTTCCGGTTGACAGGATCCTGGATGTTGTCTGCCGCTTTCTCGAATTCCGCGGAAGACAGTTCACCGAGCGCGTTGATCTTCATTGCTTTCTGCAGATCATGCAGGGCCTGGGTGCATTCCCGGACCCGTTCGTTGTATTTGCTGTCATGCAGACCGCGCTTCTTGTTCGTATTCATGATCATCAGTTTGTATCCGGTCAGATCGATCGGGGCATATTCGAACTTCAGGGTCGCTGTGTCCAGATAGATCGCATGGTCCTTCTTGCCCATTGCAATGGCAAATTCATCCATGATTCCGGACTGTACACCGATATAGTGGTTCTCTGTATACTGGCCGAGCCAGGCAATCCGTTCATTCGTCACATCGATGCTGTTGTATTCCCGCAGAATGCAGCCGATCAGCACCAGCAGGGACGCGGAGGATGACAGACCGGAGCCGACCGGGATATTGCCGCAGATGACAGCCTCATAGCCATGAGCAACACCATAGCCGTTGTCCAGCATGGCCTTGACCATACCGTTCGCATAGTTCGTCCAGCTGTCCTCTTCCTCAAACTCTATAATCTCACCGATCCTCTTTTCAAACACCTTTCCCGGGTCCATATTCAGGGAATCGCAGCGGATGAGATCATCTGTACGTTTCCTTGCCAGGGCATAGGTTCCGAAGGTTATGGCACAGGGAAAAACCCTGCCGCCGTTGTAGTCGGTATGCTCACCGATCAGGTTGACTCTGCCCGGTGCAAAGAACAGTTCTGCCCCTTCCAGGCTTCCGTATTTCTCTTCAAATTCCTTTTCCAGACTCTTTTTGATCTCCTGATGATTCATTGTCAATTGCCTCTCTGTCTGCCTACATCTTATCATTGAATAATCATTTTTGTTCAGATATAATAGTCATGCACGCCGGTATAGCTCAGTCGGTAGAGCAACGCACTCGTAACGCGTAGGTCGATGGTTCGAATCCGTCTACCGGCACTTCAGGGACAGCCGTCCTTTTTTGTTTTCTCCGGCAATGCGATGTATGATAGTAGCAGACAGAAGGAAGGCCTATAACTATGCTGAATATTGTGATTCCGATGGCCGGCCGGGGTTCCCGGTTCGTCAATGCCGGCTTTACGGTACCGAAGCCTTTGATAAAGATCCACGGGCATCCCATGATCGAATACGTGGTCAAAAGCGTGACGCCGGACTGTGAGCACCGTTTCATTTTCATCTGCCGTGATGAGCATATGCAGGAATACGGACTGGAAGAAGCTCTGAACGCAATGGCGCCCGGATGTGAGATCATTACGGTTGATCATGTCACAGAGGGTGCCGCATGCACAGTACTGCTGGCCAGAACGTTGATTGACAATGATAATCCGCTGATGATTGCCAACAGCGATCAGTACGTGGACATTGATATCAATGACTATCTTGCGGCGATGAAAGACTATGACGGACTGATCATGACCATGCCGGCAGATGATCCGAAATGGAGCTTCATCCAGTACGATGAAAACGGATTTGTTACGCTGGTGCGGGAAAAGGAGGTTATCTCCGATCAGGCGACGGTCGGTATCTACAACTGCCGTGCCGGACATGATTTTGTATACTATGCTGATCAGATGATCCGGAAGAATATCCGGATAAACAATGAATTCTATACTGCTCCGGTCTACAACGAAATGATCGATGACGGGAAGAAGATTGTATACTACGATATCGGCAGCCGCATGCATGGTCTGGGAATACCAGCGGATCTGAAAGCTTTCGAGGAACTCGAATTATCAGAACATGTTTTCGGATAATGGAAAAGAAACTCTGAATCCAGAGTTTCTTTTTTATTTCAGCATTTCTTCCAGTTCCTGCACTGCCCGCTGTTCGAATGCTGCAGCGCTTTCCTCATCCGGCATGCGGATCATGGCATACAGTTTGAGCTTCGGCTCCGTTCCGGAAGGCCGGATCACGAAGGAGCTTCCGTTTTCCAGCACGAACTTCAGAACATCGGATACCGGCAGACCGTCGATGCCCTTGCTGTAATCCAGTGTCTGTACGACAGGAATGCCTGCCACCGTGGAGATTCCTTCACGGAAGCGTTTCATGACTTCCTGCATATGCAGGAATCCCGACTGTCCCTCAAAGGTCCAGGAATGCAGCGTATTGAGATCATAGCCGTAGCTGCCGTAGATCTCTGCCAGCTTCTGCAGCAGGCTGATTCCCCTTTTACGGTAGTACGCGAACATTTCACAGATCATGAAGGTACCGTCCACGGCATCCTTGTCGCGCACATAGGTACCTGTCAGATAGCCGTAGCTTTCCTCAAAGCCGCAGATATATCCCTCTGCCTGTCCGGCTTTCTCCAGTTCACCGATCTGTTCACCGATATACTTGAACCCCGTCAGTACATTGATGGTCTTTACTCCGTAGGATTCTGCGATTTTCTCCGCAAGATCGCTGGTAACGATGGTCTTGATGAATACAGGATCTTCCGGCATCCTGCCGCTTTCCTTCCTCCTGCTGCAGATGTAGTCCAGCAGAAGCACACCGGTCTCATCGCCGGAAAGGAGCCTGTAGGAACCATCTTCAGCCTTCACTGCAATGCCGACCCGGTCACAGTCCGGATCGGTCGCTATAAGCAGATCGGCATTCTGCCTCTGTGCGTATGCCAGTCCTAGCTCCATCGCTTCCCTGATCTCCGGATTGGGGTACGGACAGGTCGGAAAGCGACCGTCCGGCCTCTCCTGCTCCTGTACCACGGATACATTCGCATAGCCGGCTTCCTTCAGCACCCGCAGCACAGGCTTCAGTCCTGTACCGTTGAGCGGTGTATAGATGATAGCCGCATCCTTGTCGGTATCCTGCGACAGGGACTGTACTTTGACTTCCGCAATGAAAGCATCATATACCTCATCGCTGATGTATTCGATCTTTCCGCTGCGGATGCCTTCTTCGAAGCCCACGGTACGCACATCGTCAAAAACATCGGTCCGGTTGATCCTTTCCAGAATCCGGGCTGCGTCTGCATCGGTAATCTGGCAGCCGTCGCTTCCGTAGACCTTGTAGCCATTGTATTTGGATGGATTATGGCTTGCGGTGACCATGATTCCTGCAGCACAGTGCAGAAAACGTACTGCAAAGGACAGGCACGGTGTCGGCATCAATTCTCTGTAGATGTACACATGCCTGCCGTTTCCCGCAAAGACCGATGCGGCCCTTTCAGCGAACAAACGGGATTTGATGCGGGAATCATAGGAGATGGCAATGGATCCCTCTCCTGCGGCTTCGGACAGGCCCTGGGAGGCTTTCCCCACGGTATAGATGTTCATCCGGTTGGTGCCGGCACCGATCACACCGCGCAGTCCCCCGGTGCCGAAAGCCAGTTCCCGGTAGAACGCATCCTCCTTTTCCGCTTCATTCATATTCCGCAGCTCTTCCTGCAGATCCGCATCATCCACGGCCCTTTCCAGCCATCTTTCATAATTGTTCATATTCAGCACCTGACTTTCAGTATCTGCGCCTTCCCGCACAGCTTCATATTCACGGAATCCGCCGGGACGAATATACACTGTCCCTTCCGGAATGCAATCCTTCCGTTTTCCCAGCACAGTCCCCCGCTTCCTTCCACACACAGAAGGACCTCGAACGAAGCACTGTCCGTTTTCTGTTCAATGCCGCCGGGGCTGTTGAGCAGGATCCGCTCTGTCTGGAAGTACCGGCAGCGCACGAGAAGCTCGGAAGCGTATCCCGGCCGGTAGCGCAGCACACGCATCGGCTGGCGTACATCATCCGTACCGTGATAGTCCAGCACTTCGAGGGCTTTTTCTGTGTGAAGCTCCCGCTTCCTGCCCTGATCATCCGTACGGTCATAGTCGTACATCCGGTAGGTCAGATTGCTGGATTCCTGGATCTCAGCCACAACCGTTCCCCTGCCGATCGCATGCACTGTACCCGCGGGAATGAAGAAAACATCATTGGTGCGTACGGGAATCCTGCGTACATGCTTCATCAGAGTGCCTTCCTGCAGTGCTGTCCGGATTTCTTCTTTCTCCGTATCATGCGCAAAGCCATAGATGATCTGTGCATCCGGTCCTGCCGAAAGCACATACCACATCTCGCTCTTTCCCAGCGAACCATGTTCATGGATCCGTGCGTAATCATCGTCCGGGTGAACCTGGACAGACAGATCCTGCTTCGCATCGATGAACTTGATCAGTACCGGAAGCTCACCCTTCCGGGCAGGATGCGTTCCCAGCAGATCCGGATATCTCTGCACCAGATCACTCAGCGGTATGCCCTTGAATGCCCCGCTGTCCACCGTACTCGGTCCATCGGAGTGCGTGCTGCATTCCCAGCTTTCCGCCAAGGGTGTACAGTCTGTATCCTTGCCGTATTCCTTTTTCAGGGCATCGCCGCCCCAAAGGTAGTCCTTGTACGCCGGTTTCAGAAGAAAGGGTTCATTCAGGCCAGCTGTATTTGATCTTGTCTCTGACATCGATGTCCTTTCCCAGCTGCACTTCTATGATCTTGAGTTCTGTCTCTGCTTCGACGGCATGGCAGCACCCTGCCTGCATCGTTACAACGTCGCCTGCCTTCACCGGCTGCACCATACCGTCCACAATCGTCCTGCCGCTGCCGGCAATGACCGTCCACATTTCATCCCGGTGCTCATGGCTGTGATAGTTCATCCGGCTTCCCGCCTTCAGGGTAATCTTGATCGTCAGGGATTCGTCATCCGCATCGATCACTTCATAGCTTCCCCAGCTCTTTTCCGCGAACATCACTTTGTCCTCGAACCGTTCTGCATAGGGTTTAAGGTAGGAAGACTGTTCCTTATCCGCAACCAGTATGCCGGACGGAGAAGCCGCAACAACCGTATTCTGCAGTCCCATCACCAGCACCGGCATGTCCAGAGCATTGATCACATGGACATTCCGGCAGGCTTCATCCATGAACGCGTTGCCGATCAACGGACTGTCCATCGCTTCCGTGAAGGTATTCCAGGTGCCCAGATCCTTCCAGTCACCGCGGTAGCGCATGACCTGGATGCTCGGTTCCTTTTCCGCAACCGCATAGTCAAAGCTGATCTTCTCTACGGTTTCGTACTTTGCATAAAGATCATAATAGTCTGTAAAGTCCAGCAGTTCATGGCCCTTTTCCAGGATCCAGGACAGGCGGAACGCAAAGACGCCGGCATTCCACAGGGCGCCCTGCGCTATGTACTGCTCCGCTGTCTTCACATCCGGCTTCTCCCGGAACATGGATACCGCACTGACTTCTTCCTTCGTCTTCGGGATGATATAGCCGTACTTTTCGCTCGGATAGGTCGGTTCGATGCCCAGCAGGTTCAGGGAGGCTGTCCCTGCACCGGCCAGATCACTGAGACGCATCAAAGCCTTGAAGTAGCTGCTGTCCACATACGGATCCACCGGGCAAATCACGACCGGTTCCCCTTCACCGATCTTTTTTACATCATGCAGATAGGTGCAGGCCAGTACGATTGCCGCAAACGTATCCCTCCTCGCCGGCTCCACCGAGATGTCCACGCTGGTGTCCAGCTGATTGTGGATCAAGGAAAGCTGCTGTCTGCCTGCCGCAATCGTGATGTCCGCATTGGGATCCACCTTCTTGATGCCGGTATACATCCGCTGCACCATGGATTCATATTCACCGTTCTCATTGCGGAACAGCTTGATGAACTGTTTGGACCGGATGTTGTTGGAGAGCGGCCAGAGGCGTTTGCCGCTGCCGCCGGACAGGAGAATCAGATTCATATTCACCTCTCGGCCCGCACAGGGTTGTGCAGGAAATCTTCATAGGCAAGGCGGATGCCGTCTTCCAGTTCTGTTCTGTATGTCCAGCCCAGTTTTGCGGCTTTGGATACATCCAGCAGCTTCCGGGGTGTACCGTTCGGCTTGCTCGGATCCCACCGGATCTCACCCTCATAGCCGATCACCTTCGCAACCAGCCCGGTCAGTTCCTTGATGGACAGTTCCTTGCCGGTGCCGCCGTTGACGGTTTCATTGCCGGAATAGTGGTTCATCAGGAACACACAAAGGTTGGCCAGATCATCCACGTACAGGAATTCCCGCAGCGGAGAGCCGTCCCCCCAGCAGGTAACATACGGCAGGCCGTTTTCCTTCGCTTCGTGGAAGCGGCGGATCAAGGCAGGCAGAACGTGGCTGTGTTCCGGGTGATAGTTGTCGTTCGGTCCGTACAGGTTCGTTGGCATAACACTGATGTAATCCGTCCCGTACTGCCGGTTCAGGTATTCACAGTACTTCAGACCGGAGATCTTGGCCAGCGCATAGGCTTCGTTCGTCTTTTCAAGTTCAGAGGTCAGCAGGCAGTCTTCCTTCATCGGCTGCGGAGCGAGCCGGGGATAGATGCAGGAACTGCCGAGGAATTCAAGCTTTTTCACCCCGTGCTTCCAGGCACTGTGAATGACGTTCATCTCCAGCACCATGTTGTCGTACATAAAATCGGCCGGAGCGTCGGAATTGGCACCGATTCCACCGACCTTCGCAGCCGCAAGAAAAACGTATTCAGGCTTTTCCTCTTCGAAGAAAGCCTCTACAGCCCGCTGGTCAATCAGATCCAGTTCCTTGTGCGTTCTGGTTACGATATTGTGATAGCCCTGCCGGTTCAGTTCCCGTACAATGGCCGAGCCGACCATTCCCCGGTGCCCTGCGACATAGATCTTTGCGTCCTTCTCCATCATTTCTGCAGCTTCCTCTCTCTCTTTGCCAGTTTCCGGTCATGTTCCGCCATGATCCGGATCAGTTCTTCATAGCTTGTCTGCTGAGGATTCCAGCCCAACGTTTCCTTCGCCTTAGCCGGGTCCCCCAGCAGATTGACAACGTCCGTCGGTCTGTAGAAAGCCGGATCCACATCGATCAGAAGCTTTCCTGTCTTAGCGTCATAGGCCTTTTCCTCGATGCCTTCACCTTCCCAGCGCAGTTTATATCCATTGTATGCAAATGCTTTTTCAGCGAAATCGCGTACGGTATGCTGTACACCGGTCGCAATGACGAAGTCATCCGGTTCATCCTGCTGAAGGATCAGCCACATGCACTCCACATAATCCTTTGCGTAGCCCCAGTCTCTTTTCGAATCCACGTTGCCGAGGCTCAGATGGTCCTGCAGGCCTTCTGCAATCCTTCCGGCTGCCAGTGTAATCTTACGGGTGACGAAGTTCTCACCGCGCCGTTCGCTCTCATGGTTGAACAGGATGCCGTTGGCTGCGAACATGCCGTAGGCGTCCCGGTATTCCTTGACCATCCAGTAGCCGAACTGCTTGGCAACCGCGTACGGGCTGTAGGGATGGAACGGTGTCGTCTCACGCTGGGGCACCTCTTCCACTCTTCCGTAGAGCTCCGATGTCGAAGCCTGGTAGATCCTGGTTTTCTTCGCAAGGCCGCAGATCCGCACCGCTTCCAGCAGCCGCAGGACACCGATGGCATCTGTATCAGCTGTATATTCCGGAACATCGAACGATGTACCGACATGGGACTGGGCAGCCAGGTTGTAGATTTCATCAGGCTGCACTTCCAGGATGACGCGGATCAGTCCGGAAGAATCCGTCAGGTCTCCATCGTGCAGTGCAATGAGATGATCTCTGAGGAGATGATCGATCCGGGCTGTATTGGAAATGGAAGCCCGGCGGATCAGACCGTGTACCTCATATCCTTTATCCAGCAGGAATTCCGCCAGGTAGGATCCATCCTGTCCCGTGATTCCCGTAATCAGTGCTTTTTTCATATTTTGTTATCCTCCGCATTCCATCATAACTTGATTATCAGTACATATTAATAGCCTATTTTGTACATTTTTTATCTTATATTGACTTTCAGCGAAAACAGAGGACAATAGCAGTATGGATGAATCACTCTTCAAAAACAGCATTGTGACATCGGAACGGATCCTGTACACACCGTCACCGTTCGCCCGGGAGTCGCTGTACCATCTGCAGGAAACCGGTGTTTTGAAGGCAAACCAGCCCCATTCCAGCAAGCGTGAGCATTTATCCTCCTGTCTCTTCTTCATCGTCACAGGAGGCGCAGGACGGCTCAGATACCGCGGCAAAACCTATGAGCTTCACACGAACGACTGTGTTTTCATCAACTGTGAAGATTCCTACAGCCATGAGACCGATACGGATCTCTGGTCGCTGCGCTGGATCCATTTCTACGGACCGAAGATCAATGAGATCTACCGGAAGTATACCGAACGGGGAGGAACTCCTGTTTTTACTCCCGATGATCCTGCCATGTACATACAGCTTCTCAGCAGCATCCAGAGCATTGCGTCATCGCAGGATTACATCAAGGACATGCGCATCAATGAAAGGATTACTTCCCTGCTCACCCTGTGCATGGACGAGAGCCGCTGGCCGGACACCGGCAGTGCCGCAAAGAAACAGGGGCTTGCGGAAGTCCGGGAGTACATTGATGTTCATTACGCTGAAAAGATTACCCTGGACGATCTCTCTGCCCGCTTCTTCATTAACAAGTTCTATCTTGCCCGGATCTTCCATGAACGGTTCGGGATGACGCTGAACGCCTATCTCACCCAGGTACGGCTGAATCATGCCAAGGAACTGCTGAGATTCTCCGGATTGTCGCTGGAGGAGATCAGTGTACGATGCGGACTGAGCAACGGGGCGTATCTGTCCAGGGTATTCAAAAAAGCGGAGGGGATCCCCCCGCTCTCCTACCGCAGGCAGTGGTAGCTCAGGCTTCCTTCCTGCGCATTTTCTTTATTGTTTCCAGAGCACGGTCCATAATCTGCCTGAACTGCGCTTCCCGGAAATGCAGCAGAATGACCATCAAGGCAGAAATCACTATCCCCGCCGCAAACACTGCAATGATATTGGTCATCCCTGCCGCAATCAGACGGCCGACCGCCCAGTATGCTGCTGCACTTACCAACGCTGTTTCGATCAGATTCAGGAACAACGTTTTATAGTACCCCGTCTCTGCTTCCTTGAAGTAATCACGGAAAACAACATGTACTTCCCATGGAATCTCAACAACTGCATAACTCAGGATCGTTGACAGTACCACGCCAGCAATCCCGATCTTCTGGATCATAATGACATTGAAGACGAGATTGAAGATGCACGCCACAATGGATTTCCACTTATCCACAAGCCACATACCAAGCGCGTTCTTATATGTATTAATCAGTTTTCGGGATGCCGCAATGAAGAAATACAACACAAACAGCGCCGCAATGTACAGAGGATACATCAGTTTTTCACCCATCCATGTTTTCATAAAGGGCTGGTAAAGCGCCATCATGCAGGCACAGCAGAATGTAGTCAGGCGCATACTGACATAATTGAGCTGGCGGAAGACATTTCGATTCTCTTCCAGGTCCGATGTCAGGATTTTATTGCCGATGCCTGCCGTCAGGATACCGAAGAACGTGCTCATGATGGACAATACTGAGATGAATACGAAGTTGTAGTTTCCATAAATCGCCACTGCCGTCAATCCCAGGAACGCGGAAATGACCATGCTGTCCAGTGAGGTCGAGAGCGTATCGCCGAAACGGTGGAAGACGATGCCTACAACATTGTTCTTGATCTGCTGTTTGTCAGCATTGCTCAATCCTTCCTTGACTGTAATGTCCGGGTACATCTTCCATGATTTCCTGTAGGTCAGGTAGATGACCGTCAGATTCTGGATGATCATAACCAGCAGATACAGATAATAGTTCCGGAAGACGGAAACAAGAATGATCTGGATGGTGTAGGATACCACAAACACAGAAGTCTGGATTCCAAGTGCTACATCGTTTCTTTGGTGTGCATTGATCAAGGAAATACGGTATCCACCGAAAAAGTACGAACCAACACAATCAATCAGAAACCCGATATACAGAATATACAGATTGACCGCCGAAGGCATATCCTCCTTGATCAGCATCGGCAGGAACGGAATCATCAAGCATCCTGCCCCCAGAATGAACACGCCGACCCGCCGGTAAATCTTCCGGCAGTATCCGAGCAGCCTCCCCAGCTGCTGATGATCATCGTTCTTGATCGGCTCATACATGCTGTAAATGATGCTTTCACCGAAACCAAGTTCGGACAGACTGAGCATACTTAACACCGAGGTAAACAGACCGTTCAGTCCCGCATACTCGATTCCCATCCGTTTGATCATGACTGTACGCAGAATAAAAGGCATCACAATTCCGACAAAACGGTTGAGGATTGCCTGTACAGTACCTTTGATCGTATTTTCCGTCTTTTTCAGTTCCATCTCAGTATTCGTTATTAGAATGAAGCATTCGTAGACTATCCAGCCAGTACAGCAGAATAAACAGCTTCAAAACGCTTCCGCATATCCTCAGGCTTCAAGGATTCTCTGTGCAATTCTGCCGTACTGTCATATACAGTGCTGTTCACCAGATTATGCAGATAGATATGATGACCGCCTATGTTGTATTCCACAAACAATATCTTCATTTACGGTATGCCTTTACATAGTGTGCACTCTGCTTCTCTTTCGGAGGAACAGTATGCCAGTCTCCATAGCGTCTTGTCAGCCAAAGATCATAGTTCTCAAATCCCATGAA